>Ga0315909_10004810_pt1 | contig 15746 bp, 29 predicted proteins | sample LakEriMetagenome_11_FD_203527 | JGI IMG/M metagenome (GOLD analysis project Ga0315909, IMG submission 203527) | Freshwater fungal communities from buoy surface, Lake Erie, Ohio, United States - Buoy 2 MA125 | ecosystem: Environmental > Aquatic > Freshwater > Lake | place: USA: Lake Erie, Ohio...
CTTCATAATCAAAAATTGATGTTTGTTTAGTGTCCGACTTTTTGTAGATATTTAAAGCGGTTTCAAATATTGTTTTTCCAGCTTCATAATCGACCAGGTTACGAGCAATTTTAATTAAACTTTGTTCACCTTTATAATCGTTAATGTTTATTTCATGAATATCACAAAGCTGTTTTAATTCGTTTTTTGCTTGGCTTACAATACCACTTATATTTCTGTTGCTTACAACTGAAGGTAAATTAAAATTAGTCCAATACAAATGCCTATCTCTTTTTTGTGCTGTTATCAATGGTTCGTAATAAGGAATCACATTTTCAACTACAAATTTACCGTGTTTGTAATAATGCTGTAAAAATAATATTTCTTCATAAAGTTTTAAATCCGGATAAATTGGCTCTGTTGTTGTGTCGTAATTTGAACTATTCCAATACCTGGCTCTTGAATGGCTCGGACACGGTGGCGAACTCCAAATAAAATCAAACTCTTTAAAGTGGTCTAATAAATATTGATGTGCGTCCGCAACAATTACATTGTCATCTGGAAAACGTTCTTTATAAAGTCTTGCAAGTTCCTGGTCCAACTCAACCGCAGTAACTTCTATTTCAATATTTGCATCTTTTGCAACCTCATTCCATTTTGCCCTATTACCCCCCAAGCACGCATATAAATTTAAAATTTTGTATTTAGTCATAAGTCTCTTTATAATCGGTTAATTTTTTCTGTGTTTTCATTAATTCTATTTCCGTGTTTTGTAACTTAGTTTGCAAGGCTCGATTTTCACTTACTAAGTGGTTTAAAACCAATCTGACGTGTTCAAGGTCTTTTTGTTGCTGTTCTATACCTTCGCTTTTTTTAGGCTCTAAACGTCTTCTAAACTCTAGTTTATTCCAAGTTAGATTTAAGTTTATAAAGGCGAGGTTAATTGCTATTTCTTTATCCATAGTTAAAAGGGTAAATCAAAATTAGTATTTATTTTTATTCCGTCTTTTCGTTCGAGTGGATTAATACCAGCACAAGTGAAACCCGTTCCATATTCGTATTTAAAACGCACGGCATCGTTTAAAGGCGTGGGCTTACCGCCGGTCTCGGTCTCTTTGATTTTCTTAACATGAACGTGAGTGTACATCCAGTTTAAAGGGTCGGCAACATATCTATGAATTACAATAAAATCGTCGGCTCTATTTCCCCACTTACCGCCCCCTTCAGCATCTGCCATATTCGGAGGCATTGGATGTCCTTCGAAGTCGCCTTCTTTGTGAATCTTTCTTAAGGCTTCGGTTGCTGCGTGAACACATAAATAAATAGTTGTGTTCGTTTTTTTGGCAAATAATCTTAAACGGGTAGCCATTTCGTAGTCATATTCGTGAGAATTACTTCCTTTTGGTCTTATAAATGAATTGTGAGGGTCAATCATTAACACATCGTAGTTACCTAACTTTTGAACTTCTTGCATAAATTCTTCTATTGTCCAAGCCTTTGAGGTATCTATAAAGTCAAAGTGTAATTCAATGAATAGTTTAGCCGTTTCAAGTTGTTGTTTGTCTATTTCTGTTATCTTTTGACCTAAATACAACTCTATTAAGTTACGTTTCATACCTGTTACCGTGTTTTCAGCACTATAAATTAGGTGTTTAAGAGAGTGTTTCACACTCAAACAAAGAAGGTAGTACAAAACAAAGTAAGTTTTACCCGTGTTTGCGTGTCCTAAGATTATATTAAAAGACGCTTCTTTAAACCTTAGGTAAGTATCTAAGTCTATACCTATACCCTTACCTATTGGAACTTCGTTCCTCCTAAGCAACTCTAAAAAGTCGTCGTTTTGTCTATGGTTAATTAACATTAGTCTAGAATTACGTATCCGTTAATATCGATTTTAGGTTGTCTAAGTGGTTGTTTATCATTAACATTTTCTTTTTCTTTTACATTATCTTTCTCTTTAGGTTTTGAGTTTGATAACCACTGGTTTTCATTTTCTAAACCACTGGTTTTTTGTTTTGGTGGTCGACCCCCTTTTTTACCGTCTTTATAACGTTTATTATTTGAATCAATAAGAGGTTGAATAAGTAGCCAAATAACTTTTAAATGATTAGGTAACTCCATTTCATAACCTAAACCATAAGAACAAATTTTATCGTACATTATTAACTTGTCGTTATCTTTCAGTAATTTAATAGCCTCAAACCAACTTTCATAAAATACAAAACCGTCTCTTTTTTCCATAATTTTTAATTTTAGTGCAATAAAAAAGCCCCTATTCGCGTCACGGCTTCCACCTCGTGAGTTGAATAAAGGCTCAAATAATCCTTTTCAGGTTCTATAACGTGGAAGCGAACCTACTTAATAATAGTAAAAAAGTTATTTTGTTTTTTTATCAAATCTTTCGCACCAATTAAACCACTCTTTTAAAGTCCATACTTGATATATTGCTTTAGGGTCAACATCCGCTTTTTTAATCGCGTCTTCAGGTGAATAGGCTTGTAATATCTTATAATCATAAACACCCTGAATATAGTATTGTATTCTATAAGGTTGCATATTTCAAAAAGGTAAGTCAACTTTTGGTGTGTCCGTCTTTTGGTACGGTTCGCTTAACTTCGCGCTGTAAAATTTACCGTTTTTACCGTCTCTTACCCATAAAGCAATCTCGATTTCTTCACCTTTCCAGTTAATCTTTCCTTTCATGTCTGGCTGGTTATCGTTAGTTTTTTCATTCTTGAAAATTGCGCCTGTGTTTTCTTTCTGTTCCATTTGTTTTTGTTTTAAATTTAAGTAAATTATTTTAATTCTCGTTTTAATTTTTCAATGTAAAGCGTTGCATCCATCAACTCCTCTTGCAAGTGGTTTAACCATCCTAACAAGTCAACGTCGGTACGGTCTAAATTAGTTCCGTATTTCTGTTGTCCGAGTTTTGACCGTTCCCAATATTTACCGAGTACAGCTAATAATACTGTGTCTTCGTGTTGTATGCTTTCGTTTGTTATATTCATTTTATTAACTGGTTAAAATATGCTTTACAATATTGTATTCGTGTTTTCATTTCTTCAATTACTGCCTCGTTGTATTCAACGTGAAAGGCTTTTACTCTTCGGTCTTTCGGTATATGGTCGAAATTATGAGAAGCCATAACAGTTCGGATAGTTTCTTCAGAGGGTTCAATCTCGTATTTTCCCCACGCGGTTCTTCGTATTTCATCGTTAACAATTTCTTCAGGTGTATTAATTAAACAATAACTTATTAATCCGTGTTTCTTTCCAGTGAGCCACATATAGCCCATTACTTGGTAATAATAGTCTTTATTCGGAAGTTCGTCTTCAAAAAACGGGAATGTTTCACCTGACCAACTCGACTTTACGTCAACTATTAAATTATCGGTTATTATGTCGGGCGTTCCTTTGATAAATTCGTTTTCGAAATACTCATCGTTTTTTGTTATAAAACCAAGTTCTAATACCTCTTCAGTTAGTTCGATAGATTTATCTTCAACTTCGTTACCTTTGTCAGTATAACGGCTTTTAAATTGCTTTTTAATTCCATACAAATGTTCAATTGCTAATTCGTGAACGTATGTTTTTGCGGTTTGACTTAACAACTCACTTTTTGAACGTGGCGAGGTCATAATTTTTCCAAGTGCTGAACATCTTATTTTCATTTTAAAGTCTTTAAAGCGTTAGTAATTAATGCAGTTCTATTTTGGTCTGCATATTCTTGAGTAATGTGACCATTTTTAACCATATCTTTAATAGCCTTGTTAATTACTCTTACCTTCATAACATCATCATTATTACGTATCGGTTGCTTGTCGCGTGTTATTCTTATACTTTTACTCATATCTCATTAAGTTTAGCTTGTTGAACTTCGGTTAATTGAAACTTGGCTAAGTCCGTTTTTTTAGCGTCGCCCCTTTCAATTGCTTCAAGTGCCTTTTGGAATCTTTCGTCGCTTATTAAATTGCCTTGCGTTTTAACAGCCTCAGAACTTAAATTAGCGTCGTCGTCAACAGCTTGTAAACTTAAAAGTGACTGCAAAGTGTATCGTCTGAAATAAGTAACCGCAGAACCTATCTTTTGAGGGTCTAAAATTTCAGGTAGTTTCATTTCACTACATACATTTTCGCCTGTTTCAGCATCAATAATGTAAGTTTTAACGAATCCGTTTTCAATAGGTTGTAATAAAAGCAAATTGTGTTCTAATAAAACTGGCTCAACTTCAGCAATAATTGCGTTAATGTCAGCGTAACTACTTTTAAAATGAGGGTTCTTTGAGTTCTTTGCAACTTTTCCGATTGCTTGTTTTGCTCTCCATAACTTAAAATAAAAGTTTTGTGGCGTTGGGACTGCGTCCTCTAAAGGTTGTTTTTTCATATACTCTGTTTTTAAATTTGTGCTAAGTTAATAACTTTTTTTTAATCAACAATTTTTTTTAGTTTTTTTCCGAGTAAATCGTCTAAGCGTATTAAATTCCTTACATAATTCACGTTGATGTCGTCAGTTTGATAAACGAAGTTTTTAGACTTTTCTTTTATTGTGTCGATATTCTCTATTATTTCAGGATAACCGAAGCCCTCATAAGCGTTTATTATTTGTTTAATGGCGTGTATTACTGTTGAGTGGTCGCGCCCGAATTCCTCTCCGGCTTTCTGTAAACTTTTACCACCTAACCAACCCCAAACCATTCCGATATTACGCCACATTACGACTTCTTGTCTTCGTGTTTTTAACGTTTCACCCTCGAAAATAAACGGGCAACTGTTGTAGAAGTCGACCATTTCAAAAGACGAATAATTAATTAATTTACTTATTTTACCCCTTTGTAGTTTCATTCTCTTTTGCTTTTAATATTTGTAAGTATAGGTCTAGGTTAAAATTTCCCCCTTTGTCGCCTTCGTGTTTCTGACCTCTCCAATAATTTATAATTGTGTTTAAGTCGATGTATTTCATAAGTCTATTTTATAATCGTTTAACGTTTCGTTGAATTGCTCGTAAATCTTATTAAGAATTTCGTATTCTTTTTCGTCGTGGTCTCCGTGTTTCCATTCACTACGAATCCAATTTTTAAAGTCGTGTAATGCGCTGAAATAGTCTCCGCCTCGCAAGTGAAATTCAGCCTCTTCGTAGTCTTCAAATTCAAGTGTAATTTTCATAATTCAATTATTTGGGTTAATACTCTTTTATAACTTTCTATTAATCGTGTTTTACCACGTTGACAAGTGTCGATTTTATCCTCTGAATGTTTTTTAAATCCGTTAGGTGCTGCAATCTCTACGTTGTATCTTAACATCTCGTCAATTTTATGTTGCATCTCGTTAGCCAATTCAAGCAAGGCTTCAGCTTTGTAATGCAATTCTTTTATTTGTTTAATATTCGTCTTCATATTCGTCTATTTCTTCGTTAATAATTCCTGTACCTTCGCAAATTTCACAAGCTACAATCTTAGAGCAACCACCGCAACACATTGAAGCTGGTAAATCGCAGTCACCTATAACCTCCTCGTATCCTGTGCCGTCGCATTCTGAACATTGAACCTCTTTCATAGCGTTTCAATTAAACCGATTAATAAACTAATTAGTAAAAATGCAATTAAAAAATCTCTGTAAATTTTCATGTTCTCTGTTTTTAAAGGTTAGTAATTAATTCTAATCATATCTTCGTTAAAGTTTCCTAAGTTGTCACAAGCCCATTGAACCGCACTTTCATAACTGTTAAAATAAATAACTTCTTTTTGGAAACCGTTTTCTTTGTTTAAGAAAGTAATGTAAAATTGATTTTCTGTTTTCATAATTTCTGTTTTTTCGTTGTTGATTACCTTACAAATGTACATAACTTTTTTATTTGTGAACAATTATTTTAATATTTTTTTCAATTATTTTTAGTTTGCCAGTATTTATTAAGGTTATAGGCTGAAAAAAAAGATAAATATTTAAGGCTATAAGCATAAAAAAAGCGGTATTTCTACCGCCTTAATTAAACCTAACCGAAAAAACAGAGTATTTTAGTGAACAACTAAGCGCCTAAATTAACGAATATTTTTCTGTTTTAATCTAAATGTTAATAAATCTGTATAGGATTTTTGAGATAAAATAAAAGTTCCCTTTTTACAGTCGTGACATTTCATTTGATGTTTAACCGTACCTGCTGCGGTGACATAACCAGCGTGTCTACCTATGTTATAACTTGAACAATGAGGGCAACTGTATTTTTCCTCTCCAAAAACAACCCCGTAATGCTGTGTCGGTTTAATATAAGGCTCTAATTTATGGTAAACTTGCTCTAATATTTGAACGTCTTTCTTACAATACTCGACCATCCTATCGAGGGCTTCAGGGTCTTTATTTAAAACTATCCTTTTCCACGTTTCAAAACCCCCATTTTCTAACTTTCCCGAACCGAGTAAAATCTTACCTAAATAATCGAGTTTATTAGAATTAAAATAGAAGCCATTTTTAGCCTTTTTAAGCGTGTCAATTGATACGTAGTGAGCTAACATATCAACGCCTTGCATAACTGCTCTTGTACGTAGCCATTTCGTGTCAAATCTATCTGAGTTGTGTCCGACTATTTCGTGCGCTGAATTTAAGACCTTAATAAAGTCTTTTAATAACTTCTTGTCGTTTTGCTTTTTGTCCCACGTTAAAGAATGAACTTCGTCTTTGCCTTCCCACTTCCAGCAAACGCAAATTATTTTACGTTCTTCGATAATGTTATCGGGGTCAATGTTTAGATTGTAGCCACTACGCCACGAAAAAACAATATTTGGACTTACTTCAATATCGAAAAATATACGTTTTCGCATATAAAAAATGGGTTTTTGTTTGATTTATATTCTTTTACATATAAAAAAAGCGGTTGTTATTCCGCTTCAAACTCGTCTACAATTACGAAAGACCACGTTTTCTGTGGTTTAAGTAGGTTAAGTATATTGTAAAATTCAGGTATATTATTAAACACTAAACAACCCTCTGACCAACCGCCTATACTTTGAACTATTGTTTTGCTTTTAAGGTCGTGACTGGCAGCGTGAAAGTTAAAACCTCTAATATCGTTCTTTATTTCCGTAGTTGGGTTCGTCTTTCCGTCGGTTGTAAAGTCTCTTCTATACGGGAAGCCTTTCGCTTGAACTCCCGCGGGTGTCTTCCCTCTGTGAAGTCCTAACTTATAACCGTCGTAATTCCACACGTTAGCCTCAACAACTCCCGTTCCTTTGTGTCCTTTATTAGTAGTGCAACTTGTAACCGTGACAAATTTTTCGCCTTTGAAAATATAGCACTTATCATCAAAGACGTTCGCCTGGTCTTCGTTTGACCTAACGAATAAAGCCCAATAATTAGACGGTATGCTTTCAAAAGAATCTAGGCTTTTAACCTTTTCAAGTAATTGTTTGTCGGTGTATTTTCTTACGTTACTCATAAACCTATTTTTTTATTTGATTTTAAAAGTACAATAATTAACAAGACAAGTCCTAAAATAATACCTAAAAACTTTAAAGTTGAACTAAACGAAGTCTTTTTTTCTTTCGCTATTTCTTTTCTATCCGTCTTTGCGTCTTGTTTTATTTCTTCGCGCTTAGTCTTTGCGTCTTGTTGAATTTGTTCTTTGATTATTTTATATTCGGTTCGTGTTTGCCACCTTGTCTTAGGTACGTAAACCGTGTTATTTTGTACAATAGTATCTCGGTAGTTATAGAAATACTCTTTTTGCCCATTCTTAATTATTGAATCTTTAAAGTAATATCTTATCGTATCTATTCTAGTTTCAATTTGTGCGCCTTTCTTAATTGCTTTGTTTAGGTGAAAACTTGCTGAACACGAATAAAAAAACAATAGCAACCAAGTAAGTAAAACCGCAAATAAAATTGATAGTATTTGTCTAATATCTAAATTCACTCCTGAAGTTCTTTTTTAACGTCTTTAACTTTCCTAACTAAACTCGTAATTTTTGCAATAAACGAATAACCTTTAACCTTAGTGAAACTTTCGTCCATTGATTTTACCTCAATTGAAATAAGAACTAAAGCAAGTAGTTTCGTGCTGAGGTGGTCAACAGCAACAACCGTTTGCGTTAAGTCGTTTAAAATATAGTAATCAGTAGCGTAAGTAATAATAACTGCACAGCAGTAAGTTATAAGTTTAGGAACGAACCCGTGTCTTAATTTTTTTGACTGTATGCTTTCACCTACATTGTGAGCTTTCCACACACCGAAAAAAGTATCGATAATTGTCGATAACGCCACAAGCAAAACGATAAACTTTATCGGGCTTAAAAAGACCAACAAAGAATTAAATAAAGCTATAAAATAAGTTTTCATCCTAAGGCTAATGCTTTTAACCAGCTTCCGTTCACTGGTGTTAAATTTTCAACTAATGCAATTGACTGTAATAAATCTCTACTTGTTCTTGTATTAACCCCAACCTTTTCGGCAATACCTTGTAAAACGTTTGTCTTATATACAGATAAGTCTACTTGATAACCTATTGCAACGGCATTTAACCAACTACCTTTATTTGGTGTTCTTTGTCCTTTGCGTCTTGCCCACATTTCTATATCAATCATATTATTAAAATAGAGTTAGTAAATCCAGTATCTTCTTTTTTACTTGGTTTAATATCCGAGTCTTTGTTCAGTTCAGAAATAAACTCAGGATATAAATCTTTATTTTCTTTTAAGTATCTAAATAACCTAGTTTCGTAAAAACTCGCTTTTTGTGCGTAGTGTTCCATCGAAAAAACAACTTCGCCTTGTGTCACTTGGCTTGAATAGTCTCCGAATTGTTGTTGAATACCTTTATTTTTAAGTTGGTAAGATAAGCCGAAAACGGCATCTTCAGCACTTCGCCACGCTACAACTGGCTGAATATATGTAACAAGAGTTTCTTCGTCGTTATTTAAAGTCTGTGCATTATAACCCGTTAACATATAGTTATAAAAGTACGTTCCTAAAATTGGCTGTACTCTCATATCAGATTGTGTTTTAATATACGGGACAACGTCGTTAACGTCTACATTTGCCGTTATAGGTGTTTGCGTTTTTAAGTAGTTTTCAGTTATAAAGTAAATCATTGCGCTGGTGTTTGTTGGTTAACAGCTTGTTTGTCTCTTGTAACGTCACCACCTTCAACGGGTGGCAAAGAAGCCATTGCACGAATTTCGTTTATTGTCATTGACTCAAGCACTTTAGTAGCAAGTAAAGGTGACATAGTGTTTAATGCGTCGCTAACTGCGTTCGTATCTTCGTCAAGTTCGATTATTGTTTCGTTTACTATTTGGAAGTTATTTATTGAAAACGTTGCTTTTAAACCGCCTATCTCAAATAGTTCGTTAAAGATGTCTTCAATAATAGTTCTTAAAGGTATAATCGTGTTTTTCTCGAATATAATGTACGCCTGTTTAATGTCCGAACCGCTTCCAAGTTTTCCGCTAACTCGAATACCCATTAATATTGGGTCGATAATATGCGCTTGACAAATCTTTGAATCAATACTTTCAGTTGTATTTTGAAACAAGTTGTCGTTTGAGTTTGTCGGTATGTTCTCAATTTTCGGAAGGCTTTCCTCATTGTTTGCAAAAAAGGCAATTGCTTTGCCACCATTTGCACTTCCTTTCGCCTTGTCAATAGTGTTTTTAATTGCTATTTTTTCCTCTTCTGACTGCGGTTTTTTTGGGAACATCATTGCAAAAGACGGGAAAATTGAATTTATTATATTACTCTTTTGCAAGTAACTCATCTCACCATCCAAAAACGCCCAATTCATTGCACTTGAATATTGCGGAATGGGATATACGTCTTGTCCTACTGAATGATTCTCCCAAACATACAAACATTCTAATTGACGAACTCCGAACTTATAAGGCTTTATAGTTTTAATCTCTATTTGTGAACTCCAATCGTCGCAAATAAAGTAATTTTCTTTATACTTGTCGGTTCGAACCTTTTCCGCACCTATGTGTTTAATTTTTATTAGGTCTCCTGACTGGTTAAAACAAAGGTAAAAGTAAAGTCTATTGTGGATAATAACGTCTTTCGTTACTACTGGCACTATCTTTTTTAGGTTTACTCTTTTATCGAATGTATAAACGTCAACTTTTTCTATTGCTGAAGCGTTCTTATCAACTGTAATTTCAAAACCACCACCAACACAAGCGTTTGTTTTATAATCAACTATTGCACCGTGTAACGGGCTAGTATAGTACATTTGATTAAGTAATTGAGGGTAAAGGTCGTCAGAACCAAATCTTATTCTACCGTTAACAACTTGTCTTGAATTAACGTAAGGTAGTGAAAGGTTGCCTTCGCCTACTTTTAAAAACGGTGTGCTAAACGCTTGATAGTTGTTACCTTCGACAACTTGAACGCTTTCTTTTTTACCTCCTATTTCTATTCCGAATATTTTCATTTAATCGTATATTGAATTTATTGTTTCACCAGCAACTACCATACGTCCCTCTTCGACTAAGTTTAAGCCTATTACATTCGTGTTTTCGTCTATTACAATAGGGTCGGGACTTTCGTAAACTGAATAAGTATATTGACCTTTAATTAAAGTCAAGTCTACACCCTCCTCTAAAGTGAATAAATTGTATCTGTTTGTATATGGTGACGTGTCAACACCTACCCAGTAAATAGGCTCGGTTGCCGTGTTAAATTCGTTCTCAAAGACGAATAACCAAACAGGGGCTACAATGGTAGCGTTTTCGGTTAACGTCAAAACAAAAGTGTTTATTTGTCCTTTATCTAAATAAATCATCTTATTTAATAATAGTAATAATTACGTATTTGTTTTAAAATAAAAAACCCCCGAAGTTAATCGAGGGTCTTTCGTGTTTGCGTAGTTTATTAGATTATTGTAGGAATAACGTCAGGGTCTACTTCATATGCGAGGTTTTCAGCTTCCGCAGTCAATACAAGTGAGTATTTAGAACCGTCAGCTTTTGCCGTTCCTGAACCTTCACCGTATGCAGTTACCTGAACTTTCTCAAAGTACCAATACTTTCCGTTTCCGTCAAGAACGATTACCGCCAAATCTCTTTGACCTTCGCCAAAGATTTTGATTGCTCTTGACTTCGCGCCTTCGCGTCTGTGGAACATTAAGTTAATTGTCTGAGTAACGAAAGACGAACCGTTAATTAAATCAATTGCAGCCTCTTCAGTATAGTTTGAAGTGTTTCTTCTAAACTCGAATTCTTCGAAGTCAGCAGTTACTGTAATTGCTGTTATAATCCAGTTAGGTAAATCAATATCTGTAGCTGGATTTATTGTAACGTTATCAAGGTCGTTAATATAAATTTTTGTGATGCTTCCTATATTGTTGTCGCATCCTTTGATTATTGCTTCTATTGTCGTGCAGGACATATCTATAAAGTATTAAAAAAGGGGTGAGGGTAATCCCCAACCCCCTTTAGATTATTAAATCAATTAATTAAGCTGGTGCGAAACACTCGTTGTAAACAACTATTTCAGCTGGGTTAGTATAGTGGAAACCTACCTTCATATTTGCGCGAGTTCTCAAATAAGGCTCAGCAACTGTGTCAGTTAAGTTAACCGCTTTCAATGCTTTGCTATCTCCCTCTCCATCGAATGCATAGATAAGGTTAGACTTCAAAGTCAACACCATTGTGTCGTTAGGCATACCGTCAGCAACTACAACCTTAACACCTAAGAAAGTTAATCCTAAAGGAAGTGTTACGTAAGTTTGTGTATTGCCAGTCGCAGCAGCAAGTTCGTAAGCAGCAGCAACGTTAGCAGAAACGTAGAATCTCAAGTCAGCTTTCTTGCGAATAACCGCAGGGGGTAAAGAAGTGTAAACGCTAGTCATTTCAGCGATAACATTTGAACTATCCACAGTAGTTGAGTTAATACCTATAACACCCTCAGCGTCACAAAGTTTCTTCAAATAACCGTCACACAAAGATAAAACTGGGTCTTCGCTTAGTGTGTCACCTTGCCATCTAATTAACTCTAAATCTTCTTGGATTTTCAAACTCATTTCGTTCCAATAGTAGTTCATAAAAGAAGCTACAGTGAAATCACCGTTTGAACCTTGAGCCATTTGCAAAGATACGAAAGACTGCTCTAAATCAAACTGACATATTTGACTGAGAGCTGAGAGGGCACACACCGATATGTCAATAGCGTCCAAAGAGTCGTTAGGAGCTGAAAATGAGCAAGTTGACGCAGCAAGGATATTACCGAAAGTAACGTTTGCTAATTTAGTCTCTGACTTAATGCCCGGCAAAGTTCTGTAATTGTCAACTAAATCTTCAGTTAAATAAGCACGAGAGTAAAACTCGTCAGGGTTTGCACATAAAAGCGCGTTTGTTTCGATATCCAAATCGAATTTTAATTTTCTGTTCATTTTAATTTTCTTTAAATAATTGTCTATACTTTTTTAGTCTGTCAATTGCCGTGAATTTTTGCTCTGACAATTCAACTTCTTCAACCTCGTTTTCTTCAACAACGGGTATTAATGCTTTAACCTCAGCAATAGCCTTCATTAACTCGGTAGCCATTGCGTCGAGTACAGGTTGCACGATAGCAAGAACCGCTTCGGAATCTGTTTGAGGGTCAACCGCCATTTCGATTTCTTCCTCTTTAACTTCTTCTTTAACTTCTTCCGCTGCCTCAACCTCTTGCGCTTCAACTTCAGCCTCAACAACTTCTTCAGCCATTTCAGCTTCCATTTCCGCTGGAACTTCTTCTTTAATCTCAACAACTTCGCCGTCTTTTACAACGTAGATTTTGCCCTCGATTAAATGTTCTCCGTCGGGTAACTTCATACTTAATTTATTTAATTGATTACTTAATTTAAGACCTAAGAAGCCCTCAATTGAGAAACCGACTTGGTCTTTATTTACCAACTCTTGGTAATATTCTTTATCTGTAATTTGTGCCGTTAGCATTAAAGTACCTTTTGGAACTTCGATACCATAACTTGAATAACTCTTGTCTTCTTTTGGGTTTTCAACTATCCAAGCCTCAAGAATATACGCAGGAACTTTCTTTTCTGTATGCTCAAGATTAAACAAGTTTTGATTATTCAAGTCTTGCATAAACTTAGAGTAAATATTTTCAATCTCTTGCTCCGTAAATTGAACGTAGTATTCTTCGCCTTCGTCGTTTCTATATATATTCATTGGAATCATTGCGGGTGCAACTATCCTCATTTTGGGTTCGTCTTTAAAAAAGAAATTTTCAACAGCTTTAAACGCCATTCCTTTAACCATAACGGCTGGTTTTGACGTGAAAGCAATCATATCAATACCTAAGTCTTCGCCTTCGCTGTACTCTTCGTCAATAGTTATTTTGTAAAGTGGTAAATCCTCTTTCATTACATTATAATAGGTAAGTGTTTATAAGTGTTATTTTTTTTATATTTGTTTAAAAAAAGTTATGGTAACAATAGGTAGTAAAGAAATTCCAAACGTCATTAATGAAATGACAATAGCACAATTTGAAAAGGTTTCAAGTTTCTCTAATAACCAAGAATTAGACGCATTCGAAAAGTGGGTTAATATATTCGTGTTTTTGGGTGCTGACGAAGACGAAGTAAACGAGATGGATTTTACCGACTTTAAAAACAAGGTCAAAGAATTTAATACCGTAGATTACAAAGCAAAAACGGAGTTCACTAAACAAATAGAACTTGAAAACTATACTTACCAAAGTTTTGAAGATGAGTTTAAACTAAGTGTAAGGGACTTAAAACACATTGAAAAATTAATCAAAAAAGAACCGAACTCCTACATATCTAAAATGATGGCAGTAATATTTAAAAGAACTGACCTTTCAAAAACTGAACACTACGCAGACGCACACATTAACCACAAAGCGAAATTATTTAAAACTGTTAACGCTGAAATTTGTTTGCCTTTCGTTAGTTATGTAGCGCAAAAGATGACAGAAACAGCAACCCAAATAAAAGAAAATGCACCTACCGAAGTCTTGGAATGAGATAACAGTTAGTCAGTTTATAGAGTTAGCAAGTCTCGAGCAAAAGGATTTTGATTCCGTCTTTGAAATGCAAATCGAAACGCTTTCAATTTTACTAGACGAAGACCCTGAAGAACTTTACGACTTAGAACTCGAAGAACTAAACACGATTTTAAGCGGTTTAAAGTGGCTGCGTTCCGAACCTCGTGTAAAGATTAACGAAAAAATAGACAAGTACACCTTTAAACCTTTTGATAAAATTACATTAGGCGAATTTATTGACGCGGATTATTTTACAGTTCAGGACAAAATCGTAAATATTCCGATTATTACAGCAATATTTTACAGACAAACTAAAGAAGATGAGTGGGAAAACCGTCTTTTTGAGCCTTACGAATACGATATTTACAAACGTTCTGAGGTGTTTAAAGAAATACCTATTACAGCCGTGTTTGGTTTAGTGTCGGAGTATCTCAAATTTAGAGATAATTTTATGAAACAATACGAGAATTTGTTTGCACCTACATTCGAAGACGACGAAGACACAACCGAACTAAGTCCCGAAGAAAAGAAAGAAGTTGAAAACGAAAAGAAAAAATCTAAGTACGCTTGGGAATCCTTAATTTATAACCTAGCAAATGAAGACTTAACCAAAGTAGATGAGATTACAAACCTACCTTTGACATTCGTGTTTAATATGCTATCAATGAAGCACGTTTTAAGTTAGTAAAGTGTACTTGGTTGGGTTGGTAAATTAGAATAAGGCGAATCAATCCAGTTAAATTTAACGGCAAATTGTGGCTGGTTTAAAATCTTTGCCATTTCTAAAAAAGGATAGTTTTCAAATTGCCAAGTAACGTATTCGGCTGCAATCTCTCCTAGTATCTGTTGAGTGTCGGAACGTTCTAACCAATTTTGAGTAATATAATAAGGTGGTATTCTTTGCTCACCGTCGACCATTGTCCCCTCATCTAAAAACAAGTAATAATAAAGCGCATTAATAGTAATTTCTACAACGTTTAATTTAGTTCCAGTCATTGCCGAAATTCTAACCGAACGGTAAAGGTCGCCTGTATCGTAAAGACCTAAAACGTTTTTAATCTCTTTTTGTAAAGACCTTGCAAGTTTGTTTCGAGTTGCGTATTTTACTTTAAATGTCGGCATTAACTTCGTATTTTTTTAGTTCTTCGCTTACCCAAGTTTCAATCTCTGCATCGTCCCAAGTTAACGAATAAGTGAACCCGTTTAGAGTAACTCCAAATATAGCGTTTTCAGTAACTAGTTTTATATCAACGTTGCACGTCTTTTCATTGATTGAATCATTAACATTAACCACTTGCACGGTAGGGTTAACTATTTCAATATTCCATTGTTCAAATTTGTAAGTCATTTTTTTTAATTTATATTAGTTCCTGAAACATTACACACACGTACCCAAAGACCATAAAGAGCATTTGTTTTTGACGTGTTTACAAAAGGAGCAACCCCTGCTAAATCAGTTGCACAACCACCAGTACCACTTGGTTGGGTCGAAATCCAAAAATATCTAAGTGTTGTATTAAAGGGGGCGTAATTCAATTGGTAGTTAGCCATTAACTCGAAGTTCATTATATTAACCATCTCAACAAAGTTAACTAAGTCCCACCCCATTAAACCGTCGTGAGTTGCGTTTTTATGCGCTGACAATTGATTAATCCAAGTTCTAGTAGTTACATCTCCAAAGTAGTAAGCAAGTACAGTAGAACCGTTGTATGTTGACCAATCAAAAGCAACCGAGTTTGTATAGATTTGACCGCCCGTTTTATTTGTGAATCGGTTCGTGTTTCC
>Ga0315909_10004814_pt1 | contig 15744 bp, 16 predicted proteins | sample LakEriMetagenome_11_FD_203527 | JGI IMG/M metagenome (GOLD analysis project Ga0315909, IMG submission 203527) | Freshwater fungal communities from buoy surface, Lake Erie, Ohio, United States - Buoy 2 MA125 | ecosystem: Environmental > Aquatic > Freshwater > Lake | place: USA: Lake Erie, Ohio...
TAATAAAATTTGGTAAACGTTGAATCTAAATAAGAGAACCAACTACCAGCTGATACCAATCCACTTATCATAGCGCCATACGTTGCACCAGTTCCTATTTTTACCGCTAATTTGTTTATTATTGATTTAAGGTCCTCATCCAAATTACCTTGAGATGATAAAGCCATTTGAGCTTTCATCATAGCCTCTTTACCATTAGGCTTATCTTTTTGGATTTTATCAATTTTTAAGTGATTCTTAGCCGAATCTACCTTTTGAGATGCTACTTTTATTGCTAGATTTCTTATCTTTGATATTGCCGTACCCAATCCTTCATTTAAAGCAATACCTTCGTATTGGAATTTAAGTAGTTTTTCTATATCTAAGATTTCGTGATAATCCATATCACCCAAATCATCCATTATATTACTTCTATTTGCGTTCTTATTACCAGTTACTACAATAGCCACTTGTTTCTTAGTAGATGGCGTTCCTTTATCATAGTAGTTCATAATTCTTTTAAAGTGTACATCATTTGGATGCATTTCTTTAAGAATTTGGGTGTTTTTTACTTTAGACATATTTATTCTAGCTATTTTTATAGATATAAATATAACTCTTATGAATTAGGGTGTATTTTTCTGAATTAGTTTTTTTGCAAAATCCACTACTGCAGCATTACCCAAAGATAGTGCCGTATCATAAAACTCTTTTTTTCTATCTATTGGTTTAATTTTATCCGAAAATGATGGAGTTCTATTAGCATAATCTTCTGTAATATAAACCCCATCCATTACAAATTGTTTAATATTATATCCAGCACTAATCGCAACTTCGGCAGCCTTCATACCATATGTATCTTCAGGTCCATATCCACCAAATGATTCAGGTATACCCACAAACTCCCAAAATGACTTTGAATACAAAGTATGCATACCACATCCAAATTTTATAATGGGTATCTGCCTAGCGTTTATTTGTGTTATTTTTTGAAAAAATGTATTTTCAGCTGCTTCCTTTTTTGTTGCAAATCCATATTCTTTATCCATATAATCAGAATGGCAAAGGAAATCCCAACTGGAATCCCACCACTTTGGTAATGATGGTGAAACTATATACATCCCATCTATTTTATACGATATATCTAATTGATATCTCAACATATGTTCGTGAAAAAGAATATCAGTATCACAAAATATAAATTGGTCATAATCTAACTTATAACTTTCCCTTTTTTGTTGAGTAGTTCCCCAACAAGAGGTATCTAATATTACTTCATTTATATTTTTAAGTCCATTGAAAAGAACACCAAATCTACTTACAAAATAACCCTGTTTAAATTCACTGTTTTCCCAATCAGTTAGTTCTGGGTTTAAGTTTAAGGTTACCTTTAAAGTTACATCATCATTACTATTTAAATAACTAAGTGCTTTGTGAAACTGAACCATTAATCTTTCAAACATTTCAATTTCAGATGGCATAACATGTATGCAAATGAGTGTCTTTTTCATTAAAATACGTTTTTAAAGAATGGGGTAATCATATCCTTAGTTCTCAAATTTAAAATATGTAATTGAAATATATCCCATTCAAAACTACCAACTGAATCGTTTTGCTGAATAATAAATGGAATATTAATTATAAATTGATTATAGTGTTCGGTTGTCAACTTAGAACCATCAAAAAGTATATGGATATCATTTCTCATAGTATCTCCAATCTTATGAACTCTATCGGATATCTTAAACATAGATTTATTTTCCTCATTTGCTACATATGTACCAAAATCACAATCAACGTAAATATCATCACACCATGGCTCTAAAACTTCTAATAGTTGAGGTGTACAATTATGTACTACAAACGAAGTTGTGTATCTATCAGGAACAATTGGCATCATAAGTTCATCATGTAAAACATTAGTGTGCCACTTTCTCCACCATTCTCTAAATTTATTTTGGCGAAGTTTTGTATATTCTTCCGAATCTTTTGGTTTATACCATTTTGTCCCATCTGGTAAATCAATCACCTTTTCTATTTCAATACCATCTTTGAAACGACTACCCCTACAAGTCATATGATATACAAAAGCATCTCTACTTTGTATCAATTCATATTGTTGTAAATGGAAGCGATTAAATATATCAGAATCTTCCAACTCCATTGGTGCGAATAAAAGGTCATGTCCGCCTATACAAGCAAAGTCCTCTTTATATAACATCCAAGGTGCGAATATACCTTGTGTTACCTTATCCTCATTTATATATTCAGCTTGATATACAAACTTTCTGAAGGCATCAGTATCGAATGATTCAGGCTCCATCCCAAAATCCTCTACATACTTTTCAGGACCAGGTGGATGTAATGGTGGTTCAATACGAGTTGCAGATACAACTGATAGTGGTTTTAGATGCTTTAACATATTACCAACATAGTTTTGAGTTACAATCATATCCGAGTGTAAGATTGTTACTATGGGTGTTTCTGCTAAGGATATACCAATATCATACAATACAGTATGTCCAACTCTTTCTGAGCTACCATTTCTATACGTTTTGATATATGGTTTATCCAATGAGTTAACCCATTCCCAAGTCCCATCGTTTGAAGCATCATCTAATATTACTATATTATGAGTATCATCATAGCAATCTTCAATACTACTAACGGCTTGCTTTAAATATTTTAGATTATTCCTACAAGGAATTATAAATGTTATACGTTGATAATGTGCCATATTATATTTTTTCTAATTGAAACGCAACATATCCAGATGGTATGTTAATTCCATTATTATCTTTTGAGTATTTTAAATTTTGTATTTTATCTACTGATATGTTTTTTTGCTTCAAAAATGAAAGTAGACTCATTTCATTAGATGCTATTGGTTGATTTATTGGATGTTGGTTAGATTCATAGTATTCTGTTACAAAGTTTGCCACAATATCCATGACATACCCAGAACCTATATAAAATTCATCATTAATCCAATCACCATCCCATATGCCTTTGTGAAAAGAATGTGCCGATGTATATAGAGTCCTATCGTTTAGACTTTGGAAATCTATGTTTAGATTGGATTCTATTCTCAAATCACATCTACTTTTTATATAAAAATCATACTCCTTTGGTACTGATTTTATAACATTTCTTAAATTCCAAAATTGCCAAAACCCAGATTGTCCGGGCGCATCATTTCTATATTGAAACCAATTTGTTGATTTTATATCTATTGAGGGAGTTTCAAAAATTTTAGTCAATTGCCAATTAGAATTTTCCCAGTCTTTTTTATAATGCTCTAAACAAGAAACATAGGTATCATACATACCAATAAAATCATAGTGACTTTGTATTATGGATTGATTACCTCTATATGGTCCTGCTAATAATAGAGCTATTTTCATTATTTATAAGCGTTGAAATAAATCCAATTTGGGTGAATATCACCAGGTCCAACTGGTCCTATTGTATATTGAAAATCTTTATATCCAATTTCTAATAAATCTTTTTCTAATTGCTCCGGTGTTTCTATACAAACATCACATGTTCTATTTGTACCTTGTGCATCGTAATAGTTTTCATAATACCCAACAGTCATTGGTGATGGCGAACCATATCCCATTTGAATAGCTATAGCCCCACCTGATTTTAAAACACGATACATATCTTTCATAATTGAATATCTTATATCATAAACACAAATGTGTTGCATTGCAATCACACTCATAACGAAATCATATGTATCAGTTTCAATTACAGATAAATCAACACCATTGTTAACGTATAAATTACATTGAATACCATTGTTTGATGTATAACCATTTGCCTTTTCTATATTAACAGGAGAGATATCAACACCATCTAATCGTTTAAAAGTATCTCTATATCTTACCAAATTTCTACCAGGCCCACATGCAAAATCCAAACCTATCATTTGAGATTTGTTTTTAAAATCTTTAAATAAGTTTTCATAATCAGCCCAATTATTGTGAGCATCAAAAGAGCCAACAACCCAATCTCTATCTTGTTCAGACCAAGAACCAGCTAAACTATTATATTGGTTTAGCTGCATTTTAGTGTATTTGTTATTATAATCCATAATTATTGTTTTTAATTTTTATAGTGTTCTAAGTAATAGTTTAAATCTTCAGGTGTACCAAGTCCCCACATTTTAGGTACATCAAAAGTTCGTACTTTTAAACCACCTTTGATTGCGTTATTATAAACAGGACAAACATAGAATTCCCCATTCACTCTAATATCTTGCTCAATCATCTCTTCAGCGTATTTCACAAAATCAGAACCTTGTTTCCAATAGTAGAATCCAACAGTTGCTAAATCTGAAATCGGGTTCTTTTCTTGCACTTCGGTTACAAAACCTTCTTCATCTAACTTAGCAAATGACCACTTAGGGTGAGTTGCTTTGAAAGTTGGAATACCACCATCCGCATCGTTCTCATTCATTTTGTAGAAGAACTCATTACTATCCCATTCTACAAATTGGTCAGAATTGGCGAAGAATAATGGGTGTTCGTTGTTAATATGTTCTTTAGCCAACAATGCGGTACATGCAGCACCTTCGGTTAAACCATCAACTTCTACAATCTTGCAATTTGGTGTTATGAGATTGAGTAATGTATCTAAATTGAATTTTTCCCTATGCGATTTCTGAACTACATAGATGTAGTTTGCTTCAATGTTTAGGTTTTCAACAACCACTTGAATCATTGGTTTTCCTTCCACATCAATGAGTGGTTTTGGAAATGTATAACCTGCTTGTTGAAAACGGCTACCAGCTCCTGCCATTGGTATCAATACATTCAGTTTGTTATCTACCCATTTTGGTTTGGTTTGAATTTGTCCCATTTTTATTTCTTGTAATTTATTATAAATGTTATTCCAAGTTACCTCATGTGGGTTTTTAACTCGGAGTATATGTGCTTTTGCTCTTGATGCTGCAAGTAATCCATATGGTGAATCCTCTACAATTAGAGTTTCTTCAGGTAGTACACTCATCATTGAAATTGCTTTCCAATACATCTCTGGATGTGGTTTGGAATTCTTAACATCTTCATTGGATATAATCAAATCCATATATTCCATAATTCCCAACTTTGAAAGAACTGTCAATACTGTCTTTCTGATGGAGTTAGAACATACTGCTATTTTGTATCCTTGTGATACAATAGATTCCATACAAACTATAAGTTGATTGGATGGTTCTAATTGTTTTAGTTTTTGAAGTGTTAGTTCTTGCTTTTTTTCCCAAACCTGCTTATGCAGTTCGGTTGGTAATCCTTTTCTATCTGTCAACATATCCAACTTCTGATTTGTTTTTAGACCATCATAAGTTGAAAGGTGTTCGGACCAACTGATTTGATATTCAGTTCCCAATGCTTCGTTTAGCGCATCAAAGTGGATATTTTTTGCTTCCACTAATACACCATCTAAATCGAATATAACTAATTTAACCATTTTTAATTTTATTTAAATATTCAGTTTCGTAATAAGAATTTAATAAAACATTCTCAATAGAAGATTTTATATACATATGTTTTTCTTGGATTTGTTTTTTGTTAGATTCTTCATAATTTTTTATAAACAAATTGGTATTAATGTAATCTAATCCAATAGCTACACTCAACCAACTATGAAGTCCAAATGGATGATTTTCAAAATCTTTAAAAATTGGTAATTTATATTCCCATTTTTCAAACAACCTTTCTAGTGAATTTGGCCAAATAGTATTATTTTTATATTCACTCCAAAAAATAGTATCGTTCCGCTTCGTCATATAATGGAAATACAAAAAATCCAAAACAGCATCATTCATTTCACATACTTTAGAGTTATAGAAATCTATTAACTTCTCATCATAATTGTAAAGCATACCTTTGTTTATAATCCACAATTGTGATATTGAATTGAATATAGATGTTGCTTCAATTGGTTCTGTAAACCCGGAACTTAATCCAACTGCTATACAATTATTTATCCAAACCCGTTCATATACACCAGCATTATAATTTAACTCCTTACCAAATGTTGGAGTATATCCTAAAAATTCTTCAACTTCTTTCTTAGCATCATCTACTGAAACATAATCGGTATCAAAATTATATCCACAACCTATTCTATTTTGTAATGGAATTTGCCACATCCAACCATATTTCATTGCTATTGAACGGGTATATGGTTTTATATCATCTGATTGTGGTATTTGAAATGTTATTGCTTTTTTTACTTTCAATTGATTTGTATAAGATTTCCAATTTGATTTATACAAATTTCCTATGATTAATCTATGAAATCCGGTACAATCAAATACAAAATCAGTTTCTATTGAATTACCTTTTGATAAATTTATAGATTTTATATCACCATTTTCAGATTGATTAAATGATGTAACGGTATCTGATATCAATTTTATACCTCTATCTATACCAATACTTTTAAAATACTTAGATACCAATTGTGCATCAAAGTGAAATGAATAATTCAGAGATGTATCCACATCGTTTATTTTTTCTTTAAGAATTGGTGAAAAATTATCTTTAGCTAATTGAGATGATACATCAATATCTTCAAAATTACTACCACCATTCATCAACATTCCTATATGAGAATATGCCGTATTTGTATCAACCATTCTGTTGTTAAGGAGATAGTCAAAATCTTTGTGTAGAGTTCCAAATGAGTGAAAATAGTTTTTACCATCTCCATTCCAATTTTCAAATAATATACCTAATTTGTGAGTTGAATTTGTTTTTAAAATAAAGTCATTTATATCAATACCCAATATATTGAGCATTGTTACAAAAGATGGAGTAGAACCTTCACCAACACCAACTATACCAATATCATCACTTTCTATAAGAGTTATATCAGTATCACTACCTAATATCTTTTTAAGATATAATGCAGAAATCCATCCAGCCGTACCACCACCTACTATAACTAAATTTTTTATCATACAATTCCTCTTTCAAATGGGTTTATTTGGTATTCCGCAAAAAGTGAATCTAACTCCGTTTGGTATTCGGAATAGTTCCATTTACCTTTATTTATTGCCGTTGCTATGTATGGAAATACAGAACTATCATAGTGATACATTCCTCTTTTTTTCTCATCACCAACTCTAACCATAAAATCTCTACCAGCAGATATTATTGCTTCTTCAAATTTCCAAATAGTCATTGGTGGTAAATTGTTCACCAATTCCTTAAATACTTTTTTTGTTGTTATTGTTGGTTGAATTGAAAACTTTGCATATTCATTTGTTACCAATGTCTTATCAACAGACCATTCTTCAAATCTATCTCCTGCTAAAATAAGTTTAATACTTTCCGCCAAATTTCCAGTTACATAACCAATGTATTTTTCTAACAATTGAAAATTTGGATTACTGAATAAAATCATATCCTCATGTAAAAAAATAAAAAACTCTTCTTGAATAAGTTCTAATATTTCATTCCATCTTTCAGTATATTGTTTTGAATCATCATACACTATTTGATTGTACATAGATAACTCATCTGATTCTTTATTTACAGCAACATAAACTTTTGTATCTCCAATATATTTTTTAAATTGTCCAAAAAACATTGGCCATACATCTTTCATATCTGTATGTGTGTAAACTATAATTGGTACACTTATTCCCATATTGTATCTAAATTTATTCTGTTATCCCACAAGTCCATTTTCATCATCCACCATTTGTAAAATGCTATTGAGTTTGAAAGGTCACCTCTATTACCTTCTATTTGTGTTGCGAACTTATGAAACTCCGAATCTATTTTCATTTGTTCATCCAAAAAAGTAAATAGAGTTGTAAAGTCTACCATTACATTAGGTGAACCATAAAACCACATATCAGCAGGTCCCATATGAAAATGATTCCAATTAGCCATATAAATTTTATCACTAACAATATCAGTTTGAAAATTTATACATTGAACTGGGAATGGGTTTCCCCTACCAGGTCCAGATGTTGCTCTATTTATTCTTCCTAAATCAAAACGTGCCTTAACAATGATATCATATTTTACACCGGTTTGCTGATGTGGTAGTTTCATTACTTCGGTCACACTATATAAATGCGATAGTACTGATTGTGGTGAACGAGGGCAACCTTCTAATGTATCCAATCCTCTTTCCTTAATCCTTTCACTAAAATCTTTTTGTGGTTCAAATATAGCTTTCTTAGGTTGATACATAGCTTCTATCAATCCTTGCTTTTCCAAATCCCAACTGTGGATAAACACATCAACATCACCTTTATCTAAAATGTGCTTTTGAATGTATTCTCTACCATCTAATCCATTTGATGTTGAGTCTTGGGTTGAATCAAATAAACCATGTAAACATAAAGCTATCTTCATATTATTTTCGTTTCCACATTTTTATAAAGTGAGAACTAACGCCATCACCAACTGAATATACAGTTTTATGAGTTTGTTCAATCCAATTAAATAACTTTGTTTGTCTTTCAATTCCTAAGAAATTATGAAATTCACCTGTTATAAAATTAATTCTACTTAAATCTTTTTGGTACAACACATCGAATTCTGCACCCTCTATATCAATTTTTAATAAACCAATATCACTAACCATTTCTAAAATTGATTCTAAACTAATAGTTTCAACTTCTTCATATTCATCACCTCTAAACCCATGCTTATTATTTTCATATACAAATCCAGTTATAGAAAAGTTTCCTGAATTTGTATCATCTTCACCATCTCCCATATATTTTTTTAATTTTACAATTTCGCCATCTTTTGAATAAGCTGCTTTATGTAAAATTTGATGAGAATGTCTACTTTTGTATTGTTCAATATTATATGATGATGCATCTATTGCCAATATATTATGAAAGCGATAATTAAATGCTTGGCTGAATCCACCTACATTACATCCCATATCAACCACTTGTTCATTAGCATCTATATCAACTAATTGAATTGGATACTCTTCCGAACATTCTTTTGTTATAGCATCAAACCAATTTGATGGTTGATTATTACTAACCAATTTATCTACTTTCATTATTCTATTACTTTATTATTTTTGAATACAGTGAATTCAGTTAAATCTCTATAACCATTCAACTCACCTAAATCTCTATTATGTTCTGGATAGTTTTGGAACATTGCCAAACCTTGTGCTGCTTGTTGTGGAGTCATATACATATTCCAACCACAAAACTCAATATCATCATCTTTGTAATACTTCTCACTTCTACCTTCGTAACGAGCTCTCTTAAACCATTCAGCTGCTTTAGCATCATCGGTAAGAATCATACCACCTTTCCAAATTGGTAATTGCTTTTTAATATGGAATGATAATCCCATATATGTACCGGGTTGATACATACCTTTAGTTAATCTTTTAGCCGCATCCCAAATTGGATATGGTTTTAATTGATAAGCCCCAACCCAATGATTTGTTTCAGGTCTCTTATCAAATATAACTTCACCACCAGCGTGGATAATTGATTGTGGTACTGATAGATAAGTTTTAGATGGAATAGTTACCTCTTTAACATCTAAGTACTTACACATTAGGAATAATGCGTTTGTACAACTATCAATTGAAATAGCGTATGGTGCTCCCGTATAAGCTGCTATTTCTTCTTCAAACATTCTAACGATTTTGTACGGATTGTGTAACATTGCCATAATTTTAATTTTTTGTTAATATAAAAAACTTCTTAGTAAATCCACAAGCTTCAAATAATTTTACACTTGCTTCATTATCTATCTTCACTTTTGCAAAAGCAGTTGGCCAAATCTCCATACACTCATTAATCATAAACTTACCAACACCTTTACCTTGAAAATCAGGATGCGTACATACTCTAATGTCATCATCAATAACACCAACAAATCCAGCAGGAGTTCCATCTACTAAAGCAATACGATAGCAGTGAGAATACTTACTCATATATTTTATTTGTTGTTCTGATGTTATTCCGATTGTTTGTATAAACCCATCTATAACTCTTTCATCCATTCGGAGTAGTCTTACAAACTCCCAATATTCTGATGTACATTCTACTAATTCCATATGCATATTTTTTGTATATCCGGTCCACCTCTATATCCCCAAAAAGCTTGAAGATATCCTCTTTCAGTTGGCATACCCATCATAGGAGTGAGGCAAGTTCCAATATCAATATAAGAATTATTAGGGAACTCTCTGAATAGTTCAAATATTGCCAAATTGGAGAAAGTTGAAGCTGAGAAAAGGAATACATGATTTTGTATGTCATTTTCTGAAATCCATTTTTTAATATCATTGATTTTATCATAATCGTTTATCATTGCGTTATAACCTACTCTGAAATCTTTTACAAAGAATGGTAGTTTATCTAAATTTGCTTTTTCATGTCCAACAAATACACAATCTCTACTATAAAAAATTGGTAGTATCTGATATATGAATTGTGGATAATTTCCATTAACCCAAATATTTGCCCAAGTTAAAGATTCATCATCACCACCAGCTAATTCAACTTGCCAATCGAAATTATCTTTACCTACACAACAACTACAACTAATTCCTTTATAATAGTTATGTTGTTTATATTGAAGGGATTCTATTAACTTTTGCTGGTAAAATCCATGCTCTTTTGGGTCAAAGTGTTTAAAGTCTGCCGGTTGATATACTCCACCTTGTTTTTCATTTCCAATTTGAATTAACCCATTATCTAAAACTAATTCTTTATTTTGTAGAATATACATTTCACCATCGGAATACCTTGCCAAAGCGAAGTGTTCTTCATTTAATAATTTTGTTTTAAATTTAAAAAATTCTTCTCTAAAGTTCTTCTGCATCTAATATCTTTTTAATCTTTTCTGCTGCTCTACCATCACCATAAGGACAAGGTCTACAAATATACGAATCTTTTTCCAATTTAACAAATAAATCTATTAAAGAATTTGGAGATTCGCACATATACAAATGACCGGTTTCAATTGCTTCAGGCCTTTCAGTTGTTTTTCTACAAACTATAACCTTTTTATTAAAAAAAGAACCTTCTTCTTGTAACCCACCACTATCAGTTATAACCAATTTACAATCTTTTAAAATTGTAATTGTTTCATGGTGAGTTAGAGGTTCTATAACGTCTATATTAGGTAGTAAATGCTTCCATTTCTGAACGTTTGGATTCGGGTGGATAGGTAGTATGAATTTTAAATTTGGATACGTTATTGCTAATGTATTTATCTCTCTGAACCATTCATCCAACCAATAGTGATTCTCCCTACGATGCATAGTTACTAAAATGGTATCATTATAACCACCTGCTTCATATTTTAATAAATTATCCAATACAGTATTTCCAACTATATGAATATCTCCTTTTACTCTTTCCGCATTTAAGTTTTCAGCTGATAGTTGTGTTGGTGCAAAGTTTACATCTGCTAATCTAGCTATCATTTGCCTATACCCTTCTTCTGGATATGGGTTTTCTAAATCATAACTCCGTAATCCGGCTTCCATATAATAAATCCGAATACCTCTATGATATGCTGCTAAAGCACAAGCAAAAGCGGAGGCTGTATCTCCTTGTACTAACACACCCTTAAAGTTGTAATTTGGAAAATATTCCATACAACCCATTATAATAGAATCTAATCTAGTATGACGAAAGCTATCTTTTATATGAACTCTAAAATCAACTTTTATATCTGATAATAAATCTTCATGCTGACCTGTGAATAAGAGTTTGTATTCTTTCTTATCCATTATATCAATTAAAGGTTTTACCTTTAACCACTCAGGTCTAGTTCCGAAACATATTAATATTGGTAGTTTATTTTTCATTTACTAATTTCCAACCTTTTTTTCTTTGATTATGAAAATATTCATTCATTAATTCTTTAAATGGAGTACCATCAATTCCTTTCTGATTTGATTCCCAAAGTGATGCCGAATCTCCACCATATTCACCTTTTGTACTACCCCACAATGATTTATCATTTTTTGGATGCGGTGGAACAAATGTTGGAATACCAGCATATTTTTGCAACATATATGAAAAGTGCATATCCTCACCACATGTATTATATTTAGGGTCTGGTAATTCTCTTACCAAATATTGTAACCATTCTTTTTTAAAGAACCAACTATGACCAACTAAATCAACTTGAATGGTTTTATCATTATTACCACTTGGTGGCCATCCAAAACGAAGATAATGTTCGTAGTAAGATGAATGTTGTGATGGGAGCGGATTTGGGTAAAGTAAACCAACAGTTCCTAATAATCCCTCATTGGTTTCCATTGTTTTAATACAATTTTCCAACCATCTCTCACCAGGAATTGTATCATCATCAAATACACAAATATAAGGATTCTTAGCATTGAATGCGTAATAGAATCTTGCCCAAACTCCAAAGTTATAGTTTGAATATGCTACTGGAATCTTTGTTCCAATTTCATAGTTTATTTCAGTATCATCATCGGGTGAATTATACCACAAAAGAATTTCAGTTGGTTTTACCGTCTGTCTTTCTAATGCTTCTAATTGTTCATTAAGGTTATTTCCCCTTTTGTAACCATTTAATATAACTGTTATCATAATTCTAATGCTTCTTTAATATTTTCTGTCCAAACTTTTTGTGAATAACATTCTTCATATCTTTCGTTTGCTAACTTAGAACATTTATCATAAAACTCTTTATCTTCTTTTAATTGTATTGCTATTGCTCTTGCACTTTCCAAATCATTTACTAATACTGATGTTAGTGGGTGACATAACATTTGAGTATCCACATCCATATTACCAATACAAGGGATTCCAAAGTATGCACAATTAAGAGCGAATGTACCAGCTGCTACCGTTGGCATCATATGAACTCCGTATTTAAAAGTTGATAGATTTTGCATCCACTCACCCCACATTACTCTTGGTAGATGGTGTAAGTTATGCATACTATCTTCACCGATTCGCATAGCGTGTGATGTTTGTGCCCAAATAGGTACTTCAAAATTATCAGCTATCATATAACTTTCAAATCCACCATACCATCTTGCGAAGTTACCACCTATAATTGCTTTATCTTCTTTTGTAGGCACGATATCTTTGATTAGAGTATCAATCATCAATGTACCAATAGGTCTGATTTTCTTATTGGGAAATAATCCTTTATAATACATTACATCACTATCATTGTGTGTAAAGATTGAATCGCATGATTGTAAAAAGTTAAAGAAGTAAATTTGGTCTACTACTTCATAATCATTATACCACCAATGAGGTCCTTCTTGCACATAGTGAACATTAGTATTACCTTGCTTCTTTATCTTACCAACTATATCTTCTCTAAGTAATTGTGAAACTGGATTAACTCCACTCACCAATGTACTTCCTTCCGAGCTTAAAAATGTTTTACCTTTTGGAAATATAACAAAGACATGGTCATATCCTTTTAATTCGTCAAGCATATGAATATTAAAATGGTCAGCATCCAATGCGTACATCCAAGCAAACTCCGTTCTCATATTTGGATGATTAACAGGAACTTTACCTGTAAATCCCATTTCGGTTAGGAAAGCTATTTTAGATTGTATCATAAAACGAATTTTGCTTTTCCTGTCTTTCTATTTGCTTATGATGATATAGGCAATATTCTTCATCGGATGGTAATACACTCATAGTATTAAATCCAACTATTCTTTCATGTACTTTATTTACCCAATGAATTTCAGAAGTTCTACGATAAATTCTTGTCTGATAATCTGGGAAATTTACCCAACCTTTATCATTAACATTCCAACCCCATTTTTTAATATGTGATTCAGTTAAACCATTAACTGTGTTAATGCGTGGTACAAAGAAAAGGTCTACATCTTTGTTAGATTCTAAAAAATCACGCATATTAGCCACCAAATATTCAGATGGAATTTCATCCGCATCTATTTGAAAAATAAAGATACCATTTGCATTATTTTTTAAATTATTTTTAAAAGATGCAAAATCCTTATTTAAAGGAAATGGTATTACTCTTATTTGGGATTTGTGTAATTGTGAAATTATATTGAGATAATCCAATACCGGTTTTGAAACGTTTTCAGAATCGTATTGAATTAATATCTCATCATCTTTTTGTATTCTTGGGTGTAAAAAATTAACAAGATTTGTTAATTCAACCAATTCGTTACATACAGTAACTGCGTAAGTGATATTAATCATAACATTTTTCAAATTTTACAAATATACGAATAATTTTAGAAATTACCAAATATGAATTTCTATCTTATATATGTATATATAAATATAAAGTAAAACCGAAAAACGTTAAAAAAATTATGCTAATCTAAAAGAAATTCCGCCGGAGAATTTAACCCCTCCCATAGAGAAGGTTTTATTGGAATTGAATTTATTGTATAGGATTTTTGCAGTGCCACCTTTTAGACTTCTATAATCAGTCCAATCATTATTCACACCAGTATCATATAAAACAGTTCCAGCATTTACTAACAAAGATGCTTTAATTTGGGCTGGTGTCATTTTGGGGTTTAATTGAAATAAAAGAGCACAAACTCCAGCCACTTGCGGTGATGCCATTGATGTACCACTTATATTCATTTGTCTATAAGATGTGTTTCTATAATATGGTTCGTCTGTAAATGCGTTTGTGGTTGAACAAGCTCCCATAATATTTGTACCTGGTGCGTAAATAGTAACACCCGGTCCAGTTTCGGATGAAGTTGCTTTTTGGTCTAATGTAGAACTATACACAGTACTATCCATATTACCAACTATAAAAGCCTCATCATCAAATGGAGATGAACCTCTGTGATAGTATTCAATACCACCATCAGTATCCGCATAATTATTATAATCAGTTCCGGATGCTATATCTATCTTATAAGAACGATTTCCAGCAGCAATACAAACTACAATTCCAGCATCAATCATTTCTTGAATATCAGTATCAACTGAAGAAATGCGTGTATTTGTCATATAGATTATAGATGGACTAACTTGATAATATTGTGTTATTAGTCCATAGTTATTATTTCTTTCAGTAATTGTATCTATATCAACCCCACTATAAGCCACACCTCTATAATTTATCGAAGATACAGTTGTATATGTTCCCAAATATCCCCAACTCATATTAACTACCGTTGGTCTTTTTACTCCCGTTTTTGGGTCTATTGGTTTATTGTTATGCCATCCTTTAATACAATCAAAAGCGTAAGTAGGAGAAATTCCAGTCCCACTATCTCCCGTTCCTTCTAACCCTGATAATTTTTGTGAATATATTCTTGCGTTTTTAGCCCAACCATAATTCAATCCAGCTGCGGTTGATGCTACGTGAGTACCATGTCCATCATAATCTCTATAATGATTTCCAGATTGTGTACCACTAACTCCACTTGTTGTAAACCAATTTATTTGTTGTACTCTACTACTTCCATTGGTATCATTAAATTCAGGATGGTCAACTTGAATTCCACTATCTTGTATTACAACATCAACACCAGTTCCATCTAATGTGTAATTATAAGATTGAGTTGTTGTTGTTCCACTACCATAATTGTTTGTTAGATTATTACATCTAATCAATCCCCAATTTTGATAGTTACCACTATCAGATGTTGTTTTTGTAAAATCGCCATATTGAACAGCGTTTCTTACTATTACAATATCATCTCTATGTTCTGGTGGGATTTCTACACCCAACACTCTTTCATCTCCTCTTAAAGTTTCTGCTTCTTCATCGGTAAGTAAATACCAACATT
>Ga0315909_10004815_pt1 | contig 15744 bp, 16 predicted proteins | sample LakEriMetagenome_11_FD_203527 | JGI IMG/M metagenome (GOLD analysis project Ga0315909, IMG submission 203527) | Freshwater fungal communities from buoy surface, Lake Erie, Ohio, United States - Buoy 2 MA125 | ecosystem: Environmental > Aquatic > Freshwater > Lake | place: USA: Lake Erie, Ohio...
TCTCTGCATCCAGATCAATCATAACGAATGGTGAATCGTTATCAAGAATAGCATAAAATTTTCCAGCAGCCCAAAAAGTAGAGGGATTATAATTAACCTCATCCGGAAGAATTTGTTTTACCTCGTCGAAATGCTTCAAAAGTCCTATTTCATCGTAATAATCATATGTTTCACTATCACAATATAAAACAGTGTAAAGGTTATTAAAAATTTTAGAATATGCTACTGATCTTATTATCATAGCTATTTCCCAAGGCCTCTTAGTGGGAACCAATTTACCCTGGGCTTTTTTAGGCAGATGCCAATCTACATAAACGGCTTTTCTTTGCATTTTGTATTTTTTTACAAATATAATCGAAAAAATCGAAATAAAAAATTAATATTGAAATCTTTGTACCTGATCAATATTAGTGTATTGAAATTGAGCATTAGGTGACATGACTATGGAAAGTCCACCAGATAAATCAAAAGATTCCTTGACAAATTCACGGATTGAATCCCTTGTAGAATTAACATCAATATTATCAATAATGTCATCAACAACTACATCTAAAGAATTATCAAAGGATCCAGAATTGTATAGATTTTTATATTTTTCATATTTTTTTATGAAATCTCCTATCCTCTGTTGGTCATTTTTTCTAAATTGAAAATTCATTTTTTGTAGTGTAATTTTGTGAAGATATATATTCCAAATAAAATTTTATTTATTATGGAATTTAGCGAAGAATACGACGGATACACAAGGGATCAACAATTAGAGGAGAACCCTAAAGCAAAAGAATTCTTGGAAGAGGAGATCATTGAGGATGACGATACAATGCCAGGAAATGATGACTACGAGGAGGAAGAGGATGACTATACAATATCAGGAAATGATGACTACGAGGAAGAAGAAGATGATGACGACTATGAGGAAGAAGAGGATGATGACGACTACGAGGAAGATGATGATTCCGAAGAGGAAGAAGATGACGACTATGAGGAAGAAGATGAAGACGATGAGGATGATGACTTACCATCAGATTTAAAAGTAAATGATAAGGGATCACAAAAAGAAACCCCTCAGCACGCAAGCAGAAGGGTAAAGTCTTTTGAGGATTTTTTTAGTTTAAATTAATTTCCCTCCGTTTTACCAAGATCTCTTCTTATTAAAGATCTAACATAATGTGATACCGAAACAGGTGCTTCGCCTTTAGCAAGCGCCTTTTTTGATATCTTACGGGTTAGATCACTCAAATCCTCCTCAGATAATAATACCTGTATCTTTTCAGTTTTCTCAGCATCCTCAGATTCAAGAATGAACTTACCTCTCAAATCATTAAAATCTTTTAGATTTTCCATATTAATAATTATTTTTTTAATCTTCAAAAGAAATTCCAGCATAAGGATTTCCTTTAGCTCTACCAACACTGTAATCAGATCCTGGATTTTTAGAAACAACGAAGGCCTTATCCGGATTCACCGTGAGTCCTAATTTTTTCATGAATGCTCTATTCACTAGAAATGGTGTGCTTTTGGCAGTTCTATCGTCTGGTGAAACTAAAACATTAGGAATCCTTACACCATCAAATACAATATCCGTTTCTATCATAGGTCTACGATTCTTCTCTTTCCCAATCTCGGCCTCCGAATGACCAACAACCTTATGGGAGAATTTTTTATTTCCTATTTTCCAATAAACCCGTCCATTCTTTTCAATAATCTCGTCGGCATGTATAGTACATGACTTCGCTCCATTACCAGTATCGAATTTTGCAATTACCTCTCCGATTTTTGGAATCGTTATGGTTTCTAAATAACCAATCTCCATCTTTGATTGAGCCCAGTTATTCTTATCAACAATATAATCTATAACATCATCAACTATTGGTTTTCCAATAGCTTTAGAAATTCCCTCCGTTCCTGGGGATGAATTTACTTCTAGAATATATGGTTTCTTCGTTACAGAGTCTATCATTATATCAACACCACACCAGTGACATCCAACAGCAGTTGCTGCTTTAATTGCTATATCGGAAAGCTCCTTACTTATATTGTATTTTTTAACTGATCCTCCCAGTGAATAGTTAGTTCTAAAATCCTTCTTAACAGCGCTTCTCTTCATGGATCCCAGAATTATAGCATTATCTTTTTCCTCCTTGAGAGGGTTGAATTTCTTAATAATAACTTGTATTCTTAAATCGAAGTTTGAATTTATCTTTTCCTGAACTAATATTTCATTTGATGGGTCCAGTTTTCTGATAGTTTGATAAACTGATTTTAATGAAGCATATGAATCAACTATGGAAACTCCAATTCCTTGTGTTCCAGAAAGCAATTTCATTACTATTGGAAATTTACCACCAACCTCTTTCAGGGCTTTATCCAGCGATTCTTCATTGGGAACAAGTGCCGATTTTGGTACAGGAAGTCCGTTATCCTCAAGAATTCTTGAAGTAGTGAATTTATTTTCACAGGCTTCCATCGATTCCAGACTATTTACTGTGAAATATCTAGCTTGTTCTAATGTTAATAATATTTGTTTTGTAAAGGAATTCTCAAGAACCCCTCTTCTGGGAACTATAACGGTGCTGGCTGGATCTATAAGTATTTTTTCCTTACCTGTTTTTACTACATGTCCATTATAAACCTTTTCTAGAACTACGTCATTGACATCAACAATGTAGCATTTTATTCCCCTCTTTTTACACTCAACTAAAAAGGAATCCGAGGTTTTACTCCCCTGTATATTTCCGGTTAATACTAATATTTTTGTATTTTCCGTTTTTGATTCGTTAATAAACGATAAAAAATCTAATACGTTATCTGGTGACATTAGTCAGTTTTATTTAGACTATATATCTAAAAAATATTCAACAAAAAATTAAAAAAGTGCATTAACCATAAAAAGGTTTGGACTTATGGGATTATATCCCATAACCTCTATGAATCTATTTATTGGATCAAGAATGGTTTTTGTAAATTGTTCATCGTAGTCCAATGGTGGAGCAAATTCGTAGGGAAATGTTCCTTGCGGATAAGCAAAAACGTTATTATCGGTTAGCTTATTAATTTTAACAAAATAAAAGTTTACTTTATCTCCAGCTCTTATAAGTGAGTATTTGCTTTTGAATGTTGAATTGTTAAGTAGATAATTATGATAACCCGATGCTCTAACGTGTATAGGACATCCCTTAGCAACCTCAAACCCGGTTGTATCGTTTAATATCTTATCATAACTATTAACGTTTATTGCAGCGGATATTTTTTGTGGCTCCTGAAGTTTAAACTCCTTCTTTATTGATTTTAGTTCCTTAACGAATTCCCTTATGTCAAAATCTCGACCTTTCCTGAATATGAGCTTTGTTAAATAAGTTAACTTCTCTCTAACAAATGGGGGAGTTCCTCCTTTTATCATTTCAACTCCGGTTGTCTTGAGATGGCTCAAAGAATCGAAGTGGATTCCTGGTGTTTCGTAAACTAGATTTGCAACATATTTTTTCTTACCGAGGAATATAGCATTCAATGAGAGAGTTTCCAATTCAAAGTCTTGGTAGTTTTCTGTGTTCCACTTTTTGGAATATATGTCAAAACATTTTTTGAGATAGTCGTTTAATCTGTGCTTATTTATATCTATAATTAGATCCTTGGGATCTCCCGGATAATTGCAAGAATCCACTACCTCCTGGAAAGAAACATAGTTAGAGTCAGTGTCACCGTAAATTACGAGAGGTCCAGTTACTCTTTTAACTGAGGTTAATTCAAGCTTTTCGTGAAGCTCGGTATCCATATGCCAGTGTTCATGAAAGTATTTATGAAGAACCTTCTCGGAGAACTTGATAAGATCCTGACCCTGAAGTGTTACAGCTTCAGCAACATCTGGGTTGAAGCATACAAAGTAGTTATTTCCGATAGCTCCATAGATGGAGTTCATAGTTAGTTTTACCGCTTGCTCCTCATTCTTGTATTCATTCTTAAGAGCAGTTAACGTTTCTATTTTCCTTTCAATCTCTGATATCTCCTCCTTTGTCATTTATATTTCTTTCTTTATTATAGAGAATAAAAAAGAAATATTTCATACATATCCATATATAATTTATATACGAAAGATATATAAGGTGCGTTTAAAAAGATAAAAATGAACTTAAAACATTTCATTGGCGAATCGGGGAGAACATCGTCAACCAAAACAACGGAAAAATATACAAAAAAACATTTTCCTACTGAATACATTTTGGTAAAGAATTACAGCGAATCAATAGGACTATCAGATTGCACATTTTCGGAAGAGTTGTATCATTATTTTAATAACATAGTAAACCCAACAGTTTGCAAAAAATGTCTTCTAAAGAAACCCAAATTCCAGGGGTTGTCCAGAGGATATCTTGAATATTGTAGTTCATCATGTTCAAATAATTCAGAGGAGGTGAAAAAAACAAAAGAAGAAGTATCAATAAAAAAATATGGGGTTTCAAATCCAGCCAAGAGTAAACACATAATAGAAAAAATACAAAAGACTTTCAATGAAACCTATGGAGGTAATCCATTTACTTTAAATGAGTTTAAATCTAGGATCAGAGAAACTAATACAATAAAATACGGATCACCATATCCTTTATCTTCGGAAAGTTCATTAAGGAAATCAATCGATAAAGAACTTAATTCCAAATTTCTAGAGAAATATAAAGATTTTGAAATAATATCAGTAGATACAGAAAAAATCAGTAATGTTGTTATAAAATGCAAAACATGCAATACAGATTTTGAAATATCAAAATGGAATTTACATCAGAGAACAAAAGCCTCATTTGGCTCATTAACTTGCACAAATTGCAATCCCATAGGCAACACAAAAAAATCACAACTAGAATATTTTGTTAGATCATTACTTGATGAATTCAGTATAGAATACGAAGAAAGGAATAGAAAAATACTAAAAGGAAAGGAATTAGATTTCTATTTACCAGAACATAATATAGGGATAGAAGCTAATGGGATATATTGGCACTCAGACCGTTTTAAATCACCAAATTATCATATAGATAAAACAAATGATGCAGAAGCTTCAAATATTCTACTACTACATATATTCGAGGATGAAATAACAAATAAACCGGATCTTGTAAGATCTAGGATTTTATCAATAATAAATGTTTATGAAACGAGAATATTTGCTAGAAAATGTTCAATTGTGAAATTAAACGCAAAAGAAGCAAACAAATTTATATTAGAAAATCACCTACAGGGTAAAGCAGGATCAAGTAAAAGGTATGGGCTCGTAAATAACGGTGAACTTGTATCCGTTATGACCTTTGGTGCACTTAGAAGAAATATGGGATCCTTCAGAGAAGAGAATTCATGGGAGCTGATACGTTACTGCAACAAAAAAGGGGTGTCAGTAATAGGAGGGGCATCTAGACTTCTTCAACATTTCATTACTATTAATTCACCAAGAAAAATTATATCATATTGTGACAGAAGATGGTCCAATGGGGTATTCTACGAAAAACTCGGTTTCAAAAACTCAGGAACAACTAAACCTAACTATTGGTACGTTAAAAACGGAACAAGAGAATATAGATTCAAATACAGAAAGGATCAACTAGTAAAAGCTGGCTTCGATAAAGAAAAAAGCGAATCGACTATCATGGATGAAAGAGGATTCGCTAGAATATATGACTGTGGAAGTTATAGGTTCATAATGGACATATAATTTCTATTTCTCAACAAGACCTATCGCTATTGATGTGTTAGACTGATCCGAAAACATAACTAACCTATTCTCGTGAACATAAACATCACATGATTCTGTCTCCATAAACCCAAGCTGATTCTTGTAAATATTGGATACAATTTTATCGCCATCATTTAGAATTATCTCGGATCCACCAATGTTTATTTTATAGTTGAAAGAGTTACCTATCGCATATGCTGTTTTATCTGTTACGTCAAAAACAAGTATCTCCTGTGAATCATTTTCCATACCACATAAAGATGAAATTGTTGCAAAGTCACTTTGATATATTTTAAAATTTGCTAGGGGATCTTCCTTAGATAAAACAAGTTCCAAGATATTGTCTTCCACATAAGAAAGCATATTTAAATCAGAGCATCTCAGCCTTATCACCAACGAGGGAGAAACCAATCTGAATTCAGTTGCGGTCATGGATCCGTCAACTTCTGAAATGTCCATATCCACGTTTACTTCCTCCTCAGGCCTAAAGTGCTTGAATGCCTCTATCAATCTTCCAATATCATGGAAGCCAACTTTTATCCGGTCTTTCTTAATTGAACTCCAATCAAATTCAGTTTCAAAAACATCAGAAAGATCTAAACTTGCAAATTTCATAGTTGCCTTATCTGGTGTGTGTACTTTAGAGAAAATTCTATCCTCACTAAACTCCAGGATCACACCCTTTTCAACAGATTTAAGTCTCTTTAAAAAAACTATCAGATTTGGGATACTTGTTATTCTTAATTTCATTTTTTTATATTTAGTTGTTATAATTCTTCTTCCTCCTCAACTTTTTCATCTATCTCCTCTTCCTCTATTTGAAATATTTCTATTCCATTTGATTCATTAGATGAAAATAGAGAATTTTGCATCCTGGTGGTATTTATCTTTATCTTAGATTCCTCCTTCAGCGTCTTATTATAGATCTTTTCTTGGTTTGATATCTCCTTTTGGATCCTTTTTATCTCCCTCTTCATATCATCTATTTTATCTTTTGTTTCCTTTAGATGTTCTGAAGATAATTTGACTATTTCTATTCTTTGAAGCTTGGATGATATTTGAGGTTTATACTCCGAAATAAAAGCTACTATCTCCTCATTTTTTCTTTTCTTCTCCATCATAAATTGGAGAAATTTAGCCTTAGCTTCCAGAAATTCAAGTTCTGATAAATTGTTATCATTGTCCCTAATTAATCTTTTAAGTTTAACAAGTTCCAAATGTGTCTTAAAACTATCCAAATATTCTTTCACTGATGGAAATTCCATCACATTTCCATCCTTAACAAATATTATATCCTCCCTTACTATGATTTTTGTTATCTTTGATATATGGTCAACTATATTCTCAAATATCTTTATATCGTTAATACCCTTTATTTGTACGGAGATATCACATTTACTTGTTGATTTGTTTTCCATTCTGTAATCACAACCAAGTCTTTCAAGCTTTGCTTCTAGCTTGTTAATAAAGCTATCATATCTCATCACTGGGGGAAGATCGAATATCCTAAATATCTTTCTTGTCCTATCTACATCAAAACCGCTCTCTAGCAGCCACGAATTGTCCTCGTCCATATATCTAGATACCTTACCATCAAAGTCCTTAAAATAAGGCTTTAAAAGCTTATTAGAACCTCCTAGGTATTCCACAATATCCTCAAGTTTTCTGGGTAGAATATTACTCCTATATCCCACGGCAATACCAACTATATGTGTTAATAAACCGATAGGCATTTCCACATGAAGCCAATCGTGACCTCCCTCGTGGTTTTTTTCATTAAGGTCGTAGTTCTGATCTATAATTTCTCTAATCCTGGGATTTATTTTCACCTGTGTGTATCTTGGTGCTGATGGGCTTGGATTTACTGGAGATCCAAAGAACCCGTCACCTTCTAATATACCGAAAGAGCACCCAAAAGGTCTAGCTAACTTAGATATGGCACCAGATAAAGAGCTATCCCCATGGTGGTACAATCCAGTCTTAATAACTTCACCAACAACACCAATCGTTTTATTAAACTTTGAAGGTGAATTTTCAAGAATAAGCCTTTGAACCGGAGTTAAAGAATCATAAAAATTTGGTATTCCCCTACTTTGAATAACATAGAGGGCATATGACCTGTATTGTGTATTTATTTGTTCGGATATGTTTAAAAAATTTCCCATCTAATTAATCCTTGTTTATATTGATATAAGTTAATTTTCCAAGAAAAACTATAAAATTTTCAAGTATAACACACGAAGCACTCTGGACGAATGGGTATATGATGTAATTAGCCCAAATGGGTAAAAACAAGATTCCATCAACCTTTCCAAAATATGTGTACAAACTAAATGTCGATAGACCAATCCAAAAGCCAAGGCATCTTACGCAGGAAATTAGTTTTCCCAATAATGGCAATCTAACCAAAAAATAGCTCCTTAAAGGGTCTAAGATGCTAGCATTCACTACACTTGTTGTGAGACACCAATTTATAAATAATAAGATGAGAATTTGTATCATTCGAAATAATCTAAAGCTTTTATTTGCTCCTCCGTTAAATCAGAGGGTATTTTTATGTTTGTTTTAACTAAAATATCACCGTTACCAAAACCATTGAATTCAGGTAATCCCTTTCCTGGTAATCTAAATATTTTTCCTGATGCTGTACCTGGAGGAATTTCCATCCTATATGAAGTACCTGATAAATTAGGTATTTCTAATTTTTTTCCAAGACATGCCTCTTTAAAACTTATGTGGGTTTCATGGATTAAATTTATGCCATCTCTTATGTATGTTGGATGTACATATTCTTCAATATAGACGATAAGATCACCAGGAACGCTTGGTGATCTTCCCCAATCCCCCTTACCAACTACCATGTACGATATTCCTGATATTGATCCCCTAGGAACATTTATTTCAATTTCTTCATCCTTTCTTATTACACCTAATGAGCCGCATGTCCTACATTCATTTTTAATTATTTTACCAGATCCCTTACATGTTGTACAGTCTGATTCAGTTACCATTTCACCAAACCCATGTCTAACTGTTTTTATTATTCTTCCCCTTCCAGAGCAATCGTTGCAATCAGACGTTTCACCAAATTCAGCTCCAGTTCCACTACAATCCAAACATTGAAGAGCCCTGTTAACTTTTACTTTCTTGGTGGTTCCTGACATCATCTCCTCCAAAGTAATGGAAATATAGATGTTGAAACTTCTCCCTTTTTTTGGACCTGCATTTTGGGTGAATGGATTGAATCCATTATTAAATGCTCCAGAAAATGGACCTCCGTTGGATCCAAAATTAAAATTAAATCCCTGGTTTGGGTTATCGTATTTTGCTCTCTTATCAGGATCAGATAAAACCTCATAGGCCTCACTTATCTGCTTGAATTTCTCCTCGTTTTCATTGCTTTCCCCAGCTCTATCCGGATGGTACTTCAAAGCAAGTTTTCTATAAGCTTTTTTTATCTGCTCAGGACTTGAGTTCCTATCAATTCCTAATATATTATAATAATCCTTCATCGCCATTATTTTTGAACAGATCAGCTATTATAAATTTTTGATCCAAATTATCAAGGGACTCTCTATTTCTCCAGGATTCCTTAAGCTTGGATATAAGAGAAACTATTTCTTTGCATTTTTCATAATCCTCCAATTGTTCCCAGTATTTAAGCATTCTATCACTAAAAAGATCTATGTGATCTTCATTCTCAAAAGCAAAAATAAGGTTATCCATCTTGTTCTTCAATCCATCTATGAAAATGTCCTGAACAGATCTTTCAACGTGTTTTTTAAGAATTTCATATTGTGGATGCAAATTATACATCTCGTTTTCAAAATATTGTTCCATTAATTATCCCAATATCTTTTTAATTCTTCCAAATTCCTCGTGATCAAATAGATCTTTGTAATCGTTAACAACTTCATCAACTCTTTCTTTTCCGTAGAGATCTACAAGATAATCATATTTAATTTTAGATTCCATATCTTTGTCTATAGAATATTTGATATCTGGATTTATCTCAACCTCAAATAATTTATCCTCAAACTCCGAAAATTCTCCGTTTTCCATATTTTTATATTTTATTTTTAAAGAGAAACCATTAAAGAATCCCTATATTTTAATAATGCCTTCTCCTTCATCTTAACCTCAAGTTCTATAGAAAAATTTAATCCATAAGTTTCGGGTCCTCTCCATATCCAATCCGAATGTGCAACTTCTTTTGATGAGGAATCCTCGAATAATTTTTTCGAATCGGAATAGTGTGTTACTGGTATAATTCCTTCCGACCAAGTTGATAGACACAATTTTAAAGAATTCTCCTCATTTAGTTCCGGTGGATTACATTCATTATGCAAATAATCAAAAGTAACAGGAATACCAACTTTTAGATGTACCATGTTGTAGAGATCCACTGAGGTGAATTGAGATTTCTTATCATCAACCTCGACAACCAATCTTTTTTTCACACACTGCGGCAATAAATTATACGATTCACAAAATCTATTAGCAGCATCCTCCTTAGTGGGTTTAGTTGTGTTTATGTGTATGTTAATTGGATATTGATGGGTTCTTTCCAGTCCCATCAGGTCCATTATCTCCCCATGCTGTCTCAATTCCTTTATTGATTTCTCAACAACATCACTCCTCTCTGAAGCTATAACACAATATGGAGATGGGTGGAAAGTAAGTCTTAATTTTTTGTTTTTAGCTATATCGCCACACTCTTTAAGAATTCCACTTATTTTTTCAAAGTCCGGTAGATCCTGAAACTCATATTCGGAACACCAGGGAAATATATCGCTAGACATACGGTAAAGAAATATCCGATTATCTATATTCCATTCTATTATTTTTTTTAGATCTAAAACATTAAGAAGGGAAAGTTCAGAAGCATATTTTATTCCTTTTTCTAAAAAAGTTTTCTTGACCATTCCCCTATTTGTTGATATCTTTTTATCAGCCAGGGTCATATTGATACAGCAGTAACCAAAATCATTCATGTTATTTATTTTTTTCAAAATTAAATAAAATTATCGAATAAATCACGATCCTAGCCATTTTTTTCTTTCTATCGCAAGTTTACCAAAAGCCATTTCTAGATTTTTCTTGGCTTTTGAATCATCCTTTATAGTTACAATCCTTTTGTTTCTCATTACATAATCCCAATCATCTATAGACAGAGATCCAAGTCCCTTCAAATATCTAATATTTGTTCTATCTCTCGATGCTGATTTTTTATACTCTTCCATGGTATAAAAATACTTTTTAGATCTATCCCCCGTTGTTATTAAAGGAATTTCCAGAAAATGTATTCTATTTTGTTTTACCATCCAAGGGAACCACATATAAAATAGATTTATGAGAAGAGAAGTGATGTGGGCTCCATCCGGATCGGGATCCGTAGCTATAACTATTTTATCAAACGGACAAACAAGATGGTGTCCCTCCGGATCCAGATTTAGAATTTGCATCAGTTCTAAGATCTCCCTAGTCTCGGATAAATCAGATAAGCTTCTTGCGTTCTTAATTTTTCCCTTGAGAGCATAAACTCCCTCCTTCTTGGGATCTCTTTTTTGTAATATTGACCCCATCGCACTAAGTCCCTCCACTATAAAAAGTATATCCCCTCTGGAAGATGTTGGTGGGAAATATTTGTTGGAGTTTTTTATCTTTATTCCTTTTTTCTCCCTTCTTATCTTTTTCAGCTCAGTTTCTTTTTTTCTAGCATCGACAGCCCTCTTTATGGATTTATAAACGTCACTTTTGAAAAACTTGCCTAGAGCTGATGAAAAATGTCTAATTATAGTTGGCTCAACCTCTTCCCTCTTAGAAACGAATTTTGTTTTATTCTGATCACCAAATCTAACTATGCTTGGTGGCAAATTGAGAATAAGTAAAGTCTCATAGAAATGGTGACCCAAAGTGTCATCTAATTCTATATTGATTCCATCCTGCACTATCTTTTGATGGATACCCGTACATAATGCACTGTTAACAAAAGAAAAAGTTCCAGAATCTGGTTTTTTCTCCCATATTAACAATTCACCTATATTTGTTTTTGTTGACCAGTCCGGTTTTAATTCAGATTCTATTACCTCACTTTTTGAATTCCAAATAAAATTTATTTTTATGGAGGATGTTTTTTCCTCAGTTTCCAGAATTCTTTTCTTCAAACAAAGATATGATTTAATAGTGGAATAGTCCCATTTGGAATTATCAAAAATGGAACTATTAGGAATAAAGGATACCCTAGTTCCGGTCTGTTTCGATTTAGTTTTTTTAGATATTTCAGGGTTAGAAGCCTTGAAATTTTTCCATGACTGTCTATATGTTTCGGTTGGATTTGTTGTTTCGATTTCGAAAAAAGTTGAAAGCGCATTCACAAGAGAAACCCCCATTCCATTGGTTCCCACTATTGATTCCGATATATTATCATTATCAAAATTGGATCCCGCTCTCAGCATAGAAACAGCAGTTTCTATGTTGGACTTTTTACTCTTCTTATTTATGGATGATCCATTTGTGAATCCGTCACCAGCATCAATTATAGAAACCATATTTGAGGAAGGATCTATTTCCACGGTTATGTTTTTCATCGGTCTTATCATCCTTTTTGCCTCGTCCACAGAATTTGCAAAAACCTCATCAAAAAGTTTATACATCCCAACAGAGTATTCCTTCGTCACGGATTTTATAAACCCATCTCCAATAATAGGAATATTCTCCTCACTTTTTTTAACAGATCCAACATACATAGTTGGTCTTTTTATTATGTGTTCAAAATCCGTTAATACCTCAATATCCTTATTTACCTTCTGATTCATATTATTAATTATCTTTATTATTATATCAACATAAAAAAATTAATTTCAAAAATAAACCCTAGCTTTTTCAAACTAGGGTGCAAATTTTAAATTATTCTATTCTAATCTTTGTAAAATATCTCTTCAATAAATTCAGGTCCGAAAGATGTTGTGTAGTAATTCATCATATCGGGTGATTTAAAAGCCTCCTTCTTTTTGGAATAGGGAATGCCTATTATTTTAAATCCTTCATCATCAATTAAATAATCAATCAAAATATATTCGCTATCGAAGAAAATACTTGTTTGTTCTCCTCCATAAATTCCCTCATCATCCGGAGTATCTGCAGCTTCAAGTCTACTTCCTCTGGTTGATTTGACCATTTTCTCTATTCTTTTTTTCTCCTGCTCAAGATAATCGATAGCGTGCTTAGGAGCATTTTTTCCAGTTCGAGGTAGATCAACTGTCATCGTTACCTCAGAAATCTTTCCGTCCTTTATTTTGCTAATCATCTGCGGGATAAGTTTTTTTATATCCTTCTGATTAAGATTTTGTTCGGGTGAAGCGCTTGGATTCTTTTCAAATTTTTTAAAATTGTAAAGTGGAACAGATTCATTAATGGTTCCATATGATTCAAATTCTAAAAGATGTCTCATCTAATTTTTTTTATTGTATATATCAAAAAATTATCTGTTGTTTGAATTTTTTTGCAACAGTTCATCTGATTTTTTTCTTCTAGCCTTCTCATCAGCGGCTTTTCTGTAAAATTCCATATTCCTCTTTAATCTGTTTTGTTCGTCTGGGTGGATATCCTTGAAAAATGATGAGGTAATAATAGCTCCGGTTTTCTCTAACGATATGTCTGGATTTCCGATATAGTGAGCTGCCAATGAATATTCATCCAAAAGTCTCCACTGCCAAATTTCAGATTCTACAAAAAGGATATCTGATGTTCCTCTTGTTTTTATTGCAATATCACCGTAAGCAAAAGACACAAGGAATCTTGAACATTCTCTAAGCTTTCTCATTGTATGGAAAACTGCTTCCAATCTATTAGGTCTATATTCCCAAGCTTTTGAGTAAAGATTGATAATTTCATCTATCGAAGATCCCATTTTTTCCTTCATTTTAGCAATCATATACATGGAATAGTAAACTTCCTCTTCCCATCCCTTCATTTCAACTCTTTTTTGATAACATTCTATAGCCTTATCAAGTTGGTTTGAATCTCTATAACTTTGTGCCAGATAGAAAGCATATCTAGCATTATCAGGCTCGTCAATTAGAGCTTTTTCTAGTATTTTAGCATCATTAGCATATTTTTCTTCAAGAGAAGCAGCTCTTTTAAGTGGAGAAATATCTGCCTGTACATAGCAATTTGGAATTTGTGATTGCATCACATTAATATCCTCATCAAGATGAAGATATTCATGAAGAACCCCTTTATAAACCCAATTTTGACTTGATCTAACCAGCTGTGCGCGGTGATATTGTAAATTGCCAAGTTTATAAAGAATTTGATAACAATCCGGTTTTTTATCAAGTCCCGCAAAAGGATTAGTTCCAGGTTTGGGAATAAAAGTATCATCAGCATCTATTATCCATCTGTAGTCGCATTTATCCTTAGCAAGATTGAGACTTTCGGTCCTATTTACCTCAAAATTAACCCAAGGTCTCTCGTGTAACTCCCCAGGTATTCCGAGATTGTTCATTGTTTCATTTATAACCTGAAGGGTATTATCTGTTGAACCAGTATCGACAATTACCCAATATTTAATAAAAGGAGAAACAGCAGTTAAACATCTTTCTATCGTATCCTCCTCGTCCTTAACTATCATAACTAAACACAAATCTATTTCCTGTTTATTACTAGTTGGTTTAGAAACTACCGATTGAATAGGTGAAGCTACTTTCTTAGTTTTTTTCTTATTGTTTTTACTCATCTGTTTTTATTTTTATAAGATTATAGTAGTTTTTTTATTTTTGCTCCATTTTTTTTAGAAATTTTTATTCCATTAACCTCACCAATAGAATCAAATGAGATCTTAGCAGAATATATTTCATCTAGGATTCTTTTTATTCCAGATTTATCCCTTTTACAATCTATTAGGGGTATTTCATAAGATAATATATTCATGTGATCACAGAGCCATATTTTTATACCGAAATACTTCTTTTCATAGATTGAATATAACATATCCGAAATTTTTAGATAGACATCTATATCAAAAGTATATTTACCCAAAATGTTTATTCCAACAACCACCCAATTATTTTTTTTAGGTGAGGTAACCAAACTATTTCCAAAATTTATAACGAAGATAATTATTTTATCGCCTATTTTACTACTATTAAATTCTAATTTTTCTAATGTTAATAAATTTGATATATGTTCAAAAATATTTTCCTGCTCTGAATATATTTTTATAGATGATTTCAGATCACTATTTTTATATTTTTTTACATTCTTTATATCAATTTTTTGATCTTTGCAAAGGATAGAAGAAAAATAATCCAGAGCGTTATGTAAAACATTTCTCTGGATTATATCTTCTTTTTTTTTATCGTTAATTTTTTCCCTCAAAGATCTTACAAAATCTTCACTGGTTTTTTTCATGCCTATTTTGGTTTTTTAATTCCGATTTTTTTAACAGCAGATTTAAGTACCCCCTCCATTCCCAATTCTGCATCAATCCTTATAAGCTTTCTACTTTTCTTATAAAAATCAATCAGAGGGTATGTTTTTTCTTTGTATTCTTCGAATCTATTATTTATAGTTTCCTCGCTAGAATCATCCTTTCTATTTTCCTTCTTAGCTCTTTTTCTTATTCTTTCCTTAGCGACCTCCTCCGGAATGGAAAGATAAACTGCATGATTTAATCCTAATCCAGACTTACCCAACAGGGAATCCAATTTTCTAGCTTGCTTTATATTTCTTGGGTATCCGTCGAAAATTATCCCCTTATTAATGTCAATTTTCTTAAGCTCCTTCCTCAACATTTTTAACATCATCTCATCAGGAATAAGGTTGCCTCCCTCTATTATTTTTTTTAAAGCGGGGTCATCAGATTTTCTTATTAACTCTCCTGTAGAAATATGATTTATTCCATATCCATCCCTCAATTGCTCCGATAGGGTACCCTTACCTGAACCAGGAGATCCGAGCATAACCAGTATCTTACCCTGTCTATCGGGTAATTCCCTTTCGAATAGGAAATCTAAAAATCCTTT
>Ga0315909_10004816_pt1 | contig 15743 bp, 23 predicted proteins | sample LakEriMetagenome_11_FD_203527 | JGI IMG/M metagenome (GOLD analysis project Ga0315909, IMG submission 203527) | Freshwater fungal communities from buoy surface, Lake Erie, Ohio, United States - Buoy 2 MA125 | ecosystem: Environmental > Aquatic > Freshwater > Lake | place: USA: Lake Erie, Ohio...
TGGTACTGCTGTTCGTTTCTTCTGCCCGGAGAATGAATGGTGGATTTACAACGGCTGATTAATGTGATTCCTGATCATATTGCAGTCTTCATCCAAACGGCTAAGTATCGTTGGGCTAAATTCAAGTATTCCGTTCGAACCTTTTTCTATGGATTTGACTACGGATTCTTGAATGCAGACGTAGACGACAACAAAAGAATTTGGTTCTATAACAACCATAAAATTCCTGAGGGTTTTTCCAAATCCAATTTATACAACAACGACATTTATGTTCGTGGTGTAAAGTATGGAACTTTTTATTCTAATTATAGAAACGAAGTTCTTGCTTTAACGCTTATCGTATTTAGCTATTCTATGATCTTTAGCTTCTGGCTATTTTGAGATCTTCCCAGGTAGCTCAATAGGCAGAGCTACGGACTGTTAATCCGTTGGTTGTAGGTTCGAGTCCTACCCTGGGAGCTATTAGGTTTACTATGAATTACTTTTCTCTTTTTATTATTTTTTTCATTCTCTATCTATTGCTTTACTCTGTTCCACGGCAAAGTGAATCTTACAAAGATGAACTTGATCTCATTGCCGAAGAACAATATTATTCAAAGGAAAGGATTAAATTGTGATTAAGATTTTTATTACTTCAGGACTTCTTTTATTTACCTCAGTTGTTGGTCTTTATCTTCTTGATTCTAAGCACTCTTCTGGCGGAGATAATTAATTTATTTCTAGCGCCTTTAGCTCAGTTGGTAGAGCAACGGACTTTTAATCCGCAGGTCCTGGGTTCGAGCCCCAGAGGGCGCACCATGACAAATAAAATTAAAACTACTTCTCAAATTGAAGAAGAAGTATTATCAATACTACGACCTCTTCAAGACGTAATTCACGAGGGTAAGTCTCTTGACGCACCCGAAGGCTATCATCTAGTCTCTGATTACAATTGGAATCTTATCAAAGATTTCGTCCAAAAAAATACACCCTGGATAGGATTGATCGGAGATCATTGATATGTCGCCTGAAGCAATCAAGCAGATTACAGACCTTGTTGATTCAGCAATCAATGAAATCTCTGGCAGAGAGCTTGTCTCTACTGCTGAGATGACAGATCTCTTACTTGATATTCGCTTACACTTAATGCTTGAACAGGAAGCTACTCCAGCTTATGAAGCTTAAAACTTTTATATCTATTATATTTTTTATATTATTTCCTATTGCTCCTTTATTCTTATTTTCTGGTCCTAATACAGAAATAATGGATTATGTAATAGGTATGATATTTGCATTCTGTTTTGCATATCTTATTGCTTCTCTTCTTAGTGGTGATTAATTCTTTTTGGATAAAATTATCCTGTGAGATAACTCCAAAAAATTGGGAGCCGATGGTCCCCATTAAGCTTTACCAACACATGTAGGCTTTTTCCTTTCGGCTATACATGTAGGCAACCATCAACACGGGCTTATAGCTCAGTTGGTTAGAGCAGCGGACTCATAATCCGTCGGTCGCAGGTTCAAGTCCTGCTGGGCCCACTAATGTCATTTAAGGAGATATAAAATGAAAACTTATCTGCGTTTGCTTTTAATACTTTCTCTTTCTTCCTTCTTAGCCGTCTTTGCTGCTATTGGAATTATAGATCGTATTAATTCTTCTTCTACAACTACTACAACAGATTTTGTAGATACTACTGAAGAAGACTCTTATGTTATCGCTGCTGTCGGTGACATCTCATGTTCTGCCGATCAGCGCAAATCTGCAAACTATCCTTGTGTCGACGACAAAGTTGCTGATCTGGTCACTTCTGTGACTCCAGATTACTTTGTTCCTCTTGGTGACCTTCAGTACAACAGTGCTACTTATTCAAGACTTACTGGTATTTACCATAAAACTTGGGGCCATCTTTACGATATTACTTTGCCTATTCCTGGCAATCATGAGTACTCAGATGGCGGACGAGCAAATGGATACTTTAAGTACTTTCCCCATATTGCTCGACCTGGTTATTATGAAAAGTCTATTAATGACAAGTGGATGCTTGTTGCTTTGAATACCAGCGACGATTGTCAGTATCTTTCTTGCGCCAAAGGATCAGACCAGTACAACTGGCTTCTTGATGTTCTTGCGCGCAATTATAACAAATGCGTCATTGTAGCTACTCACCATCCACGATACTCTTCTGGAGTTCATGGCAATGGTGATTTCATGCAAAACATTTGGTCTTTGCTTGAAAGATATCATGTTCCACTTGTTCTCTCAGGACATGACCACAATTATGAAAGATTCAACACTTCTCCAGTTCAATTTGTTGTTGGCACTGGCGGCAAAGATCTTCGTCGTGTAAAGGAAGGCAATCCAAAAAGCGCATTCCTTTCTAACAAACATCACGGAGCTCTTTTCCTTAACATTGTTGGATCTACAGTCAATGCCAATTTTATGGATATTGACGGCGAAGTTATCGATTCATCTGTTGTTAACTGTACTCTTTAATAAGCAAAGGATATATCATGCCATACATTCCACAAAATGATCGTGTAGATATTGATAATAAATTTACCTACACGAGCAATGACATACATACAGCCGGCGAGCTCAACTATGCAATTACTCTTATGATTAATTATTACATGAGTCAAAAGGGCAAGAGCTATTCCACCATCAATGAGATTGTTGGAGTTCTTGAATGTGCAAAGCTTGAGCTTTACCGTCGTGTTGCAGCTCCTTATGAGGATTCTAAGATCCAGCAAAATGGAGATGTTTATATTGTATGAATCGTGAATCACTTCCTATTTTAGTTGTTGATTACGAATCAAAACGGGGCTATGACAACATTGGTCATAGAAACACTAATTTAAATAAACGCATTGCTGCTGGTCCACGTTATTGCCAACATGTGGATTGTAATTTAAAACTTTCAATTTATAACACCACCAAATGGTGCGCCAAGCATCAGAGGGAAAATATTCATATTTCTACCTTTATCTAGGAGTCTATTATGGGCATGGATGTCTACGGCAATAAGCCAAAGAACGAGCAGGGCGAATACTTTCGCGCTAACGTTTGGTACTGGCGTCCTCTTTGGTCCTTTGTTGAAGACATCCATCCAGCTATAGCTGCTAAAGTTCCTGAAGCTCATTACAATTCTGGCGATGGACTCAACGCCAAAGATTCTCTAGCTTTGGCTAATCTTATAAAAAAAGATCTTGAGACTGGCGTAGTTGAGAATTATATTCAACACTTTAAAGAAGAGATTGAAAAGATTCCTCTTGACGATTGCAAATACTGCGACCAAAAAGGTTATCGTTCTTTCACAGATTCTTCAGGCAACGAAAGCATGAAGCCATGCAATGCTTGCCATGGAACCCTTAAGGTCAAGTCAGTATTGACCTGGTATCAAATGGATATTGAAGTCTTTAAAGACTTTCAAATTTTCCTACAAAATTGTGGAGGATTTAGGATTTGTTAAGGTTTAACTGGTAGCGGCCCTTAACCGGAACGTGCAATCGTAGCACTTTAACCGTGGGACCTATATCTCCCGCTACGACTACCAGTTAATTAATCTGATAACAACTCCTGGTTGACTTGTTTTATGTATTGCCCCGCAGGTTTACATTTTACAGGCTCAGCCAGGGGTTGTTATCAACAGGTTTGATAGTGGCTAGCAATAACTGTTCACCTATAATTCAAAAAAGGTGTCTTCTTTCAACGGAAAAAGTGATGATGCTAGTGAACCCATATCTTCAACATCACCTACTATCAATTTTTTAGAAAGTATACTTATGAAAATCTTAGTTCAAAGAGCATCAAAAAGCCACACAATACTTCTTTATCTTCGCATGAAGAGAGGCAAAGCTGTTAGTGCTGATCAGATCTTTGAATTTTCTCCCAAGAGATTTCAGTATTTAAATCTTGTTCACAGATCTTTGGACAGATTACTTACCCACGGATTTGCCAACAAACAAGATAACATGTATACTATCACTCAACATGGTATCGATTATCTATCTCACATCGTTGCAACGCAACCCAGATATGCTAATGAATAATATCTTTCATCATCGAATATGTTCCAGCTCACTTTCACCCATTTCCGAGCCGCACGGGTGAGCTGGTCGAACACAGATGTCTTATAAACATCCATTTGCTGGGTTCAATTCCCAGGTGCGGTACCAACTAAAATCTTTATTCACATAGTTTTTACAAAATCTAAACTATAATCTTATGGAGTATTATGTCTTTTAATATTAATGACAACGATGACGATCTTTTTAATGATTCGTCAACTTTATCGTCTTCTTCTGATTCTTCAGCTTACTCTGATGTTCAGTCTTTGATTGATTCTATTCCTAAAGATGAATTAAAAAATATTAGCGATATCGCTATGCGGGCTAAGATGAGCATTGCCCTTTATCAGGGTTCTCATAGTTTTATCTACAATACTTCATCTTATAACCGATCTATTTTCAATACATTAAACCAATTGACTGATGGCTCTTTTCAGTACAACCTTTATGCTGATGTGCTTGAAGAATCCATTATCAGGCGTTTGATTATTCTTGACTTTGTTGATGGTATTGTTTTTTCTGATAATGACCATGAAAGAGCTCTTGAAAAAATCGGTAAGGTTTTAAATATCAATATTGATGAAAGGTTCATCAGAACATACTTTGTTTCTTTTCATCGTCTTTTGACATCTTCTATTGATTACAACATTGAAGTTTACAAATCTGTCTGCTCCCACATTAATAGAGAGCCCTCTTCTTTTGTTATTGAAAAGAATATTTCTGACGCTTCTTATATGACCCTTTCTTCAGATTCTTATATTAATAGCATCTTCTCTAACATGAGAAGGTCATTTGGTTTTGGAGTACTCCATGACAATGATTAAAGTATCTGAAGAATACATTGCCTACCAAAAGCTTTTGGTTGCCAATATCTATAACTGGAAAGACAAGGCTGCCTGCATTTCTCTTTCTAGCACTCAAGATTTCTTTGACAATAAAGATTCTAATCTTCATAACCTCTCCAAGAGGTATTGCCAAAAGTGTCCTGTTTGGCGCGAGTGCCTTTATACTTCTATGGTCAATCAAGAGCTTTATGGTCTTTGGGGTGCACTAACACCTAAGCAGCGTAAGACTTATTTTAATTATATTCTCAAAGAAGCTACCAATAAGAATATTAGCTTTAAGTACTGGAGCAAGGAGCTCAATGAAGTCTTCGTTGAATACTGTACGCCCGAAAAGGTTTCGGAATACTTTAACTTCTCTGTTTAAGTCCGTACCTCAAAGCGCTTATTCCATAGGTTCTATAATGGGATTTGCTGCAATCAACTATACGATAATACACTCTCCTTTTGTTCTTCTTGCTACTTTTGTTTTACTTGTTCATGAACTTGCGCATTATTTTTATGCCAAGTCATATGGCGCTAAAGTAAACATGCCCATCATTTTGCCTTTACCATTCTTTGCCATAGCCTTTGTTAAGGTAAAAGATCTGCTTGACAGACACAAATCAGATGTTGCTATTGCTGGTCTTATATTCGGATCTTTAACTATTTTTATTTATTCTTTATTTAATATATTCTCTGGTTTTATTTCTTTTTATGTTTTGGCGATTATGTTTATCCTTGAGATTGTTTTTAATCTTATAGGTTCAGACGGTTCAAAATATAGAAAGTATTCTTGTTCCTGATTTTGGAAAAAACAAAATCTTGCATCACCTGATGCTTAAAAAGTAACTATTTGTTCAATTAGTTTTAAGGAACACAAATGAAAAACGCTGACAAAAAGCAAGCTCTTGTTGACAAGATTAATACCATTTCTGATGAATATTATTTTGATATTCATTCTATGTCTTCTGTTTCTGCTCTTGATGAGTCTCATCTTATAAAGCTTGTTTCAAAGCTTGCTGTTGGTGTGGCCACCGTCTGGTGGACTGCCATAGAGCTGAAAGACTATATTAATCTTAAGAAAAAAGATTCTAAAATAGAGGAGTCATTACATGACATCTTATCCGGAAAAAATACCCAAGACTTCCAGGCCTTTTGAGAAGTTTTACTTTAGCTTTGAAAATTCCCGATCTGCTAAGTCCGAACTTGAAAAGCAAGTAGAGAATCTTGATGATCGAATTGACAAGATCATTGAACATTTTACTGTTCAAGATATTCCTATTATAAAGTCCCTTTTGATGCTTGACCCTTCTCGCGAAGAGCTCAAGAAGCTTGCCAAAGGCCTTGATAGGATTGCCGATTTGATTGACGCTAAAAACAATCTTGCTCCCAAGCTCAGCGTTCTTCAGATGGCTGAGCGGGATCCAAACTGGTTTGCTTCCACATTTGGTGATTTTACTTCAGATATTGATTCTGATCTAGCAGAATTATTTGATAAAGATATATTTGATGAGGATATGTAATATATTATGTCTAATACAAACTTCAACTATACGCTTTTGCAGAACGAAGCCGGAAACTATGTTCTCCGGTCTACTGTAAAATCTTTCAACCTTGACCATGTCACCGACAAGGACATCGTTTCTTTTTACAGCAACTTTTCTGCACACGCTTCCTTTGATACTGGACTTCTTCCTCTCAATGGAACTGGCGTTCTAGCAATTCGTACTGCTGGTCCTCACACTCAGCTTGTAACTCAGCATGCTCCTGGCATGTATTACATCAACTGGGGTGCAAGTGAGGGTGACCGCAATGCTAAGACCTACTTCGTTGCCCAGCCATATCGAATTGTCATAGGTGATTTTGTAGACGGTAATCTTCTTGGTGCCAGGATGTTTTATTCTCCTGTACCTATTACTTCTCCCAACAATGTTCTTTATCACGTCAATCTTCCCAACATCAACTGCAAGGGTTACCGAGGCAATGGTGTTGGTTGGATCTGTCTCTACCTCAGGGACGATTGGTCTTCTCTTCCTTTCAATGAAAAGGTTGTTCGCTTCATTGAGCGTTGTTCAGGCGTAGAAACCTACAACGATGCCAACATGTCTGAGACTGATGGTCCTCGTTTTTATGCTCAGCATCATAAGCCCGAATACTTTTGGAACCCCGATGCTTGGGCTGAACATTCTGAACAGAATGGATATGACTGGACTCTTGATGAGAATCTTCTTATTCCCGTTAAAGTTACAGACATGGACAATCAGGGCCAGCATGATGAAAACGGTCAGCTTTTAACTTTGTCGATGGCCATGCTTGGCAACTATCAGGCTTATTACACTGACACTAATATTCCCAAGATGTACAATGTCATCTCTCGTTCTGACATCAACATCGACGCAAATAATGTCGCCAACTTTATCACTCGTGCTTTTTCTGCATCTCGTCAAGAATATGTTTATACAAGCAAAGACAATCCTTATGACTTTACTGTTACACATAGACAGACTAAAGGTTCTGAGGTAGCTCAGCCAACCTTGTTTGATGAGCCCGAATCTGAAAATGATTGGACCTGTGATTTTTGTGAAAGTACTTTTGACGAAAACGATAGTTGCATAACTACTTATTATGGACAAGATGCTTGTTCAGATTGCTCTTGTAATTATTGCACATACATTGAGTATCACGATGCTTGGTTTTCAAATGAAGACTCTGAACTTTATTGGTCTGAAGCTCAGGAAGAGCACTTCCATTCAAAGTTCGATTCTGTTTTTGTTTGTGATTCTTGTTTTGAATCTTACGGTGCTCATGGCACCAACTCTTCTTCTCAAGAAGAACTTTTAACTTACATTTATACTCTTCCTTACGATTATACTAACGGACAAGAGGGTTATTATACAACTCAGGTTTGCAAGAATTGTTACAATCAAGAGTTTGTTGACGTTCTTCAAGACGACCACAAAGCTGCTATGTGCTTTAACTGCTCTAAGCTTACTTTTATTGGTCCTCGATTTGAGGGACTCAACAGAGAAATTTCTGTTATTTCTCCTAACTTTGAAGATCCTGACAATCCTGCTATTGTGCAAGCAGTTATTTGTAATGACTGTAATCCCAAGTTGCATGTTTGTCCTTGTGGATTCTTGAAGCATAGCAAGTCTCCTACTTCTAAGCTCAACAATGTTTCACCCACTAAGATTCAGTTGACTACTAAAGAAAATGTACAGAAAAACTTTTATGTTTCTCAGTGCTGTGACGATTGTGTAGGTTCTGTGTCTATACAAGAATTTGAAGACGGCATGAGCTCTAAGTATGATCCTTTCAACAAGGCCTACATTGAGGCTTATGTTGCTAATGATCTACACATCAACAATCCTCTCATATCCGAAAACATAATGAATGTTGTTGCAAACAACATTGCTAAATTCCTTGACTCTGATAATGAGCCATTTTAATTATATTCATAATACAAACAATTTATATTGGAGATAAAATGTCAACCACCGATAATGTGAAGCTTGAGGATCTCAACTTCTTCTGGACCGATTCTGGCGTTCCGTGTTTCATGGCCGACAGAGACGATATTGAAGATATTGTTGAGGGACTTGGATTCAACATTTACTACCTTATCTGCAACATTGCTGAGGACAAAGAAGTCAAGACTGATACTTGGAACAAGACTGTTAAGACCACAACCACTTCTATTCAAACAACTTTGTCTACTGGCATTGTGAAGGTTGTTAAGAACTTTGTTGGCCGTGCTGTCTTTGAAGTTGAAAAAGAAGAAGTTCACTCTTTTGCTCCCGTAAGAGAGTCTGCTGTTTATTCTCTTCCTCCTATTCCAATGACTATTGTCAATAAACTTGATGAGTTCTTTCGTCTTGTCCACGCTCAGCATGGTACTGAGTCAATTGTAATTCTTACATTTGATCCCACCAAAGATGATTCTTCTGGTTGGGGCGTTCTTGTTCCTGAGCAGACAAATACTTCTGTTCACTGCAAGTATGAAGCTGACAGTATTGTTGAACAAAAGCCTGAGCATGTTTTGATTGTTGGCTCTGTTCACAGCCATCCAGAGATGGCTGCTTATGCTTCTGGAACAGATCACGCTGACCAGGCGGATTTTGACGGACTTCACATTACCTATGGTTGGCAAAAGTCTGTTAATGCCGGAGCTACTCAATATCATATTGAGCTACAGATGTCTGGCTATCACTGGACTCTTAAACCAGAAGATGTCTTTGAGAGCTTTACCATTACCAAAGATCCAGATCCCGAGGTAATAGCTTGGAGCCATAACGTAAAAAAAGCACTACCCCCTACGGGGGGTACGGCTTTTCTGGCGGATCCTCAATCAACTACGGGGTCACGAGTGCCCCTCCCAGAATACAACAGGGTTCCGCAGGCATATACTCCTCGTGGTACGATTAAGTACGGAGACTCTAAGTTTCAGACTATTCCCGACCCCAAAGATCCAAATCCACATATTGTAATTGCGGAAATGGATTTTGATTCTATTAAAGATTCTGCTTGCATTTCTTGCGGTTATGATTTGTCTTATATAGATATGGTCGATGGATTTTGTGTAGTCTGCGATATTCCAATTGCAGATGCCAGCTCTTCTTATAGTGACATTCTTAATGGCGTTTCTTATTATCTTCGCGATAGAGGAATGTCCGATAACAGGTCGTACTATCTTTGGACAAAAGACACCTCCGGCACAGACATGCTTCTTAAAATGTGTGATTATGATCCCACTCTTAAAGAAGAATTGTCTGATTTTCAGCCTACCTTGTTTGACGACACAACACTTGATAGAGAGTTAGACACTTATTCTGATTTTGAAGAATCAGACAATCTTTATCTTGTTGGATATTCTCCGTCCCGTTTGGTTTGTTGTGATCGTTCTGTCGATTATGAGTCTGATTGCACTTGTTCTACAAGAGTTTATTACAACTCTGTCATTGATTTTGATCACAAGCATCCTTATGACATTTATGATCACGAACAAAATTGTGCAGATTGTGAGAAATATTATTCTCGCAACTGCCCCTTTTATCATGCTGCTCTTATGGAGCATGCTGTTCAAGGTCGTGAATTTGAGGGTCAAATTGGAATATGCGAAGCTTTCGTTGAATATGATAAATCAAAATTTAGTTACTACTGATAGGAAATAAAATGCAAGACCCCAAAAGAGTTATAATGGTTGGAGCAGGCGGTGTTGGTACATGGCTTGCTTCCGGCGTTGTTCGTCTTCTTGAATGGAAGTATCCTGGCTCTGCTTTAATTATCGTTGATGGCGATAATTACGAGCAGAAGAATCTTGAGCGTCAAGACTTCAGCCAGATGGGAAACAAGGCTTCAGTTAAAGCTCTTGAGCTTTCCAAGCAGTTTAATCAGACTGTCGTTATTCCAATTCCCAAGTGGGTTGTGTCCGATGAGCATCCTGATGTTGATGAAGAAACTGCTAAAATTAAAGCCAGTAATCTTATCACTGAGGGAGACATAGTTATTGCTGTTGTCGATAACTTTGCTGCTCGAAAGATTCTTTTTGATGCTGCCTCAAAGCTCAATGATGTTGACGTTTTTACTGGCGGTAATGATGATAATCTTTTCGGAAGCATTTATCACTATCGTCGTCGCAACGGTGTTGATATCACCGCTCACCCAGTTGAGACTCATCCTGAGTATCAGAATCCTCCCGACAGAAATCCCGGCGAAATGTCTTGTCAAGAGCGCGCCGAGGTTGAGGGAGGCACCCAGCTTCTCGCCACCAACATGGCAGTAGCTTCTTACATTCTTGGTCGGATACAACACACAATAGTGTCCGATCAAAACCCAGAACAGTCCGAGATCTACTTTGATCTTGGTCTAGGTATGGCTCAGCCATTCAACAGAATGACTGAGAATAATTTAGTAACCACAAACTAATATAACATAGGAGAAAACAATGGAGCTCAACTCACAGCAGAACGCTACCAGCACCAACGCTGGCCAGGTTGCCAATATCCGTTACGGAGTTTACAGCCAGCCCGCTCCCGTTTCCGGCAAGAGCGTTGCCGAGATTCGTCAGCAGTTTGGTAAGCTTTGGGGCATTTCGTCCGACGCCATTGCCTACAAGGGCAAGGACAAGCTTGATGAGGACTACGTCGTTCAGCCTGGTGACAACCTTGAGTTTCACCGCCGTGCCGGCGAGAAGGGCTGACAAAGCCTTCTAGGTTCAAGATCGTGGGGGGGACAGTAAATAAATCTGTCCCCCCCACACACCTACTTTTTTACAAAGGCTATAGAATATTATATATAGGAGCAATCATGCTATTCCAACAAATTCAGTTGGGAATCCCAGCTATTTGGGTAAAAACTACAGATCCTTTTCGCATTGAAGAGAATGTTACTTCTTTTGACAAGAGAACTTTCTTTACAATAAACAAAGATGGATTCTGCCAATTTGTAAACGGCACTTGGAAGCCAGTGCTTGTTACGATTGACGGACCAGATGAAAAAATTGTTACTACAACTTCTGATCTTTCTTTGGCCTTTGACTACATGCTCAACTCTGAAGAAGTAAATTCTTTTAGCAGGACTTTTGTTTATCATCTTATTGGTGATCCTTCTAATTTTACTGCTCAGTTTGCCCCTTTTGTTTCTTCCATGCATTCTCAGTACAGAATGTCTTTTAAGAATGACGACCTTTCTCTGATGCCTTTGCAGATGGTTGTTCTTTCTTCTGCCAATCCTTCCGATGAAATAGCCCATCTATTTCACATCGAAGAAGATCTTTATCCCACACTCAATGAGCTTATTGATATTCTTCACCACATTCATGCATCAACAAACGGTGAAGTAATTGACACTGAAAAAGCTCAGCAGATTGCTCGCGCAGGCCTTGGTCTTAGCGAATCTAAGTTTATTAACTTGGCACTTGTTTCAGTTCTTGAAAAGGGTGCAGTTGATGCCGATTACATTTACAACACCAAGATGGCTGATGTTAAGAAGAATGGCATTCTTGAAATCATAAAGCCAAGAATGACATTCAATAACATTGGTGGCTTAGATAATATCAAGAATGTTATCAACAACAATCTTTATTTCTGGAACAATCCTCAGGAAGCAGAAAAGTTTGGCATTCAGCCTATTCGTCGCCTTCTCACTGTTGGCATTCCCGGCACTGGTAAGTCTGCAATCTGTGAGGCCACTGCAAACGCTCTTGGTCTTGATTTGGCCAGAACCGGTGTTAGTCAGGTAATGAATTCTTTCATTGGCCAGTCAGAGGCCAACATGCGTGCCGTGTTTCAGCAGATCAAAGTAATGGCTCCTCTTTGTGTTTGGATTGACGAGTTCGGTCGAGACATGTCTGGCGGTCAAAGCTCTAGCCATGTTGATGGCGGTACCACTGATCGTGTTCACGGTGAGTTTCTGACTGGTCTTCAGGAACTTCCTGACGATGTATTCTTGATGTGTGCTGCCAATCAGCTCAACCATCTTAAGCCAGAGATGTTGCGCGCAGAAAGATTTGACAAGATATTCTTTGTTGGTCTTCCTGCATTTAACGAGCGAGTTGACATTATTAAAATTTATCTTCCTGATGGCAATTTTGATTATGAGGCTTTGGCTCATGCAACTAAGTATTTTACTGGTGCGGAGATCAAGTCTCTCATCAAGGAAGTAAAGTTTAATATTGTTTCTTCTGAGCGTCGTCATCTTACGACTACAGATGTCGTTAACGCTGCTCCTAAAATGAGAAACATTTTGTGGAACAAAGAACGCGATATGATTAAAGAACTTTACCGTTATGCCTATGAAAACTGGGATTGGGCTTCTAGTTTTCAATACAATGAAATAGATGATATACTTCATGGTAAGGTTTCCAACCCCAGCCCTTCTTCAAATAATTGGTCATTAAAGATATAACAGGAGATACAATGGACATCCATACCAGCGTTGATGAAATACTAAACGAAATCCAGAATTCTGGAAATGACATTTCCGACGACAAACCCAAGTATAGTAACACACTTTACAAGAAGTGGTTCAAGTCAAAGAGTCAGAGTGGCTTTGTTTCCATTCGTCCTTGGTTTCAAGGCATGAAGTTTTCCATTGACATTGGCAAGACAAATCCTTCTGGCAAACTTGAGAGCAGCACAAACTGCTTCGTTGATGCTGTTGACTTTGCTGCTTATCTTCGTGCCATTGTTACTGGAAACGCAGTAAACAACTTCCCTGCAAACGACAGAATGGGAACTTCAACTCCTGAGTCATTTGTTTCTTACGGTGGCTCTAGTGCAGACGGTCAACCAATCAGTCGAATCTTCAAAGCTCAGTATTGGCAGTCTGGTGACAATGTCGATCCTTCTGCTTTTATGTGGAAGATCGGTCATTTCAAAGCTCGTAAGTCTGACTCTGGTGCCTTCATTCCAGATATGAAGTCTCCAATATCCGTTGATTCAATCAAAGTTACAAGACAGGATATTGTTAGCATTTCTTATCTCTTAGATCTTGCGCTGACTTCTCATGTCGTAAACAACACAGATTGGTATGATGCCTGATGGAAAATGATAACAACAACGAACAGGAACCCCTGTTTTTATTTGGAGATGTAACTGACTTTGATCTTTTCAAGGCTCAAGTTCAGTCTTTGTTTGTCGCCTTATCAAATGAAATTCAGAAAAGGCTTGACGAAAACAAGGCTTCTCTTGAAAAGGTTGAAGAACAGTTTGCGCTTCTCTATGCGGGATACGCAGAGCAGGCTGCAGTCATTGAGAATCTTCTTTTGACAATGTTCACTGACAATCCTGAAAAGGAAAAGATTTTCAGAAACAACCTTGCTGAAACAAGAAGGCAGTTTTTGAATCTACTAAAAGAAGGAGCACAAGATGTCTTGGCCTCAGAAGATCCAAACATTGCCTCAGCCATTGAAAGTGTTGTTGACGAAAAGCTATCTGACTGAACCAGTAAATGAATCATCTCTTTTGATGGTTCTTCCTCAGTTCTATTCTTTGTTAAACACAACTTATTATCTTTCAAAAATATACCCTATCGCTAAAGAAGTTTACCCTGATATATCTTCTTTGCATTTATCTTCTTTAGCTTTTTCTGATTCTTTATATTCTAAAACAATATCTTTTGATCATATATCTATGGAGCTATAATGATTACTAATCAGCACATAAACACTCCGGAATCTTTCCGGACTCTAATTTTAAACACCCTTGCTGTCAATGACGACAGCATATATCCAATGACTAACTTTTTTAAGTGCTGCTTTGCCACTAAGAGTTATCTTATTTTCAATGATTTTGTGAAGAACAATCCTTCTAGTTCACTTACCAAATCTGATTATGAACTAGCTTTTAATTCTTCTTTTAGCGAGCATTCGCTTGCACTTTTTTCTGACAACAATCAACTATGGCCTGACCTAGATGTTTCCTACTTTCTTCCTGGCCATTCTTTTTCTTCTCTTTTCTCTGACGCACTTCCTTCAACTGTTAATATTATTAACAACTATCTAATTAATAATAATTACATTCGACCTGTTTCTAACGGTCGTGTGTATTTTACTTTGATTTCTAATTCTATTTTTACATCTTCTTTTGATGATTTTTCAGTTGATTCTTCATCGCCAGATTTTGATTCTTTATTTTCTTACATTACTGATCTCAAATCTGACAATGCTCGTCTTATTCAAGAAATTGAAAAACGCGACAAATCTATTAATGATCTTCAGCTTGAGCTTCAAGCTGTTCAAAATCGCACCATCATGCGTTCTCTAATGACCTGGAGTTGATATACTATGACTATTGATCTTGATGACAACAACAAACAAAAGATAGAAATATCTGAATCTGTTAAAGAATATCTTGCTACACATGCATTTAAAACCAATAAAGAAACACTAGATTCTTTTAGTGATTACTTAATCACCAAACTCTCTAAGAGTCCAATTTTTGATCAATTGGCTAATGAACTTTCCAAATCTTCTAATAAAACAAAGATTTCTGTTTCTTCACAAGATTCTTCTGTTTCTGATTATTTTGAAACTCGTTCTTCCCTTTCTGAAGAACAGCGGGATATTTTTGACATCGCTTACATTGCGTCAAAGCAAGCATCTGTTGACACTACAATCTCTTGCGTTTCCTTTACTTGTTTTAAATCAGTAAACCCTTCTCTTGGCTACAAGTATGCAAATACTCCTCAGTACAATACTTGTTCAAATGAACATTTCGTTAAGTCCGCAAACACCAATTCACCCTTGCCCTGCGGTCAAAATTTCTTAGCTCTTTCTTCTTGCAGTTATTTTAGCCCTGACGCTACTCTAATTGCTAAAAATTCTGTTAGCGACAATGTCTTCAGTCTTGGCAAGTATAGGTCTATTACTGGAAACTTTATTTACGTTATATATGACAAGGATCTTAACGTTTATCAGATTCTTAATTACAAGGGAATAACTGACAAAGACAATTCTCTTGATGCTCCAGCTATTGAAGTTTATAATGATTTTCTCTCTAATCAGATGATGCTGGAGACCACATCAATTGATATCCCTGCAAAAGTACAGGAATCCCCTACTAAGTCCTCTTATCTTTTGTCTTTAATTTCATAATATTTATTATAGGATTTCTATGGCACATACACATTATTTTCCCCCTACACAACACTACAAATACGTTTACGATTTTTATTCCAATGCAGATAATATCTACTTTAGGTATTCTGATCCATACGTAAATACCGTAGATATAACCAGGGTTTTAACGGCATCTGTTAGTGCTACTCATCTGGCATCTTTGTTTCCCTTGCCTTTTCCTCAATATAACTCTTCTGAACTTTATCCCATGGCCGTTCGATATGCCGATCCTCAGAATCATATTTATGTCATAG
>Ga0315909_10004822_pt1 | contig 15732 bp, 27 predicted proteins | sample LakEriMetagenome_11_FD_203527 | JGI IMG/M metagenome (GOLD analysis project Ga0315909, IMG submission 203527) | Freshwater fungal communities from buoy surface, Lake Erie, Ohio, United States - Buoy 2 MA125 | ecosystem: Environmental > Aquatic > Freshwater > Lake | place: USA: Lake Erie, Ohio...
ATTTTTATCCTGATGACACTACTACAGCTTATAAGGCTTTGCTTAAATTTATTGAGCATTTTAAGCCAACGATTATTGTTAATAATGGCGATTCCTTTGATGGTGGTTCTATTAGTCGGTTTCCTCGTATCGGTTGGGATAAGAAACCTACTGTCCAAGAAGAACTTGAAGCCAACAAGTTTTACTTAGGAGAGATAGAAAAGATAAGACCAGCAGGTTGTAGGCTCATTTGGTGTCTTGGTAATCACGATGCTCGATTTGAGACCATGCTTGCTGCACAGGCTAGTCAGTTCGAGGGTGTAGAAGGATTCCAACTAAAAGACCACTTCCCTCTATGGGAGGGGTGTTGGTCGTTTTGGGTTAATGACGATACTGTAATTAAACACAGGTTTAAGGGTGGGAGATACGCAGGCTATAACAACGCTGTAGCAGCCCAAACCAATATCATTACAGGTCATACCCATGTATTAGCTTGTCAGCCCATTACAGGATATTCTAGGACTATCTGGGGGGTACAGACAGGCACACTAGCAGAGCCTAATAATATGCAGTTTGCAGATTACACCGAGGACTCGCCAAAGGACTGGCGATCTGGACTAGTGATGCTGTCTTGGGATCGAGGCAGAATGCTCATGCCGGAGATGATCCAAGTTTGTGGTGAAGACGAGGTAGAATTTCGTGGAGAGATTCTAAAGGTATGAAACTGACCTCCACTATCCTAAAGAATATCTACACCATGCTTGTGGTGTGTGAGCCTTTTGATAAGTGGGATATGCCTCTTGCAGAGCAGATAAAGTTTATCGTGGACTACGATCCAGACACAATGGGAACTTACTTGTACGATGATGGTGCAGACAAGTATGAACACATAATCACAATATCAGCAGCTAGAAATGGTTTTCTTGAAACCTGTATCCGCACTATGGCGCATGAAATGATCCACGCTAGTAGGTGGAACACTTCTACTTGTGCTTGGACAAAACACGATAAGACTTTTAGATACAGAGCTAAGTTAGTATCAGAATCTCTAGGGTTTGATCCCTTGGAGTTATGACTTAACTACAACAAGTCCTCGTTCAAAAAGTTCACCAATGGTTGCGCGGTGCGCCTGTTCCCACATCTCAATCCTTGCGACTTTCGATAGTGTGCTAGATGTATCGGCTTCCGCATGGCAGCGAAAACAGAGGCTTGCAATGCGAAAATCGGATGCCTTAAGTCCACGACCTTTTCCATCTCGTAACTGGTTGGAATGTGCAGCCACAATAGTTCCATCTTCTATCCCACAATGTTGACATGGTAAGAGTCTAGCAAGTTCTAGGAGTTTTTTGTTTCTATACATTTTCTTAGGTATTCGTTTTCTTCTCTTGTTTTCTTTAGCAACTGAGATAAATGGTGTGCTGTCTTTAGCATCTCTTTATACCTATTTAGGTATAAGTTGTAATTTGTAGAGTCCACTATTTTGTACCAATCTTTATAGAAATGTAAACAATAAGAAACACAATCAATGCCCAGATGTAGACAAAGTTGCTATCGAGCATGATTATCTACAGATCGGTTAGTAGCCTCTAGACTGCGCCATATCTCGACTTTAAGTTGTGCAGCAGTCAACATCCATTTGATCTTTTCCTCGCACTCCACAGCCTCTTTTAAGCCATCTAGGAGACTTATATACTCTGGGTCTGCATAAGCATCTACCTCGGCTGCTGCGACAGACTTAGCTGATGACTTAGACATAAGGATACTGCGCTTAGACTTTAGAAAGTTTTCTAGGTAGATTCTGTTCGCCTTGGCTTTAGCAAAGTCTCCTGAATACTTCATTATGTACTCTACTGCTTTTGTTGGTTCTATATCCATGTATCTCCCCTATTCCCTTTTAACCATTGATCTTGGAAGTCTAATAGCAGATCTTTATCAAGATTGTGTTCTGATAAATATTTCCTAAACTTCTGCAAGCCCCACTCCTGTCTCCACTTGCACAACTGCCGAACTCCGCATTGTCTCATATGAGTTAATTCGTTCACCTATCCACCTCATTACTGGAACTGCCATTGAATTACCTAATGCTTTATATCTTGCTCCATCAGGGCAGTTTTCTTTGATGTTTGTGTAGTTATCAGGAAATCCTTGCAATCTCTCGCACTCAACTGGGGTCAGTCTACGAACAGCCATACTGTTTGCCATAGGCACTTGGTTGTCACCCATATTTGCTCTTAATGTTGGGCTAATTTCACTTTTCATAGAAATTGGTAGCCCTAATCGTTTTGCTATGCCTGGCTCAAAACCATAAGCAACAGAATGAGCTGGGTATCCACCATCACCACCAGACCTTAGTGTTGGGCTAATGTTATCTCCAACATCTCTTGCTGCATCACATTGAGTAAATCCAACAGCTTTTTGTAAATTATTTTCATAACACACCATTTTAGGAGTTTTGTAATCAGATGTAGTTAAAGTTGGAAAAGTATCAAAATTACAGTTAGAAAAATCCCTTATGTTTCTGCCATCAAAAGCAACTTGTTTTGCAAATTCAAAAAATTCTGGAATATAAAAAGCCTCTGCATTTTTTACCATTTGATTATTAACCTGCTTTGCTAACTCGCAACCAATAGTTGGGCTGATTGTTGCAATGCCTCTGCCAGCATACTTGGAAGTTTCTTTTTTCTCTTTTCTGCCCTTCTTAATATTCCGGCACAAGCTCTCGGACTCAAATAATACTTCTGCGGTAGGTCTCCAGTCTCCAAGACATCCGACAACAAACACTCGTCTGCGTCTTTGTGCGACTCCGAAGTATTGAGCATCAAGCACCCTGTAGCTCCACCCATACCCGAGTTCGCCCAACGCACCGAGGAAGCTGCCAAAGTCTCGCCCCCCCCCGCTACTAAGGACACCTGGCACATTTTCCCAAATGAACCACTTGGGTCTAAAGTGGTCAAGAATTCCAACATAGGTGAGAGCAAGATTGCCTCTTGGATCTTCAAGTCCTTTCCTAAGTCCTGCAACAGAGAATGATTGGCAGGGAGTTCCTCCGACCAAAAGTCCGATTGAGTCATTTATTTGCCACTCCTTATATTTTGTCATATCGCCAAAGTTAGTTACTTGCGGATAATGGTGTGCAAGAACCTGGCTTGGAAATTTTTCTATTTCAGAAAAGCCTACAGGCTTCCACCCCATATGATGCCAAGCTACTGTAGCTGCCTCTATACCAGAACATACTGATAAGTAGTTCACATCTGCCCCTCTAGCTCTAGGATTCTACGATGTAGTCTTTGCCTGTACTGATCCATAGACTCGCCAGGATATGGTTGACATCCTACTTCTCTGCCTTTAGCAAGAGTTCCTTGATCTGACCGATGCCATGCTAATACTTCTTTTTTCTTTTCCTCAATTACAAGCTCATCCTCAAACCTCTCCTGATTTAGCCAGGTAGAGGCATGAGGGATAAACTCCCAATCAGTTCCCTTTGCTACCCAGTATTTTCGATGCTCTACTATTGCCTCTAGTGCTTTTTGTTGGTTGTCTAGACTTAGCTTTTCCCACGATCTTTTTGCTGTTAGCTTTCCTATTTTTCTTGGGTATTGCGACCAAAAGTTCTCGAATGTCATTTTCCCTTTTCCTTTCGTTTACTACTGTTTCCATTACTGCTGTAAAACCTGCTTGCATTAAAAACTTATGACCGGCTTTATCCATCGTGAGTTTGCACTCTGCCGATCCATCTGGTAGTTCTTTAATTATCTTGACTTGTATCTTCATCTATGAATACCTTTATGTTTTTATTAAAGTCTGCTTTCATAAGAACTGGCTTATTTAAGCAATCTAACATTTTATATAGATTCTGCTTTACTTCTTCTAAGTCCTCTCCCATTACACCAACACCTCTTGCTGTGTACAGATAAGGCTCATGGTTCTTATCGTAAAAGACTTCGCATACCTCGACCCAAGGGTCTCCATCGTTCTCGTCTGAAAAGTCTACCACTCTATGATTCCAATGCATTATTTACTCGCCAAGATGTAAAGACCAACATTACTAAACGCATACCCTGTATATACAACTGCCATAGGCACATTACCTTTTAGGGCTTGTTCTATACCTATATAGGCATAAATAAGACCAGTAACAATGATAAGCCAAGCACTCACTTTTTCTTACACTTACTTTTTCTTTCTTAACTCTATGTGCTTTTGTAGAATATACCAAAACTTAGATTTGATAATCATTTTTTCCCCCTTGTAACTTTAATAATCTTATACGAGTTCTACAAATAAGTCCTAAGTATTTTCCCTAATAAAGTGAAAGCACCCACAAGCATAAGGTAGGTCTAACTCTTGTATAAGACTGACACTTGGCTTTTCTCCGTTGTTGGGAATAAGGTAAAACTCTTGGCACTTGAACTCTGGGAATAAAGATGCGATATAGACAGGGCTATAGATCCTATGGGCGTTAAATTCCACACAGGGGATACCTACAGGCACGACAAAAAATAAATGCTTTCCTGCGCTTTTCTTAAGGTTTTGGATAGCTTTTAGATCGCCTGTATTGTCTAGTTGATCTCCGTATCTCCCAAGACCAATATGTTCTACAACATGGCAACAAGAAAGAGACTCTACAGGGTCTAGGTTTTCTACGCTAATGTCTATTCTGCCTACTAACAAATTTGGTACTTGTAGGTTTGGTTTGCGATAGTCAAAGAACTTAGTAGGAATGGTGGCAGCTAAGGTAGTGCAGAGGTGTAGAGATGAGCTAATGTCGTAATGGATCTTGGGGTTTACTTCGTTTATCTTTCTAACTGCCCAGGCAACATGGTAAACATAGTGTTCATCAAACCTATGTCCGTTATCGTCTCCTAGACAGGGAAAGGCATTACAAGTAAAACGATCCTCTTTCTCTAAGAATTGTAGAGCTTGTTCTCTGTATGTTTGTTCATCCATAATGTTTCATATTTAATACATTAATTAACCTTTAGGTAATGTTTATATAACAATATACAACTTGTAGGTAAATATTTAGATATCTATACATCTTGCATATATTTTATATATATCAATCTTAACTTGTATAAAAAAGTAGCTTTTGTATATATTTAGACAATACTCCACTAAAGGGTGATAGGCATTTATTCTGCCACCCTGACCCATCTGTTACCAGACTAGTCCTTCCTAAGATAATGTTCTACTCAATTGCAGATTAGCTCACCCATTTATCTACAATTTTGTGCAGTACCCATTTAAGTCTGCGAGGCTTGCCATCGGGTAATGAGCCTATCTTTTCTTCCACGCTGCCGATCTAAGCACTATGTTTCGCCTGGAGTGCGAGCAGAAATAGAAAAACCCCATAAGGTAGCTCTAAGTTAGAACCACTTAACAAAAGAATCCACGACTTTTGCTAAATGCTCAAAGCTACCCTATAGGGTCTTGTGGATTAATACAAACAGGTTCTAATCTGCTAATGTAATTATAAATCAAAACTCAAACTCTTTGTAGTCGTACCTCCCATTGGGTTTCTTAAACCAGCCAATTACTATAATTCTCCACCCAGACCTAATAAGCTCAGGGAGATATTCGCTTTCTTGGATCTTTTTAATTCTGGATGACATATTACTTTTGGATGTCATTTGTATGCCTAAAGACTCTCCGTTTCCAATAGCCACCATGTCTAGTATGCCAAACATATCTTTTTTTCGTTTTGTAAAAGAGTTGTAGGATTCGACCACTTCGCATTTATATCCCTGAGACTCGTATAGAGCCTTTGTACGCTGATTGTAGTTAGGCAAGGTCTTCTTCTGTTATCTTGCCAAACGAGGCTTCTATGATGGCTTCGTGGTGTTTCTTGGGGATAGAGTTCCGCATAGACCAGGCATAGACAGTTACATACTTCATCCCAAGGTGATGCGCAATGTCCTTATATGTGCCAAAGACCTCTAATAATTTATCAAAGTGTTGTTTTTTTGCAACAGTATTCATGTTATCTCCTTTTGTAGATCTTTGATTCTACATGAAATACATAGGTTTGTAGATATTAGGGTTTGTCCTAGTATAAATATTCTACAAATCTCTACAAATCATGTATAGTTTCTACATAAGCAATGTTGCTTATTTCTTTGAAAGGGAAAAAAATGAAATCGTTAACAAACCATACATTAGAAGAATTGCACAATTTAAATCGTAATGAGCTTATTGTTTTATTAGTAGATTACGACAAAGATGGTGAATATGCTGATGCTCATAGACAAGCATTAGGTGAAGAACCTTTGAATCACCAAGAAGCATTAGAGTTGTGTGTAAACCAGGCATTTGAATAATAAACATCCCCCTTCGGGGGGAACTGGAGATAATATGAAAGACTTTAAAGGCGAATGGAAAGATATATTTTGGGGTGCTGTGGCAGCTATCCTTATGCTTGCACCAGCGATGGTTGTGTATGTTTGGAAAACAGGGGGTGTGTCGTGAGTAAATATGATAGTTGGTTAGAAAGTGGTGCGGATCAGCAATGTTTAGGCGATCAACAGGAGTATGTGTGGACTACCTATATGAAACAAGGTAAGCCATGCGATCCGATGGATCTGGATAACTTCCAAGAGTATCTTGCAGATGCAACTGCTGATTACAAAGGTGTAGAGAAGTGGGAAAATCTACGACAGTATGCAGATCGTGGTGAATGGGAAAAGTTTGGTCGGGCTATTTATTTTCTAGTCCACGACCATATTGAAGATAAATTAATTGCGGAGGAAGAATGAAAGCATACCCAAATAGCGAAGTACATGGGCAATTAGGAATGGATTTGCGAGATTACTTTGCAGCTAAAGCCATGCAAGCAATTATTGGCAAATCAGATGATGTAAGTATAAATATAGTTGAGGTTGATAACTGGATTGGTGATTATGCTTATGTAGTTGCAGATGCCATGATGAAAGCGAGGAACACAAATGAGTAAATACTTAGAACTTAGAAATGTAGATGTCTCGGATAAGATTGAGAAGAAGAATGGTTTGTCTTATCTGTCTTGGGCGTGGTCGGTGGATACATTGCTACAACACGATCCACAAGCCACTTGGAGTTATGGTCAGCCTGTATTGTTTGGTGAGACTGTAATGGTGTTCTGCACAGTTAATGCGTTTGGTAAGTCGATGACAGCACAGTTGCCGGTCATGGATTATCGCAACAAGGCAGTACCTAACCCAGACGCATTTGCCGTAAATACTGCGATGCAAAGATGCCTGGCTAAAGCAATTGCTCTACATGGTCTCGGTTTATCTCTTTATGTCGGTGAGGATTTGTGGGATGATATAGAGGTAGATTCTACAAAGTTTGTAGAAAAGATATTAGGTTCTCAGGACATCCCAGAGCTAAAGGTGAACTTTGCCCAAGCGTTTAAGGAAGTGTCTAAGGACAAAGAGGCGATGAAGAAGGTAAACGATGCCAAAGAAAAGCGGAAGGCAGAACTGAGTGAGACTAGCTGATGAGCAGCCAGACAATGTGTGCTTCGAGTGCGGTAAGGCTTGGGGTACACATCCACTCAAAAGTTCTGAAAACCATAGATCATGGATAGACCTTTGCGATGTATGTTTAAAACTCACAGCCGTAGCAGATGCCTCGGAATATGGATATATGAAGGAAGGATGGGATGGAGAAAAAGTGGTGTAGTTCTTGTCAGGCTGATAGACCAAAAGCTGGTTTTAAGTTGGTAGCAGCAGGAAATCGGGTTCGACCAGTTATGAGATGGAAATGCGAACATTGTTTAAAACGAGAGTCGGAGAGACGATATGGAAAATGATTTTATTTATACACCAAGTTCTACAGATATTACAATTCGGTGGCGCAAAGTCTATGGCTATGTACCGGCAAGCGAACAGGCAAAGTACCAAAAGAAATGGGCAGAGTTTCGCGCATTGACAGCGAGGACTTTAGAGAATGTAAATGTGCCAGAAATACCAGGAGTTGTGCAATGGAAAAAGTGGCAAAAGTCCTAGTAGGGATGGGTGTTTACATTTTGTTACCTTTTGCGATAATAAAGGTGTCTTGGGAATTGGCAACTTCTTGGATCGAGGAATTAATAAAATGAGAAACAAGCATTGTATGGAGGCTTTCTATAGAACCCTAAAGGAGATAGATATTCCTTCTGGGCAGTCTGTTATCTGTGAGCATTTCTTTGCTTCGGGTTGGGATGCAGCCATTGATGCCTTGTCTCTCGCATACCAAAGGCAGTTTGAAAATGATGGAGTCAATACACAGCTTATTCGCAGAGACCCCCAAGAACCTCTTGCCGATGACGATAAAGAATGATTGGTATCCTGTATGCTTTCATTCCAAATTAGATTATAGAAAATGGCAGTATTACAGGAGGGGATCAGGAGAGAGAGTTACAGTCTGTGATGACTGTAGTGATGAGTACCAAAAGAAAATGAAAGGGGAGAATCGGTGTTTTATAGCAGAGGCTATGCAACGATCAAAATATGTCTGAACCAGTATCTAAAGCAGTAATGACAGTAACCGAGGTATCTCCATTTCGGTTTGCTATCGAGATTGAGGGATCAGATTTATCTTTAGAAGTTTCACAGATTATGGTAAAGTTTCTGAATGACTGCTTACAGCAGATTCATGCGGATCAAAAAATCCATTGAAAGGGATTGTATGGAACAAAGAACAGAAGAATGGTTTGCTGCCAGACTAGGCAAAGTTACCGCTAGTCGGGTCGCAGATGTCTTAGCCAAGATTAAGTCTGGTGAGTCTGCAAGTCGTAAGAACTACAAGATGGAGTTGGTTGTTCAGCGATTGACCAACAAGGTAGGGGAGTCGTTTACCAATGCTGCAATGGAATGGGGTACAGAGCAAGAGCCATTCGCTAGGATGGCATACGAGGCTCATACAGGCACTTTTGTAAAAGAGGAGGGGTTCGTAGACCACCCCACAATAGAAGGCTTTGGATGCTCTCCTGATGGCATTGTAGGGGAAGGTCTCATTGAGATTAAATGTCCGAATACAGCCAACCATATCGAGACAGTCTTGGAGAACAAAGCTCCAAGTAAATATATCCCACAGATGCAATGTCAGATGGCTTGTACAGGTGCGAAATGGTGCGACTTTGTATCATTCGATCCTAGAGTGCCAGAGGACTTGCAGTTGTTTGTAGTACGAGTCGAGAGGGATCAGGAGTATATCGACTCAATGGAAGTAGAAGTAAAGCAGTTTTTAAGCGAGGTCTTAGACCTATTTAACCAATTAAAAGCGAGGCAGAAATGACCTATGAGATGAAAGATGGCAGCTTTAGTTTATTTAAGAACGACAAAAAGCTCACAGAGAAACACCCTGATTTTAAGGGATCGATTAAAATTAACGGAGTAGAGCATTGGTTTGATGCCTGGACTAAAGAAGGCAAGAATGGGAAGTTCATATCGGGTCGTATTGGTGATCCAAAACAGAAAGGCTTTACTCCCAAGGGTGATGATGAGATGCCCAAGATTAAAGACGATGATTTTGCTTTTTAAGTAATCCCCGATGAGATCGGCATTAGTAGCGCAATGCTACACCCTTTCAAGGAGTGCCACCCCCCTACCGATCAGGGTGGCTTAGATTCTGTATGACTTTTCAAAAAGACCTAGAAATAGGCTTAGACATAGAGGAAAGGGTCTTGGCTATCCTACAGAAGAAATATCCCTCTGCGACCCGAATAAACGCTTTTAAAGGGTATGATATTTGGATACCTGAGATAGATAAAGCAGTAGAGGTTAAATCAGACCAAAAAAGTCAACATACAGGGAATATTGTTGTAGAGATTGAGATGTATGACAAACCCTCTGGACTCATGGCTACACAAGCAGATTATTGGGTTTTCTACGATGGGGAGATGTTTGTAATCATGCCTGTCAAACACATCTTTAAATGTATATTTGATTGCAAGCTACAGTATGTGGAGTTTGTTGGAAAAGGAGACACCAGATCTAAGAAGGCATTTTTAGTAAATAAAAACACCTTGTTTAAGTACGGAAAGATTCTATGAGAGGTACAAAGCCATTTCGTCTTTGCGCCTGTTTGTAAGTCCTTTTAATTCCTTACCACCGGCTTTATTCCACTTTAGAAACTCCTCGGCAGCACCCTCAAACTCACCACGATTGTGTTTCATCCGAAGGGTAGAATTTTGGAGATTACCGAGTCCAACATTGAAGGCGAAAGACACAAGTGCGCCAAACCGACCAGTAGTAAGCCCACTAGGACATAATCGTTGTACTCCGCTTTCAAACCGCGCCAAATCTTTAGCAAGAATTTCATCTACTTCTCCCATCGTTAAGACTCTATCCCATCCACTAGGGATAGGCAGAGCCTTTCGTTCTGCTAGTAATACTCTAGCATGACTAGGATCTATGACATGACCGACACCTACAGTCCAAAGTAAAGCTGGACACCGATAAGGGGTAGTTTTAACCCCCTCATGGTGTTTAATCATCTCAATTACTTTATGGTCAATCACTTTTTAAAAGCCTGAGTTCCAAACCAAAAAGAAACAACGGATGCCCAAATAATTTGAGTCTCATCATCCCACAAGAGATTAAGAGCTACATCGAATGGCACATCTTTATGGAAGGCAAACCAGAATCCAAACACCTCTACAAAGGCAAACATAAGGAATAGACCATAAGTAATTGCCGGTCTTACCATTGCCCTAGAGTTGATAACCCATTGTGCAGAACCCTTGCTAATCTCTATATCGTGTGCGTATAAAGATTGTCTTTCTTGTACTTGGGTTTGCATTTCTACTTGTTGCGTTCTTATTTCTTCTACATGAGCCTGTGCAGCGTAACCCTTTTCTAGAAGTTCTAGCTCTCTCTCAGTCTGGAGTCTTGCTAGTTCTAGTTCGTGTTTCTTGTCTGACTTGTCTTGGAAGAAACCTAAAAGACTAGGTAAGCCACCAGTAAGGAATGAAACAAGAGTAGTGAATAGAGTAATCATTTCTTACCCTTTATAGCCCCAAGTAACATACCAGGCAACGACTGCAGCCAATGCATAGCACATCCACATAACTCTACGCACTTCTGCCAAATCTTTCCTAAATTCATTTTCTATTTCCTTCTCTTGTTTTTCAATCTTTGCTTTAATAGTTTCTACTTCTGACCATCGCTTTTGACCATGATGTTTCACAAAGTCTTTTTTGACTTGTTCTTCTTGTAGTCTTATATCTTCTTGTTTTTGCCATTGCATCATGGCTCGTTTGAAATACTGCTCTTTTAGGACTTCTACTTCTCTGATCTGCCTTCTGCGTTCTAAGGCTTTTTGTTGTGCTACCGAGGCTGCTTCTTTTTGGACATCCTCAATAGACGATCCTATAACTTTACCAGCTTGTTTTCCTGTCTTTACGCTTTCGCTAAAAGACTTCGCGCCCTCCAAAAACCCGAATTGATCTGACATAGTTCATAGGCTTAATTTAATTTCAAGACAAGAGAAAGTAGAATAGCAATAATAAAAGCTGCCGAACCTATTAGGATCTGTTCTAAGCGTTTTAGCCTAGCGTTGATTCCTGTATAGCGTTCAGCACAGACAGCCTCGTGAGCAGACAAAGCTGCCTCGTTTTTATCTATTGTTGTCATTATTTAGCTTTCAATGCGTCAATCTGCTCTTGCAGTTTAGCAATCTGTTCTTCTTTAGTTGGCTGTGCAGCTAACCATTCTGCGTAATTTGTTTGTGCCTGTGCTACTTCCTCAGCAGTTAGTTCAACTACCTTACGCTCGCCAGTAATCACATCAATCTCTATTCTGTCCATGATTTACTCGTACAAAATGTTAATTGTGCCAGCATCAAAAGTGTCTGTGCCGTTGATTGTAGTAATGCGAATTCGGTCTAAAGTTCCTGAAAGTGTTTTAGAACCAGCACCAATAACTGCAAATAACTGTGCCCCCTGAGCTAAGGAAGCAGTATTAGATTGAACCCATGTATTTGATGAAATAATTGTTAATACATTTGTCCCTGTATAAATATTAGTTCCAATACCAGCCCCTGCTGGAACAATTACATAGCCTGTCGTTGCTGAAGAACCTCCAGTACTAACCCCTGTGTAAACAGCATGTGATGTATATGATGTTGCATCAACACTTCCAGCACCAATTTGCAAAATCCATCCACTTGTTCCACTAGTAGAAACACCATCAAACATCACAGTAATCCGCTTTACCCAACTGGGTATGCTAGTAAAGTCAATACTTGTTCCACTTGTGCTTGCTACAGCAGTACCACTAGTTAAAGGGTAAGCACCTGCAACAGATGTCCAAGTAGTTCCATTAGAAGTTAATACATTTCCTGATGTGCTTGGAGCAACTAAATTACCAGATAATGCAGATGAGCCATTTCCTAAAATAACACTATTTGATGTAATAGAAGAAGCACCTGTACCACCATCGGCTACTGCTAGATCGGTAATACCACTAATAGATCCACCAGTAATAGTTGCGCCAGAGCTAGAAAATGTATTAGCTGTTAGGCTTCCAGAGACTACTGTTGCACCGCTAAAAGTTGTTGCGCCTGTAGCAGACAATGTAGAAAATGCACCTGTAGATGCTGTAGTAGCACCGATAGCAGAATTATTGATTGTAGAACCAGTAATTGTTCCACCTGTGATCTTAGGTGCAGTCATGGTATATGTGCCATCTCTTATACCATCTCCGCAGTCTCTGATCTGCGCCATCATATCGCGCATAGTATCGTTTACTGCGGATGGCAACATTCCCTCTGGCGCACCATCTGGAGGTGCTGCTGTGTTATTAGCAGGGGTTAAAGAATACTTTGTATATGCCATGATTTTCCTTACTGTTGTTCTTCAAATTGCTGATCTACAGGAGATGCTAGTAAGCCTCTTAAGCCTGTAACAGGTACTAAACGAGTTCTTGCCTGTATTTCTGGCATACGACCCAAAGAAACCATCCTTTGTATTTCTTCTAGCCTATTTAAGCCTATTCTTGTTGCTCCAGTCCTAGCTGCACCACCTATTGTTGGTACTAATGCACCACCAATAACAGCACCTGGTACACCACCAAGCATAGCTCCAATACCAGCACCTAAACCACCACCCAATCCTGTAGGAATTGGGCTTGTTGCTGCATATTTTCCAATGTTTCTTAAAACATTTTGCAAGTTCCCACCTTTTGCTGCCGCTTCAATTGCATTTTGTTCGGTTGATGAAAACATAGAAAATCTTTTTTTGTTTAATGATAAAGATTTTAATTCTTGTCTAAGTGAATTTTCTAAACCAGATTGTGTAAAGTTTGCACCAGCACGAATCTCTGCTCTCCTAAACAATTCATCTATTTCATCTGCTTTTCTTGATTTAGCGTAAAAGTTTCTAGCTTTAGTTAGTTCTTTTGTTGCTGTTTTAACTTTTCCACCTTCTACTGCCAAATCTTTAGCAGACAAATTATTTACATAATCATCAAACTCATCTACAAGTCTGCCAGTAATTCGTTGTTGATCTGGATTATCAAAAAATTTAGCGGGTGCTTTTAATGTTCTTCTTAATTGATCTAATTCTCTGAGTGTTTTTGGTGTATTAACTTCTCTTTGCAACTCACCTAAAACAGTATCTAACTCTTTATGCAATCCAGGAACAAAACCTTCTTCTTTTAATAATTTTTCAAATTGAGGAACTTTTGCTTTTAAAGATTCTGGACTAACAACTACACCAGCTTTTTCCGCATTTCTATAAGCAATGTCTGCTCTGATTCTTAGTTGCTCTGCTGTTAATCCTTTTTCTACTTGTCTTGGTCTTAAACCTGCTGTAGATCCAACAGCCATACCTGCTGCCATACCCAATAGTGGGTTTTCTGTAGTTTCACCAACATACTGTGCTGTGCCTGCTGCTGGTGCTGCTACTACTGTCTGTGCTACAGGTGCTTGAGCCATCCTACCAGCAAGGCTTCTACCAGCCTCTGTGGTGGCTGTAGTAGCTAAACGACCTAATGCAGGTAGTTGAGTACCAACTCCAGCCAAACCACCCCCAACAGCCTCTATAACTCTTTCGCCTGTAGATGTAGGCTCTGGTAATCCAATATTAGCTAATGCCTTAGATACTTCTCCACTAGGAGAAAACCCTTTTGTTTCTGGAACTCCACGAGCTTGTCTAATTAGATTTTCTAAGTATTTGCTACCTAATGCAGCTAAATCAGCCATAGGCAATGCCATAGATCCAATTAATGCACCAGGCGCACCGCCTACCATAGCACCAACACCAGCACCAGTTGCTACAGGAATAGCACCTCTAGCAAGAAGTTGTCCTGTCCTACCAATTTCTGTTAATTCTTGATTTTGTGCAGGCTCTGTCTCTTGCAAAGATTGTTGAATTAACTTTTGTGCTTCTTCTGGTGTAGTGCCTTCTGGGACTTCAAATCTACCGATTCTGCCATTGGGCATTTCAAATCTGGCTATTGGCATTATTCAAACCCTAAAAATTTAACACCTTTTGTTGATGGAGACCCACCAATAATTGATGGATTTTTCTTAAAAAAGTCTTGAACTGGATTTCCTAATTCTGCAAATTTTCTATCAGCTTCTTCTCTACTAATTTTACCATTTAGAACTTGATTAGCAATATCTGCTTCTTTAACAATATAGTTGTTAATATCTTTAGTAGATTCAATAATTAACTTATTAGCACCAGGCTGATTAATAATTCGAACAACAGATTTTTTATACAACTCTAAATCTGCATCAGACATTGTTCCAGACCCAGGTGGTCTTTGTTGTGGAACTAATTTGTTAATCAAAGCTTCGGCTGCTTGCAGTTCAGACAAACCTTTGGTTACAATTCCTATATTTCCAGCAGCTAATTTTGCACTAGCACCAAAGCCTGTAGATGTTTTTTCTAACAATGATTCAAGTCTATTAATATCACTTAATGATCTGCGAGCAGTTCTGCCAGAATCTGCAATCGTTACATAATTTTCTGCTAACTTTTCTTGAGATTTTTTAACAAACGCGCCTTCTTCTCCACCAATAATGTTTTTAACTAATTCGCCTTTACTAACTTGATCTATTTTTCCAGATGAACTAATTTGGAATGATTGGTCTTTTGGTAATCCAAGTTGTGTCTTTTCTTCTGCTGATAAAGGTCTAAATGATTCTTTTGGTTCTTTTGTCATTAACTTAGCAGCTTCTACAGGATCTGTAACAGCAATAGCTTGAATAAGTTTATTAACATCTAGTTTTTGAACAGTTTTTCCTGTTGGCATTGTTAATGCTGACATTGTTTCAGCAGTAGGCATTTCGCCTGTTTCTGTAGGAACAACACCATATTGAGGAACTTCTGTAAACGCTTGGCGAGCCATCTCTTGTGCTTGACGCTTGCGCTTAAAGTCCTCTAACTGCATACCAGTAACCATCTGCTTTAGACTGCGATCAAATGATTGGTTATAGCCTTCCATGCCTGCGCCTAGTGCGCTACCTAGTATTTGTCCTGTGCTGATAGGTTGTCTTGTTTGTCCAGACTGTCCTAACAAAGCAATAGCAGCGTTTAATAGGGCTTGCTGACCAGCACCAGACTGCATCCTTTGTGTCTCAGCAGGACTAATAAACTGAGAGTAGTCTGGTTGTTGTCCGAATAAAGCTGATAGATCAATTGCCATAATTTATCCTAGTAAAGAATTTGGATTTCTTGCTCTTTGTAGAGCTAGTAAATTGTATAAACCTGAGTAATCAACATTGCCCTGTGGCATCTGTGTTCTACCACCCATCTGCATTTGTGGCATTTGTTGTTGTGGTTGT
>Ga0315909_10004824_pt1 | contig 15731 bp, 26 predicted proteins | sample LakEriMetagenome_11_FD_203527 | JGI IMG/M metagenome (GOLD analysis project Ga0315909, IMG submission 203527) | Freshwater fungal communities from buoy surface, Lake Erie, Ohio, United States - Buoy 2 MA125 | ecosystem: Environmental > Aquatic > Freshwater > Lake | place: USA: Lake Erie, Ohio...
CCAAGCCCCACTTCCAGGCCAGGTAGCCTTCGAGTTTTTGGCGGTCGGCGATGGAAACAGCGGTTGTAGTAATCAGTAATTCACCAGCATAGCCGTTATAAAACTCTGCAGTTCCATTCACACTTCCAATAAACAGTGTCGAAACTGATGGAAGAGCCACGTCGATACTGGAAGTGGACCCTTGTTGAACGCCATTCCAAAATGATGTTTTGCTAACCCCACGTTGCCGATGGTAAGACGCAATGCCGTAGGTATTGTTAACAAAACCGTTTGCGGGGTTGTCGATAGTGCTTACTCCACCGTCATTCGACAAAGCGGAATGAAGTCCGTATGGATAGACACAATATATTGGTCCTGATTGCCAGCGGAATAAGCTGTTGGTTATGCCGGTGCGTTGCGTTACAGCAATCAAAGAAATATCGTTGCCGGATAGCGGTAGCGGCGCAGACAACGTGTAGCTGGTCCCGTTGAATTGTAGCGCGGGTTTCCCGTTGAAATCCGAAAGGTATAAAGGCTGGTTTGCCGCCGTCGCCTGCGTAGCATGTCGGTTGTTGCCCGACTTATCGTTCCACTGGCTTACGTTTGAGCCATTCAACGTAATGCTCGCCGTATCTTCAGCATCCAGCCAAAGCGCCGTGGTGAGCTGTGCAGGAGTCCAAACTCCGCTGGGGTTTCTTGACCCAAGAGTGGGATAGGAACGTAGGCCAATGCCTAATCCGTTCCTGACCGGAATTCCCCAGCTCATCGAATATTGATCGGCTTGGCGTACAGAGTGCCCCCAGCCGAAATTTGAACCGCACTAACAACCCAACGCCCACCAGTGCCCGCAACGCCAGTTGATGGGTTAGGCACATTGAACGGAACAGGCGTGTTGGCGGGGATTGGCGTATCAGCCGTAGTGGCCGTCACACCTTCACCAACTCGGATAAAGGCATCCGATGTAGACCAAATTAAAACCCCCTGGGGGCCAGGAGGCCATTCCAACGTGGTTCCAGCCGTACCCGTATACGCTACGCTCTTTGCGCCATACGACGCATCCATGCAAGGTCGAAGAAGTTCCATTTTTTACCTCACGCCAGAAAGCGTAGTTTATAAAGCGTAGACAAGTACAACGCAATAATTTCATCAATGATATTGTGCAACGGAGTACAGTCTTTATCCACAATTTTATACCGCTCCGCCTCAATCTCGTCCATCTGAGCCTGCAAGAATTCAACAATGTTGGTCGTCTTCTTGGCAGACATCAACGAGATAGACCCCATCAAGCCATACTTGCCCTGGTAGGCCTCAGCAAAGCTATCAGCCAGCCCAACAATCTCTTCATAGAAGCCTTGCAGAGCCATGTGCTTTGAGAAGCTGCGCGTGTTCAGATGAATTGAATGGGCCACATCCCGCCCCAAGAATAACATCCCAACAAAATCACATGCCTTCATTTTGCATTCCTTGTTGTGGCATTTGCTCAGGCATCTCTTCGCCCATAGACTCACGGCTTGGCATCTGGCCAATCAAATCGCCAGTGTCCATCGCCGCAGCAATCGTGCCCATCACAATATCCTGAATTTGCTCAGGTGACATACCCGCTTGCACAGCACTGATACGCTGCGTCTCGGCCTGGTACGCCTTCACCTGAGAATCAAACTCCTTGATTGCAATATCACGCGCTTCCATAGACTTGGACACGTTCTGAAGCATCTGATGCATCTGCTCCATCTCCTTGCCCATTGCCTCCATCTGCTGATTCGCAGCCTGCAAAGCAGGGTCGTCCTGATCCGAAAGCAGTTTGGGATCAATCGTCTTCTTCAATCGCTCGGCCATCTCATTCGCGCCAGGCCAATCCATGTTTTTGACAAACAAGTCGCCAGCCACAGCCCACAACTCAGGATTGCCCTGAAGAATCTGGCTCATCGCCTCCATAGACTCTTGGCGCTTGGTCATGTAACTCGGACCAGTCGTAACGCAAACATCATATTTGCCAACGCCAGGGTTGTAGATCTTCTCGATCACAATCCCATTTTGGTCCTGAATTTTCTTAACAGGCATCGGCTGCGTTGGATCAATCTTTGCCATCTTGGTTTCACCATCGATGCCAATAATCCGAGCAATTCGCTGTGTATCATAAATCTTTGGTGCAAGATCAATGATCTGCCGTCCGATGTATCTGACCGCACGGGAGTAGTTGTCAACGAAGTGATATGTTCCCGTATCGCCTTGCTTCTCACGGGCCAAAATAGCCCGTCCAGATCGCTCGTTAGACGTGGCACCCAAACTCGCGTCATATTGCCCCGTTGTGGACTTAATGTCCTCCGAAGCCCCCATCTTGGCTTGAATAAGGCCTGTCTGGGCCATTGGAGGCTGGGCACGTTGAGGAAGGGGCAAGACCGCTCCCTGACCGTCCGTAACGTCCGGGTTGACTTCCAAGTACGGCCAGTTTTGCGTGTTGGCCGTCTTCCACTGGTTCTCATAACCCTCAAACTGGCCACCATACCCAATAAACGGAGCTTTGGGAGCCAAAGCCAACATCTCGGCCTCTTGGCTCACCCAGTAGTTGTACATCCGCTGTGCATCCTTGGCGTTACGTACCAAGCCAGACACATACAGCCGACCATCCACCTCAAATTCATTGCCAACCACGCGCACCACAGGGATGTACTTCCCCGCCCAGTCACGCTCTTCCAAAATCTCGTAACCGTTGATCTTGCACCACTTCACGCGCTGTGCATCCACCTGACGGGTGCGAATAGGCTTCATGCCCATCGCTTTCATCTCTTTATCTTGCGGATCGCCAGCAAATGCTGACACATTCCCGTGGTACAGGTTCAGAGTCTTCTTCTCATGCTCAATGTAGAAGTACTCAGCAATCCGAACAGTGTCCTCATTGACCCACTGAGACAACGACTGATCCCCCACCCCCAACGTCTGCAAAGTGGAGATAGGATTGGCATCCGGGAACATGCGCTCGTAATCTTCCTTGAGGATGTCCTCAGTAATGAAGCACCACTTGGCATCAGACCCACATGGATCCTGAATCGTCGGATCCATGTACACCGAGAACCCATTCCTCACCCGGCCAATCTTGATGTCCTGGTCAAACGAGTTCTCGTCGCAATACTCCGTCAACAGCCGGATGTAGCCCTCACCATACACAACCTGGTTTTCACAAGCAGTGTCATACGCCACATCAGCGTCAGAGATGTACTCAATATGACGCACCAGCCCGTCATAAATCTCAGCCATCTCAGGATCGGCTTGATCATCCACCGGAATGACCTTGATTGATGGCCGATTCTGGCGCTGATCATTCGTTACCTGACGCACATGCTGAGGCAGCTTGTTCATCGTCAGGCAAGGCCGAGCATTGATCGTCTGACCTTGCACCGCCCCACGAGTCGCCAACACATCAGCCGGCCACTGCCAATGATTATCAGGGGAGCCAGCAAAGAACCTCAGGTCGTCCAGCTCGTCTTCACGGCTTTCTGAATACGCCGAGATCGCCATGTTAAGCCGAGCCCGAGCAGCAGCCAGAATGTCAGAATCTGACTTGCCGCTAGTCTTCTTCTCATTGGTAACCGATCCCGCCGCAGTCAGTTCACCCATGTGTTATTTACCCTTTTTGGCAGCAGGCTTGGTCGCCATGATTACACGCAGTGAATCAACGCAAAGTTGATTACCACAGCTTCAGCCAATGCCGTAGCAGCGGTAATGTTACGCAGCGTAATTGAAGCAGTACCAGCACTCAAGCTGTTCACCCAGCAGTTGTACGATTCAATCGTCGCACCAGAACTGATCGTCACAATCAACGTGTCATTGGCGCTGATAAAGCTGTTATTCAGCGTGAACGAAACGTTAGTCTGAGCGGCCAGCGAGGCAGCATTCAGCGTGATACGACCAGCAGACTTGTTCAGCGTCACAGCAGTTGATTTGCTGGTTGCTTGAGTCACAGTGCCCTGAGCCGCCGCCGTATAGCCCAACTCACCATTGGAATATACGCTGGAACCAACAACCGTTGAAGGTGTTACGGCACCAATAGGTGTAGCGTCAATCGAGCCGCCAGAAATCGCTTGGTCGCTAAACGCAACACCAATTGCAAGAGTATTAGGCATTTTAAGATCCCATCCAAGAGTTAGTAACGCCGCCACGGCCAGAACTACTCACTCGACGCACGTTTTTAGGATTGTACTCCCTACTTGCCACAGGATAAGCAAAAGTTACCGCCAAAGCATCCGCCGCATCAGGAGAAGCCAATCCCCGGGCCTTCATCTCCTTCTTCCCTTCCAAAAATATCGTCCCAGACGAGTCCGGCTTCTTCATCGGCCCCAGCAAATCAGACCTCAACGCCCTATCTACCGGTATTGAAGCCGTTTTTAACCAATCCCGCATTGCACCCCACATTTCCGCCCGTTTGTTACCAAACATTACCGGATTCTTAGCCTTCCAACCAAAGTTCACGCCCCTGACCTTGTACCTCTGCTCCGTCAGCCTATCCAACACCCCATACCCCAACCCACCCTCATCTATCACCACCATCGTGGGCTTGTACTCCTCAATCACCTCAATCACATGCCCCACCGTCACCATCGTATCGTCCCCCTTATAGCGACGAATCTCCACAATGTCCCGACCCTGCCTCACCACAATGACAGTTGAATCCATCCCCCCACGCGCCGGATCCACACCAATCACTATCGGCGCACTCTGATCCTTGTACCTAGGCCTATTCGCAGCCTCATCAATCACCACAGGCGAAATGAACTGATCCTCACCAGCCGCAGGGAACTCCCCATACACCTCCACCCGCGCCTGAATCGAGTCCTCACCATATTCCTCAATGATCTGCTCATAAACCGCCTTGTCAGTCCCCTCCACCGACCGCGCATCAATAACCTTCGTGCGCCAAAAGTCCCTCTTCGCCCCAAAACACTCAAAAAAGTACCCCACATTACGCCGAGGATTCGAAAACGCCAACCAAAACCGATTAGGCGTGTTTTCCGTGAAAAAACCCGTCGCCACAGACCAAATAGCATCATCAATACCCGACGCCTCATCAAAAATCACCATCACACCATCAAAGTTGTGGACCCCAGCGTACGCGTCCGGGTTCTCAGCACTCCACAACCGACCCTCAATACCCCAATACCTCGTCCCCTTCTTCAAATCCTTCTCAACCAGCTCCGTTAACCACTTCGCAGGCAAAACCCGCGTCGCACTAATCTCAAACCAATGCGAATTCAACCCCATCGCTAACCACTTCGTAATCTCAGCCCATGTCACCGACCTAAGCTGCGGCTCACTATTGGCCGAAATGATCGTCGTGGACCCTATCCGCGTCGACAACATCCAAATCACAATCCACGACACCAACGCCGACTTGCCAATCCCCCGACCCGAGCTGATCGCCTGCCTCAACACCTTGTACGCAATGTCGTCCTCACTCTCGTGAGGCTGCTTGGCATCCGTCAGCGCCTTGTTCGCCTTGATGTGCTCCGCCATATCACTAAGCACCTCCCTTTGCCACTTCCTAGGCCCCTTAAACCGCTCCAGCGGCGTGCCCTTCTCTCCCCATGGAAACGCATACATCACAAACGCCAATGGGTTGTCCTTGATCTGGGGGCTCCAGATAAGTGACATCAGCTCCTGCTCTTCTTTTGGCTTGTAGATGGGGGTTTGCATAATTGATAAGATGGTGTGGAATGTAAACAGTTTAACTAAGGAAACTCATGGAACCAACATTGATGCTAGGCGACTGCCTGGAAGTCTTGCGTACCCTTCCCGACAATAGCGTGGACTCAGTAGTCACCGACCCACCCTATGGCCTCAGCTTCATGGGCAAGAAATGGGACTACGACGTGCCCGCCTCCGAAGTATGGGCCGAGTGCATGCGAGTCCTCAAACCCGGCGGCCACCTGCTGGCGTTTGCCGGAACCCGCACCCAGCACCGCATGGCAGTGCGCATCGAAGACGCCGGGTTTGAGATCCGCGACATGATCGCTTGGGTGTACGGGTCGGGGTTTCCGAAGTCGCACAACCTGAAAGATGAATGGCAAGGCTGGGGCACAGCCCTAAAGCCCGCCCTAGAACCAATCACCGTGGCCCGCAAGCCATTCACCGGAACCGTGGCCGCAAACGTGCTGGCGCATGGGACTGGGGCGATTAATGTGGATGGGTGCAGGGTGGGGACGGATGAAAAGCTGGGCCGAATCAATAACCAAGCGGCCACATGGGGCACCTATGGCGGCGGACCAAATAGGGCGGCACTTGGCGAGGTTTCCGGCCGCTGGCCCGCCAACCTGATCCACGATGGCGGTGAGTTCCTAGGCGAACAAGCCCGCTTCTTCTACTGCGCCAAAGCCAGCAAGAAGGATCGGGATGAGGGCAACATCCACCCCACCGTCAAACCCACCGACCTAATGCGCTACCTCTGTCGCCTAGTCACTCCACCAAGGGGGGTTGTCCTAGACCCATTCATGGGAAGTGGCAGCACCGGTAAAGCAGCCAAGCTTGAAGGCTTTCAGTTCATAGGCATCGAGCGTGAAGCTGAGTACCTGGAAATCGCTAAGGCTCGGATTGAGGGGGTAGGAGCAGGATAAAAAAGATAAAACGCAGGATAAAAATAAAATTTTGTGTGGGGGATGGCCTCCACAAGGCCCGATGTGCAGGGCCCTACCCCCCCCTCTCGATTCTCAAACAAGCATAGGCACAGCAGGCATGGGTCTATGCGTGGCGTGCATGAGGTAGGGAGGCTAGCTGTATGGAGGGCAATCGTGGGTACTTTTGCTTTGTCAAGTGCACACCTAGTGTTTCCCCTAGTGTTCTTTTGCAAAAGGATCGTTTACATTGGAGTCACTGCGCAACACGACATCCGAACCGCGCAGCAACCTAAAGGAAATGATCATGCTGCACTACGCCAACCGCACATACGCGAAAAACTCCAACGAAATGATGGAGTCTCTGTTCACTGGACCAACAACACCTAACGGGTTCTACAAAAAACGTGAGAATGGTTGGCTGTTGCTTGATATGCAAGAGCGCCCAATTGCGTTTGTGGTTGCCAATCCAAAGCAAGGCTACTTTGCGGTAACCGCATGGCGTGCCGAAAACGGTCGAGTTCGCTACATGAGCGCATTGGACTCAATCACACATGCACGCATAGGACTTGAAGGCCTTTCATATTCAGCCGAGAGAGCATGTGCCGAGCAAGCTTACGAAGCCTAACACCCAGGGGCTCAGGCCCCAGCAACCAACAGGAGATAGACACATGAGCGCCAAAGAATACGTCGTCGAGTCTTGCAGGATCAAGGGCTTGGCTTTGATGAAGCCCACGAAAGGCTCCCCTGAAATCGTTGCGCACGACTTCAACAAAAAGAATGCAAAGGGCGTGTTCCCTTGCGTGATTGATGCAAAAACTTGGGCTGAAGCCAAGGATCAATTGATTTCGTACTACAAACCCTAACCAACCCAGGGGCTCCGGCCCCATCAAAGGAAACATCATGCATGCAACTCGCCGATATTACGCTATCAAACTCTACGGCTTGCCTGGGCACCCTTTCCCAAAATTCTATGACTCTTACTTGACGATGGGGGCCGCAAAAAAGGCTGCGGCTCTGGCAATCGCCGAAGGATGGAGAATGGCCGAAGTGTTCAGGGATGCACCAAAAAAAGCCGGGTACTTGGGAATTGAGCGAGAGCTCATTGAGACAATTGGCAGATAACACCCATCGGCTCCGGCCCCAGCAAAGGACTCACATGAAGAACCCTAACGAATTTTGGCAAGAGGTCGCCTTTGCTCTTATCCTAGGCTCACTTGCCGGTTACGTCCTAGCAATTTACTTCTGAGGTGCAACCATGCCCCAAACGATCCTTAGCCATCTTCTGAGCCTGATGAACACCCACCAAGCCCCCTTCAAAGTGGCCACGCTTCTGACAGCGCGCCAGTTCAGCGTGACCCAGGCTTACGTCGAGCAACTTTTCTATAGAGGTGTGTAATGTGCCCACTATGCAAATCACCCGGCCGAGTGCTTGAGACCCGTATCAGCAAGCCCTCAGGTGTCAAGCGCCGCCGACTTCGATGCACAGTCTGCCTCTTCCGCTTCACGCTGATCGGTGACGCTTACAAGAAATAGAAAAAGTCTTACAGACATAGGGGGGCCGTATCGGAACAATGCACCAAACGGAGGCACCCATGACTTTTGACTTTGACACCAACTTGATTTGTAGCCTACTCGTTTTCTTGTCCTTTCTTGTCTCCAGCACCGACGACGACGAATAGCCCACAAACACACCAAAAGGCCCCCAGGGGCCTTTTTTTACGTCTCCCCCTGCCCTGACCCATCCTCGATCTGCCGGGGCTCCACGATCTTCGCGTCGATGATCTCGCCAGCAATGAGCCGAGCCTTCGCCGCCTCGAGCGCGTCATTAATACTAATACCAGTATGGACTATCTCGTGTTTCTGAGTTTCTGCCCATCTCATTTGGGTTTTAGTCCACCAGATAAGTGAGCCAGTATCGCCTTTAATAGCCTTCTGATACAGAGTCCCACCGATCGCCGCATTTGCTTTTGCTTTACCGGCTAATAACTCCTTCCCAAAGTGATCCCGCAGCGTATCGCTGTGAATACCATCCCGGATCAACGCGGCGATTTGCTCTTGCACCAGGCCGATCCCCGATAGCTTCTCAACGTAAGCTCGCTCCTCCTCGGTCGGAACGAAAGGAGGCTTACCAGCTCCCTCCCTCGCACCACCCCTACTAGAAATTTCTTGTCTGGACTTTTCAATCTCTTCATCCATGTTAGTGCTCCCTAACTTGTTTAAAGACTGCGCCGAATCTTGGCGATATCTGGCATATCGTCTGAGCAACCATCCTGGTATTCCTCGAGCTCGGAAAGCACGCGATGCACCACTGCTGGATCGCATTTGTCCCGCACGATCATGTGCATGGCTTGAATGAAAACCATGGTCTTGCATTTTTCAAAGGTGGCTTTTCGAACTTCCATATTGCAAGCGCCCCATGAAGATTCATGAATTCCTTTGAACAACCTCTGGCCTTGTGCTGGCCACTTCTGCAAGCCAACTCGACCGTCACCTGTCCAGATGACCATGTATTCCTTAATGCTCTTGCTCATGTTTAGTCCAAAACAAAAGCCCTTGGGGACAGTCTCAGGCTTTGGGCCTGTTGGCGGACACCGAGTAGGTGCAGACTGCCCTCAAGGGCTTACTCTAAGAACCGCCACCAAGCGGCTTGTGTGACATTTCTTTTTGTCACACCTCATTTTTTTCCTGTGACCTGAACCCCCTGTGACAAGTGTGACAGAGTTATCTGGCCCTTAGGGGCCAGTATAACAGCCTGTCACGCATTGTCAACACTTTCAGCTGCGTGACAAGCGTGACATGTCACACCATGTCACACCTGTCACACCTGTCACGCCGACCTGTTTCCGTAAGATTTCAGGCCCATAAAACACCCGGCGAACACTGTAGACATAGCGTGTTCTGTCACCTGATAACCGCCTTGGACCTCGCGCATAATTCCGTTGTCTTTGAGCTTTTTCCTGGCGCGGGACAGTGCTTGCCTGCGGTTTGCTGGGGTTGCGTGCTGGCCATTTTTTTCTTCATGGTCGTTCCATGTTTCAGCGCAGACGAAGGGCAAGTTTTCCGGTGCGCGGTTATAGCCGCATGCCTCTATAGCGTCTTCAAGCATAGCTATGGCCTCTGGCAAGCCCTTGGGCAATCCAGCGGATGATTCCTGATCGCCTTCTGGTTTGTCGCCTGGTGTAGCGATGACGGTGCCTATTGGGTCGCCAAAATTGTCTAGCGCAGTCGGGTGATTTACTGGCTTCAAATCAAAATACATGGGATCGAAATGCCGGCCACGGAATTTTTGGCCATGGGCGAATAGTTCGGTTGTTGTTTCTCCGGACTCGCGCCACAAGCACAGGCACCCATCAATAGAGCCGACAAAAGCGCTACCTCCACGCGGGAGAAGGCTTTCTTTTGTCGCGCCTTTGGATGGATGCATTAAGGCGATAGTGCATGGCATACCGAGCGGGGCCATTAGCTCACGCATGGCAATTGCTAACGCGTGCATGGCCCGATTGTCGTTTTCATCGTCTGCATTGCTGTGGGCTGGACCAGTATCAATAAACATCAGGTCATACGGGCCATGTGCAACAGCTTCTGACGCAAACCGCGCAAGCTGCAAGCCGTCATCAATGGCAAATGGGCGGCGCGTGAAGTAGATGCGGCCATGCAGCGCGTCAACGCTCAAGCCCATTTCTATGAGCATCACCTCCATGCGCAAACGCACGTCCTGAGGGTTTTCGCCGCACAGAAACAATACCTTGCAAGGCATCGTTTTCTTGCCAATCAGCGGCTTGCCGAGCGCCGTCATGACGGCCATATAAAGACTCACAGAAGTCTTTCCGCTGCCGGGGTTCGCTGTCATGGCGTACAGCCAACCACGCGCCAAAATATGCTGCCAAACGTAGGATACGCCAACGCCTTCAGACATGAATTCACTGATCGGCACCACATTAGCTAATGCCTCAACGCGCTGCGGAACTAGCAAATCTTTTAAATCATTCCCCGCCTGTGCATAGTCGTTCGCGTCTCCCTTGGTCGGCATGACAATCATTCGAGCCCCATACTTTGCACTGGCCTGCTCGGCATACCGCTGGCCAATGCCGCTCTCATCGTTATCGGCCACAATTACCAACTCTTGAACTGGCATCTGTTCACGAAGGGAGCCAGTGACAGGTACCAAGTTGCTTGCACTGTATGCAACGATGCAAGGCCTGTTCGTTACTTGGTGGATCGTCGCTGCTGTAGCAAAGCCTTCTGCTATGTACATCACACCAGGCTGATCGAGGGTGCCAAGCATCCAATACATCCCGCCAGTTTGTCCGCCTGAGTGATACAGCTTCCCACCGGCCTCATCAATGTATTGGAGGCTCGATAGCTCACCATCTGGGCTGAATAATGGCAACATGAGACGGCCATCACCCGTGACTCGTGCGCCGTGGGGCTCTACACCTTTACGCTTCAGATATGGATGCTCTGGGCTGGCCTGCACGCCACCTGCCCATATCGTTTCCACAGTGCTGGCGGCCACGCTTCGATCCCGCTCTATCTCGGCGTCGCGTTGTTTCTTCGCAGCAGCCACCCGAGCAATGTGGGCCATTTCCTCGGCGGGTGTCCACTTCTTGCCGCCCATGTCGGCTTTGACCGTCTGTGTGATGTCTTGCTTCCAGCATCCGAATGTGATGCATGGAATGCCGTCAGCGTGGCCAACATACCAGCCAGAACGATCAAATTTCTTTGACTCGGTGGATCTGAATCGATGAATCTTTCCGTCTAAGATAATCTCGGGCACTTCCAAGCCCGCGCGCCGAATGGCCTCGGCGAATTGGATTTCCGGTGCCTGGGGCACTGGGCTTACTGGGGGTGACCATGGGCCACCTAAGATCTTTGATAGATCAGCCATTGCACAGAACCGCTTGGGCGCTGCCTGTCAAATAGTCACTTAGAGCCGCCAGAACTCGGTGAGACGGATTACACGAAGGATTGTTCCGAATGTCCCTCAAAGTGTTCGGGTGCAGCTTCGTGCGCTCTGCGATGACTGTCAAACGCCTGTCCTGTAGCTGTTCCCTGATCTGGTCTAGTGTAAGCATGATTGTTAAAAATGTTGTGTTGAGGTGTTGACATCGTACACCCCATCAAGTTATAGTGTCAACACTGCACGAACTGATTCACAGACGGTGCAGCGAACGGAGATAGACAAATGACCAAGACACAAGTCACCCAAATAAGAGCGGCTATCAATGCAGCGCACCAACGTAACGATATGGCCGAAGCAGATCAGCTGCAAGCAAAACTCCATGCCCATTTCGAGCAACAAAGCGCGGCTTTCATTTCAAGCCCAGATGGTGTGCGCCATATGGCCGCCCTTGTGAACAAGTTTGACTGAAGGAGAGACAAATGCAAATGATTCGCAAATATGGCTACGTCAAAGTCTACGCCGCTCAAGTTGGCAATTACTGGTGCGTCTGGGAGACTGACTATCCAAGCCGTAACAACATGATCACAACTTGCGACACTATTGAAGAAGCAAAGCAAGCCGCCGAACTGTATGCTGATTGCATCAATAACGGGGTGGCGTTTTGTTGAAAGACTGGCCATTCCCCACCTATAAGGGGGTGCCGCTTCCTAAGCCTAAGCCCTCCCCATTTAAGCAAGTTCCACAACAACCGGCCCCTTTGGCCCCTTTTTGAAAGATCACAATGGCAATCAATCTCAAATCAACTGGCCAACTGGCCGCCGCTGGTGTCAAGCTTCTGGTGTACGGCCAAAGTGGCGCAGGTAAAACTTGTCTTATCCCTACCCTGCCTAATCCGGTAGTCCTGAGCGCCGAGGGCGGCTTGTTGTCCATCGCTGGTGCAGATGTACCCTTCATTGAAATCAGCTCCATGGAGGCCCTTCGGGAGGCCTACGAATGGCTAACCAAGTCTGACGAGGCCAAGGGTTTCCAGTCTGTAGCCATTGATTCAATCAGCGAAATTGCGGAAGTCGTGCTGAATCACGAGAAGAAAACAAACAAGGATCCACGCGCAGCATACGGTGCCATGCAGGAGCAAATGGCAGATGTCATTCGCGCATTCCGTGATCTGCCTGGGCGTCATGTCTACATGAGCGCCAAACTTGAGAAGACCCAGGACGAAATGGGCCGGGTTCTGTATTCCCCATCTATGCCGGGTAACAAGACTGGCCAGGCGCTCCCTTATTTTTTTGATGAAGTTTTGGCCCTACGTGTTGAAAAAGATGGCGAAGGCAATACCCAGCGCGCCCTGATGTGCGATTCGGACGGGCTGTGGCTGGCAAAGGATCGATCCGGCAAGCTGGGCACTTGGGAAGGGCCTGACCTGGGGGCAATCATTTCAAAGATTGGAAACAAGGAGTGAACATCATGCATAGCATCTACGATCGGAACGGCGAGCGCTTTGACTACTGCGAAGACGAAGACAACGAGTACCACACGGAGTACGACAAAAAGACAGACGTGCTAACCGTGCAGCATTGGAACCGAGAGCTCCAGGCGCACAACGCGCCGTGGCCTGTCATCGCAACTTTTTATGCGCCTCGTCGGTGCGTCAGAGATTGGACACTATGACCATACTACGAGAAGCCGCAGAGATGGTGTTGGAGGCGCTTAACCATCTGAAGACAACCGTACTCGTAGATGAAGAAATTGCGGTTCTCCGAGCCGCACTAGCCAAAGAAAGTAAAGCAGAGCCGGTGGCGTGGATGGATCGAGACGGGGAGGTGTACAAGATGCCCGAAATCAAAAACTGGGCACCACCGCACACACCTCTCTACACCGCCCCACCCCAGCGCGAATGGGTAGAGCTGACAAATGAAGAAATTGAGTGGATTAAAGGTTCAGCCAATAGAGCGCTTGGTTATATACGAGTGACGGCAGCAAAGTTGAAGGAGAAGAACACATGACAGACAAAGAAATTATCAGCATGGCACGCAATGCGGGGCTTCCCGAGCCTTTTGTAGAGAGCAAGCAGTTGAAACGATTCGCCGCCCTAGTAGCAGAAGCAGAGCGTAACGCCTGCGCGGAGGTTGTCTCTAGCTATATGCTTTCGATGAGCATCGACGTGGGCGTGGCCATAGCCTTGAGGAGAAAAAAATGGAGCGACTAATCGAGTGCGACACCTGCGGCTACCCGCTGCTTCCCGAGGAGCGCGAGGGGCTCGTTGAGATCAACGGCAAGATGTGCAAGCGCCAAGAGCCTCTGACGGATGCGGAGATAGAAAAACTGATGACGGCTACATGGGGCAGCGCCAGCATTGCTCCGCAATCTGTACCAGATTTCGCCCGAGCCATTGAGCGTGAGCTTGGGTTTGCCAAAGCCGAACTTTGGAATAAGCGTATCAATGATGCGGTGCTTGCCGAGCGCGAAGCCTGCGCCGAACTGGCCGAGAAAACAATCTGCGACACGCACACACCTACGGGCGTAAACATTTACGGCACACGCGCAGCCAAAGCCATCAGAGCAAGGGGTGAGAAATGAAATACGAAGACATCAAGAATTACGCAGCGCGATGCGATTCGCAGACGGGAATCATCACTCATCAGATGATCATGGATCGGCTGCATGACGAGATCGAGGAGCTTCGTGAGTACATTGAAACAAAGCTGGAGGAGAAGAAATGAGCGACGTACTTTGGGTGATGGGAACGATCTTTGCGGTCTATCTGCTGGTGATTCTCTACATTTGGTGGGCGATTGACTGAGATGGACAAGATAACAATTGAGTCACTTGCAGCGGAATGGGAAGACGCTAAGAACGAGGAGCGCCGGGCTACAGCAATGCGCCGTGAGGCAGAAGACAAGCTGGCCGAGGCGCTGAAGCTTGCAAAGAACCTGGAGGGAACTGTCAAAGAAATAACGCCCCTATATGAAATAAAAGTGGCTGGAAGGCTTGACCACAAAATTGACAGTGTTAAACTGCAGTCTCTAGCAGAGGAAGCCGGTCTGACCGAACACCTCTCAAGTTTGTTTAGATGGAAGCCAGAAATCAACATGTCTGCCTGGAAAGCTGCACATGAATCAATCACTGGCTCTCTGCTGGATGCAATCACCACAACGGCCTCACGGCCATCATTTTCAATTACACGCAAGGAGAATTAAATGAACAGAGCAATTATCGTAGTAGATCGTGGATGGATTTTCGCAGGCGACGTAACCCGCGAGGATGGTCGCATCAGGTTGACCAACGCTGTCTGGGTCTTTTCCTGGGAGCGCATCGGGTTTGACGGCGTGATTGCTGACCCAAAGAGTCCGTGGGCCAAAATCAAACCCATGCCCAACGGTGTGGACATCCCCGCAGGGGCCGAAGTGTTCTGCGTGCCCGTGGCGGACGGCTGGGGCCTGTGATGTTTAAACCCGTCGGCGACGGCTACGGCAACGGCTGCGGCTACGGCTACGGCCACAGCTGCGGCAACGGCTATGGCATCGGCTATGGCTACTGCAACGGTTACGGCGACGGCTACGGCTACGGCTGCAGCGGCAACTACGGCACCCCTGACGGCGACGGCTACGGCGCCGGTCACGGCGGCGCATACGGCCACGGCAACGGCTACGGCTGGGGCGAAAGCCGAGGATGCGGCGACGGCACGGTCAGTAACAACCTAAGGAGACGTGATGTTTAAACCCGTCGGCGACTGCATCGGCATCGGCAACGGCTATGGCTTCGGCAACGGCTATGGCATCGGCTATGGCTACTGCAACGGCGACGGCGACGGCGACGGCGACGGCAGTGGCAACGGCAACGGCGACGGCATCGGCAACGGCTGCGGCTACGGCTACGGCAGCGGCAGCGGCAACGGCCACGGCAACGGCTACGGCGACGGCTACGGCCACGGCAACGGCACTGGCACGGTTGGCAACAACCTAAGGAGACGTGATGTTTAAGCCAGTTGGCAACGGCAACGGCAACGGCTACGGCAACGGCTACGGCTACGGCTACGGCTGCGGCTACGGCAACGGCTACGGCAACGGCTACGGCCACGGCAACGGCTACGGCGACGGCAACGGCTACAGCTACGGCAACGGCTGCGGCTACGGCTACGGCTACGGCGACGGCGACGGCAGTGGCAACGGCTACGGCTACGGCGACGGCATCGGCAACGGCTGCGGCTACGGCTACGGCAGCGGCAACGGCTACGGCAGCGGCTA
>Ga0315909_10004825_pt1 | contig 15729 bp, 14 predicted proteins | sample LakEriMetagenome_11_FD_203527 | JGI IMG/M metagenome (GOLD analysis project Ga0315909, IMG submission 203527) | Freshwater fungal communities from buoy surface, Lake Erie, Ohio, United States - Buoy 2 MA125 | ecosystem: Environmental > Aquatic > Freshwater > Lake | place: USA: Lake Erie, Ohio...
GCATGGTGGTCGCGCGGCGTACCGTTGCTAAGTACCGCGAGGCTCTAAAAATACCACCCGTCAATCTGCGTAAGTCCATATAGTTTTTCCAGTTTTTTCACCGTTGCTGCGTTCCTCCCGACCTGCCGTCGGCGGTCGAGCCGGATCCTGTAGCGACGCATAGCGAAGGAGTGTTGTGTATGAATCTGAAAATCAGTGGGCATCATTTGGAGCTAACTCCCTCTCTCAGGGAGTATGTACAAAACAAACTGGAACGAATCAAACGACATTTCGACAATGTGATTGATATCTCCGTCACACTCTCTGTCGATGCACTGACTGAAAAGGAAAAACGTCAACGCGTAGAAATAAATTTACATACACGCGGAAAAGATTTTCACGTAGAGAGCGAAGCACAAGATATGTATGCCGCGATTGATCTGCTGATGGATAAGTTGGACAGGCAGGTACTCAAACATAAAGGCCGAATTAAGGATCACCAGCACGAAGGCATTCGACGCTACGAGGGCCCTACCGCTGAGATTGCCTGAGTACCAGGCACAAAAATACCAAGGGTGCTTAGGCACCCTTTTTTGTTGCTCATTCACTGGCAACACATTGACTTTGTTGGTGAAAAAACTGGGCGCACGTAGTGAGCCTATCAACGCGCTGCCTACGGGTTTTTATACCCTCGCTACAAATAACGATAAACTTCGGTTTTTACTCAACTCATTTAGGCGCGGGATGCTGATTGCACTTATCCCAGTCACACTTCTTATATGACCGATCTCGTACATACGCACATCAGCGGCCGCATTGGTGTTATCACACTCAACCGACCAGAGGCTCTGAATTCCTTGTCATTAGCTATGGTGAGAGCCATGACCAGCGCACTGCGCGACTGGCGTAACGATGACGGAATTTCTGCTGTATTTATACATGGAAGCGGAGAAAAAGCTTATTGCGCTGGAGGAGACATACGGTTTTTCTATGAAAAAGGCAGCGCCAACTCCACCAATGGCTCCGCACTCGTCGAGGATTTTTTTACCGAAGAATATGCACTCAATCATTTGATACATCACTATCCCAAAGCCTATGTCGCATTAATGGACGGTGTGGTTATGGGTGGTGGGATGGGTATAGCTCAGGCAGGTCCACAAGCGCGTATGCGCATCGTTACGGAAAGAACAAAAATGGCAATGCCTGAAGTTGGCATAGGCCTGTTTCCTGATGTAGGGGGTGGACACTTTCTATCGCGAGCTACAGGACATACCGGAACCTATCTGGGTGTCACCGGCGAAATGATACATGCTGCTGATGCGATCTACGCTGGACTAGCGGATGTTTACCTACCTTCGTCCGAGCTGCCTGCGTTACATGCCATGGTTGCTGAAGCTAGAGGTGATCTGCGCGAAGCTGTACGCAGCTTCGCTGCGCCCTTTGCAGACCTGGCTAATCCATCAGACTCTCGATTAGCAAAAGCGCACGAAGCTATAGAACATCATTTCTCGCTGGATTCTGTGCCTGACATAATGACGTCATTGGCGACTGATACGAGTGAGTTTGCAACCAAAGCCCTACATAGCATGACAAAAAAATCACCTTTGATGATGAGCGTTACGCTATCTCAACTGCGGCGTGCTGCATCACTTGATATAGCAGACTGCCTGCGGATGGAAAGAACCATGGTCAGACGCTGCTTTGAGCACGGTGAAGTTATAGAGGGAGTTCGTGCGCTAGCAATAGACAAGGATCACTCACCACAATGGAATCCTGCAACGCTAAAAGAAGTAACACCTGAGATGGTAGAACAATTTTTCAATTCTGCCTGGCCAGATTACTCACATCCGCTGCGTGACCTTAAATAAAAATTCTCACTGCATACCACACTGTGTGGAGCATTACTAATATCAGATTTCGTCGACAGCAAACAGACGGCGATATTCGCGCATGGCATATCTGTCTGTCATACCCGCAATATAGTCGGCAACTTTTCTAGCCTGTGCATCAAGGTCAGCACCCGGTGTCTGATAATCCAAAGGCAGTAGTTCAGGTCCGGCAGTAAAAATATCGAATAAATCAGTCACTATCCTGCGCGCTTTGCTAGTCATGCGGTTGACTTGGTAGTGGTGATATAAATTCGTACGTAAAAACCGCTTGAGCTCCTGCGCCTCTGTTTTCATTGCTTCTGAAAACGCAATCAAGGGGGGACCGTTACGCACATCGTCTATGGTATTAATTTCTGTTTCTCGAATATTGGCGCGCGATTGCTGAATCAGATCATCGACTAATGCATTGATCATACGCCTGACGGTTTCATTAATGGCTCGCCGTCCGCTAATACCTGGAAATTGTGTTTCTGCTTCATGACGGTAGCGCGCATAGAGTGTGACTTCACTGAGCTGATCAGTGCTTAACAAACCTGAGCGCAAACCATCATCAATATCATGATTGTTATAGGCGATTTCATCTGCCAGATTCGTCAGCTGTGCTTCCAACGTAGGCTGCTTGCGCTCAATAAAACGACGACCTATCTCACCTAGCTGTTGTGCATTACTTAATGAGCAGTGTTTGAGTACGCCCTCACGCGTTTCAAACATCAGATTTAAACCATCAAAAGCACCGTAGCGCTGCTCTAATGAATCAACCACTCTAAGGCTCTGCAGATTATGCTCAAATCCACCAAAATTTTTCATGCAAGCGTTGAGTGCATCCTGACCTGCATGCCCAAAAGGGGTATGTCCAAGATCATGTGCAAGCGAGATAGCCTCAACCAAATCTTCATTCAGGCGTAAATTGCGCGCGACTGAACGTGCAATCTGAGCGACTTCAATACTGTGCGTTAGTCGCGTTCTGAATAAATCACCTTCGTGATTTACAAATACTTGCGTCTTGTATTCCAGTCGCCTGAATGCAGCGGAATGAATAATGCGATCACGATCGCGCTGGAATTCACTGCGCGTGGGAGGGGTGAGCTCTGAAAATTGACGGCCCGATGAGCTCAATGCCCGTGCAGCGTAGGGCGCAAGATGCGCTTCGAATTCAGGCATCATGTCTAGGCCGCACGCAAGAAGACAGTGTGGCCTCTAGCAGATCAGCCGGGGCCTGAGTAATTACCGCCTGACCTAGAGGTTTGAGAAGTATGAATTTAATTTTACCGCCTTCATTTTTCTTATCTACTTCCATTAGCTCTAGCCATCGATCGTTACCAAGATCTGGTGCAATAACAGGTAAGCCGGCCCGCTTGATCAGAGCAACCAGTCGATCACGATCCACCTCATCCAAATAGCCCATACGCACAGACAAGTCAGCTGCCATTACCATTCCGCAGCCGACTGCCTCACCATGTAACCACTCGCCATAACCCAGACCCGCTTCAATAGCATGACCAAAGGTGTGGCCAAAATTTAAAATAGCGCGCAATCCTGTTTCTCGCTCATCTAGTCGCACGACCTCAGATTTGATTTCACAGGATCGCTTTATCACATACGCTAAAGCATGATCTTCACGCGCCATCAATTGGGCTATGTTGTTTTCAATCCAGATAAAAAACTCCGCATCAATAATGGCACCATGCTTGATAACTTCTGCTAAACCTGCTGAGAGCTCGCGCGCAGGTAGGGACATCAGAGTAGAGGTATCTGCGATAACCGATTGGGGCTGATAAAACGCACCCACCATATTTTTCCCCAGAGGACGGTTAATGGCTGTTTTACCACCGACAGACGAATCCACTTGAGCTAGCAGGGTCGTAGGTATCTGAACAAACGGTACACCACGCATATACGTTGCTGCAGCAAAGCCAGTGAGATCACCAATAACACCGCCACCAAGCGCTAACAATGTGGTCTTACGATCGCATTTGTTTTGTAGCAGCACGTCAAGTACGTGCATGAGGTTATCGACATTTTTTTCTTCTTCACCATCGGGCAAGACGATAGGTATGCACTGCTTACCTGCAGCATTAAGCATGTGTATTAGACGCTCTAGATATAGCGGGGCTACTATCGTATTGGTCACAATAGCCACCCTCATCCCGGGTATGTGGTGCGCAAACTCGGCTTGTTCAAGCAAGTGTTTACCTATCACTATGGGATAACTGCGCTCCCCTAAATCGACGGTTAGTTCAGCAAATAGTTTAGGGGTGGGCTTCATGACTGATCCACCGGACTTTCGTTTCTCGGTTGAGTATGATTTTCTGACAGCAGTGGCTCAAAATGACTTGGGAGCTGACTGATTATGCTCTGAACTACAGACTGGACATTCGGGCGGCCCGTCTCAATGATGATATGAGCTACTTCTTGATAAAGCGGTGCGCGTTGTAAAGATAGTTCTTCTATACGCGCTCTGGGATCGTCGGTCTGCAAAAGCGGACGATTACGATCATGACTAGTTCGTTGAAGAATGCTGTTTACCGAAGCCCGAAGATAGACAACGGTTCCTCGTTCTTTCAAAAACTTGCGGCTTTCTTCATTGAGCACGGCTCCACCACCTGTGGCCAACACGATGTCTTCTTGTGCAGTAAGGTCGCGAATTACATCGGCTTCACGTTGACGAAAGCTAGCTTCACCCTCAATCTCAAAAATCCAGGGTATGGACGCGCCAGTGCGGGCCTCGATTTCATGGTCGGCATCGACAAAACGCTTATTGAGACGCTTTGCCAAAGCGCGGCCTATGGTCGTCTTGCCCGAACCCATTAAACCAACAAGAAAGATATTAGTAGTCGAATTCAACATGCTTACCCGCGGCGAGGATGTGTCGCCGAAGATTCCCGCAAGAAAAATGACAGTTTACTTCATTCGCACCCGCGCAGTAGTCTGCGGCGGGAAATCATTCCCCCTATAGAAATTATTTTTCGACTAGGGATTCTGCGACTACGTGCGGTGTTATGAAAATGAGTAATTCAGTACGGTCGCGGGTTTTGGTGGCATTACGGAATAGATGCCCTAGCAAAGGAATATCGCCAAAAAAGGGGACTTTGGTTAAACCGTCTATCTCTGTTTGGGTAAAGATACCGCCCAAAACTACTGTGCCTCCATTTTCAACTTGAACATTCGTTTTCACGTGCTTGGTATTGATAGCAAAACTAGAACCAACAGCGACACCACGCGAGTCCTTAGCAACATCAACCGTGAGAATAATATTACCGTCAGGCGTGATTTGAGGCGTCACTTCTAATTTTAAGTTGGCTTTTTTAAATTGTATGGAAGTAGCTCCGCTACTGGTAGCTTGCTGATACGGGATTTCCTCACCCTGTTCAATGATGGCTGCTTGCTGATCGGCTGTGACCACACGCGGGCTGGATATGATTTTTCCCTTACCCTCGGCTTCTAGCGCCGAGAGTTCGAGATTGAGAAAACGATTAGCACCTGCAGAAAATAGGCTGACAGCCAGACTGCCCGGGGCAGCACCATTGATGGACGCAGCAGGAAGATTCACAAACTGCGAATTGGGTACATAGGTTCCCGCACCTGCGGTAATTTGCCCTGTCCTCTCCCCCACGCCGGCATAGTTTCCAGCGACTGATAAACGGCTGGAGCCTGGCAAGTTGACACCCTGAGCTCCACTAGTTACTGAGTTGAGGTCAGTAAACCCAAGTTTTACCCCAAGATTTTTACTGAACTTATCATCTGCTTCAACGATGCGTGCCTCTATCATTACCTGACGAGTAGGTACATCGGTTAGCAATATTAATTTACGAACTTCATCTAAACGACTCGGGGTATCCGTGATGAATAATTTATTTGTACGCGGCTCAGAAGATGCACTACCGCGCCGCGACAATATGCTGCCGCGACCCACTTGCCCATCAAGCCCGAACACCTGACGAAACGCATCAGCTTTCTGATAATTTAATTGAAAAGTTTCTGTAACTAAGGGCTCCAGCTCGGAAATTTGTGCTCGTTGTTCTAGCTCCAGACGCTCTTTGGTTAATAACTCATCTTTGGGAGCAATCCAAAGTACGTTACCGTTCCTGCGCATATCCAGCCCCCTCGCTTGCATCACAATATCGAGGGCCTGATCCCATGGGACATCTTTCAAGCGCAAAGTCAGCTGGCCACTCACACTATCGCTAGCGACTACATTTAGGCCAGTAAAGTCTGCGATAACTTGGAGTAAAGCACGTACCTCTATATTTTGAAAATTCAGTGATAATTTTTCGCCTCGGTAGCCACGACCACCAGAAGATGATTTCCCTAGTTCGTTTTTTATCGGACGTATCTCAACGATCAGACGTCTATCGGTCTGCCACGCCATATGCTCCCAAAGACCAGAGGGTTCTATTACCATCCGCACCATATCGGATTGCGCATTCGTACTCACTGTCTGCACCGGCGTTCCAAAATCTTTAACGTCCAGCCGTCTGCGCAAAACATCAGGAAGACTGGTTTTCATGAAATCAATTACTACTGTTTGACCTTGCCTGCGCACATCGACAGCCGATTGAGTTTTCGCCAAATCGATAATGATGCGTCCGGTATCGTTACTGCCACGCCGAAAATCGATATCAAGTATGGTATTTTTTTCTGCAGCAATAGTACTAGCCGACGAAGAATTATCTTTGGCTGTGACCGATGATGAGCTACCTGGCTCAAATAAGCGAACAAGTAATTGCTGACTTTGAACATGGCTTGAAAAGGCTAGCGGACGTTTTAAGAAAACGACTAGCCGCGTTCTATCAGCTACCTGAATGATGTCAACATGACGTACATCGCCACTCTCTAAAACACGACGGGTAAGCCCAGTAGCATTTGTCGTTGAGGGAAAGTCCACGACTAGGCGAGGAGGATTTTGTGTCATAAAACTCGTAGGGGTAACAGACAGCAGTTGCTTAAAGCTGATGTGCAGGCGCTGCTGATTATCATTAAGTGATAAATCTATCGCAGTAATCGTATTTACGTTTGTAGTTGGCTGGCTTACATTATCTTTTTCTACAGCCCAAACTGAATTCATTAACAGTGTAAAAGATATAAATACTATTTTGGCCAGTGCCATATACGTGCGCGCCCTACTCATTTTGTCTCCTGTATCGTTAGCTGCACACGTCGTTTTACCCAGGTGCCATTCGTCTCCATCACTGTTTCTTCGATATCAATCGCACCGTCTTTAACACTGATTACTTCGCCTAAATCTTGGCCAATATGGTCGCCTCTGCGAACTTGATGTAATACTTTCCCAACTTCCAGCAAGGCTACACCTTGGCCTTGTCGACTAAGACTGCCCACCATACGAAATTGATCTAGCGGGTACAGTTCAAGTGGCTCACGTGCGCGTTTCAAATCAGGACGTATACCCTTGTCTGCAGAGATATCTAATAACAGCGAAATTTTGGATACATCAAAGGGATCCGTGCGACCGAACGATTCATAAACGGCTGGAGTAATAATGAGTGGTGAAGGGATGCTCACAGGGTTGGCGTGAACAGTACGACGAACGTTCGCCACCCACGCAACAAGACTCTCATCCTCTGCTGAGTCACAACTAGCAAGTAACATCACTAATAACAAGCTAAAAGTACGTAAAAACTTTTTCATGAGCTTATGAAAATGAACACCTTATGCTTGACTAATTACTGTTGATAGCTTGGTGGCTTATTTTTTTGCTTACCTGAAGCTTGTTTTGTTTGTAGACTAAGCTCTTCTTTATCAAGGTAACGATAAGCGTGCATCACTGCATCGAATATCTGCACCCCATCTTTCTGTTGATTGATAGCTAAACGATCGATAGTTACGACTCGCGGAAAATTAGCGACATCACTCACAAAACCTGCAAAGGCTTGATAATTACCACTTAGCCTGATCTCAATTAGAAGCTCGGCATAATGCGCTTGCAACTGCACCTGCCCGGGTTTAAATAATTCAAACTGCAATCCACGCCCAGTACCTGCCTGATTAATTTCTGACAGCAGCGCATCCATCTCTGACTTACTTGGTAATTGCCGACTCAATAAATCCACTCTAGCTGACACCGTATTTTTTTGCTGCCTAAGAGCTTCCAGATTTTGTGCCTGGCCTACCTTTTTTCGAAATAACTGACGTAATCTGTCTTCTTCTATGTGCGCCTGAGCAAGCGCTTCCCACTGATCGATCCAAGATAACCAAGCGCCTCCCGCTATTACGCTAAGCACTATTGCGACCAGCGCCGTGATTCGCGGAACTACTGGCCACAAACCTGGGTGTCGCCCCTGAAGGGCTTTGAATTGCTCAGTCCATTTCTGTAATGACTGCGTGATAGTTGTGTTTGAATCGTAACTCGTCATCAAAGGCATTAATCAGTCAAAACCGGCAAAGCCAGCGTAAAGTCAAATAGTTTTCTGGTTTCTTTTCCAGCCCCATAGCTAGCCGATTTAATTTCGATTAATTCGGGCTGACCTAATCCAAGTCGATCAGATGGTCGACTCAGGTTATGAATAAATTCGGAAACGCGCGCGTTCGACAAAGCGTATCCGGATAAAATGATGTGATCACCTTGCTTTAATGATTTGAGCATGACACCCGCAGGAACTTGTTCTGCTAGAAAACTCAACAGATACACTGGACGATTTCTATTTGTTTGAAGTTTTTCTACCGCGTACTGATGCGCCTGCAGTTTGTCAATTTCTTTTTGAAGGTTACTAATCTCTGTAATTTTCGAATCAAGTACTTTAATTTCTGACTGAAGAAATAAATTTTTTTCAGACTGTATTTTTATTTTTTCTTCATTGAAAAAACAAATAACAAGCACAACACTCAGACCCAATATTATTTGCAATAACGCCAACCGATTGAAAACAGCCTTTTGCAGCTGTCGTTTTTCTTCGCGCCAGGGAAGGAAATTAAACCCCATCATAAAACCCTGTCTCGCATCGCAAGTCCGCAGGCAACCAACCATGCTGATGCCTCTTTTTGCGGTATTGATTTATCCATACCTGAGCTAAATTTCATGGCTGCGAATGGATTAGCAAATTCTGCGCTGATAGATAACTGTTCTTTCATCATCGACGGCAAACGAAATAAAGTTTTCTCTGGGCCTGAAAGAAAAAATTTATCGAGAGGAAAGTACCGTGAATTAGTTGAATAAAGTTGTAGCGCGCGCTTAAATTCTTGACAGACCGCTGTGCAAAAGGTTTCTGTAATAGCCAGAGATTGCTCTGGATTACGCTCTAGTTCTTTATTTAAGCGCTGAAAATTAATATCTAACTCATGTTCAAATATGAGTGTTTGGTGATTAGCGATAAAAAAATAACTTGAATCACGCCCTATTTGTAAAATAGCTCGGGTGTGTGATACGTTTGATTCATTTGTAGGATCTGATGTAATTAATGTGGTAATTAATGCCTGAGATTCAATATCAATAATCACTGGCTTAATACCCGCAGCCTCTGCAATTACCTGCCGCTCTGCTATGGTTTCTTTTTTAGTGGCAACCAACATAACATCGACATCGCTAGGGTTGGCAGTCGATACACCAATAACACCAAAATCCAGGTGTAACTCATGCGTTGGAAAAGACAAACTTTGTTCAGCTTCTACTTCAATTTGCAGTTCAAGTTCGTCCTCAGATAAGTTATTGGGTAAGCTAATAATTTTCCGAATGACTAAATTAGAGGGTACAGCCATCGCAGCATCGCGTAGCTTGGTACCCGACTTTTGCAAGGCATCGCGTAGACCCTCCGTTACCAGATCTGCCTGAACAATGGCACCTTCGCGTACGGTGTTGCGCGGTAATTCATGTGCGGCGAAATGAGCTACGCGCCATCCATCAGAAGATCGAGCGAGTTCAATAATACGTATGGCGGAGGCACTGATATCCACTCCGAGCAAAGGCGATGCTCTTTGCCCAAAAAAACTCATTAATCGCACGATATTCAAACCGTTCTTCCCATCACGCTCGTTGCATTTTTAAAAATTGTTAAGGATGCTAACAAGCTCTTTTTTTAGCTGTAAAGCAAAGCGGCATTGACGTTGTCAAATCCTGACGCAATACTGCAATACAGCTAACCCCAACGCAGATAGCCACTCTGTAATGCACTTGACCACGCGTTGCACAGCTGCGCTGGCTCGCCATGAAATTCGAATAAATACAGATCCCCCCAGATTCCCAAGCTAGCTGCCAACAAAGATAGGGGGTTGAACCGCTATAATGAGAGCCATCAAGTGCTATAGCGCTTTCTTTTTTATTCCCGCATGAATTCAAATGCCCCGCAGGGAAATGAACCCACAAGCCCACGTCGGGATCGCCTACCAGCGCCAGTAAAGCTGGCACTGAGTATTTTAGGAATACTCACTGGTCTTGCTGTCATAGGTGTGTTGCTGGTCAGTTTCATGATGATGATGGCCTATCCGAATCTGCCGGATATCGATTCGCTAGCCACCTACCAGCCCAAGATGCCCCTTCGGGTATTTTCAGCCGATAACATGCTCATTGGCGAGTTTGGCGAGGAGCGTCGTAGCCTGGTCCGCTATAAAGACATACCAAAAGTTATGAAACAGGCCGTACTAGCCATAGAAGACGACCGGTTTTATGAACATGGTGGTGTCGACTACTGGGGCATACTGAGAGCTGCCATTCATAACGCCATGGGCGGCAGCCGACAGGGCGCCTCCACCATCACACAGCAAGTCGCTCGTAATTTTTTTCTATCGAGTGAACAGACCATAAAACGCAAGCTTTATGAAGTACTGTTAGCTTGGAAAATAGAAAAAAATCTGACCAAAGATCAAATTCTTGAGCTCTACATGAACCAGATTTATCTGGGGCAGCGCTCCTATGGCTTTGCCTCTGCAGCTCAGATTTATTTTGGGAAAAAATTACATGAAATTACTATCGCCGAAGCCGCCATGCTGGCTGGCCTTCCCAAAGCACCATCAGCCAACAATCCGGTAGTCAACCCCAAGCGGGCCAGAGCGCGTCAGCAATACATATTGCAGCGCATGCACGATCTGGGCTACATCACAACGCCACAATACGAACAAGCGCGCGATGAGCAGCTCAAAATCAAGATGGATAGCAATGAGTTCGGAGTGCATGCGGAATATGTGGCAGAGATGGCCAGGCAAATGGTGTACGACCAATTCAAAGAAGAGACCTACACCCGCGGTCTGAATGTGTTTACCACTATTACCAAGGCTGACCAGGATGCTGCTTATCTAGCTTTACGCCGCGGCGTGCTGGACTATGAAAAGCGTCAAGCTTACCGCGGGCCTGAGGGTTACATGGATATTCCCGCTGACAAAGGCGAAGCAGAGGCGTCGATTGAGTCTGAACTAGCAGAACATCCTGACAGTGATGGCATAGTCGCCGCTGTGGTTCTGGCAGCTTCACCGAAGACGGTTCGGGCATTGCTAGCCTCGGGTGAAGAAATCGCTATCCAAGATACAGGCTTGGGTCTTGCTGCCAGTGCGCTAACGGATAAAACACCGGCCAATCGGCGCATTCGTCGCGGCGCAATTATTCGCGTAATGCAAGAAAGTAGTGGCTGGGCAATCATTCAGCTACCTGAAGTGGAATCAGCATTTGTATCCGCAAGTACTGAAGACGGTGCCATTCGCGCACTGATCGGCGGTTTTGATTTCAACCGTAATAAATTTAACCACGTAACACAAGCGTGGCGCCAACCAGGCTCATCCTTCAAACCGTTTATATATTCGGCTTCACTGGAAAAGGGGCTTTCACCAGGTACTGTTGTCAATGATGCGCCGATTACTTTCGATGCTGCACAGACAGGTAGCCAAGCATGGGAGCCAAAAAACTACGACAACAAATATGAAGGCCCGATGTCGATGCGAAAAGGCCTGTCTAAGTCAAAGAATATGATTTCTATTCGTATACTTGATCGCATAGGTCCGGCCTATGCTCAGGAATACGTTACGCGATTTGGTTTTGATCCAGAAAAAAATCCACCGTATTTGACTCTAGCGTTGGGGGCAGGTGCCGTAACTCCTCTGCAATTAGCGGGAGCATATGCCGTCTTTGCAAATGGCGGTTATAAAATTAATCCTTACCTGATATCTAAGATCACCGACAACAATGGTAAAACGCTGTTTCAAGTCACCCCTGAAAAAGCAGGCGATGAAAATCTTCGGGTGATCGATGCACGTAATGCATTTTTAGTCGATAGCATGCTTAAAGACGTTATTAAACATGGTACGGCTACGCGGGCACTATCATTAAAACGCGCTGATATTGCAGGTAAAACTGGAACAACCAATGATTCCATCGATGCATGGTTCGCTGGCTATCATCCCAAGTTAGTTGGAGTGGCATGGATAGGCTTTGATAAGCCTAAGAATTTAGGTAACCGCGAAACGGGTGGAGGACTGGCACTACCCATCTGGATAGGCTACATGCAAAAAGCGCTTCCCGGATACCCTGCCGCGGAACGGGAAGTACCTACGGGTATCACTACGGTCGGTGGTGATTATGTGTATACAGAATATTCAGAAAATGGAGGCATTGGATCACTGGGCATTACTCCGCCATCCGAAACCAAGCCGCCGTCTGAAAAATCAGAAGATGGGCAAAAGAGCGAATTGTTCTGACTCTAGTTACGCTCGCCCATAGAGTCAGAGGTTAAAGCCTGACTTCGCCGCCCGCTTGCAAAGTAACCAGTGATGACATAGCCGAGTACAACTCCGATCCATCACGCGTATCTAACCACTGCCCTTCCTTATACCGGTAATGAAACCCACCTGATCGAGCAGCAACCCAAATTTCCTGCATCGGTGCCTGGGTGTTAACAATGATTTTTGAGCCGGTGTCTACAAATTCAATTTCTAGCAAATTGCCATTGCGACTGCATTCTATGTCTATGTCTGCCGTTTCCGCTGCGCGTTCCAGTCGAAGTTCAATTTGGTCCAGTTCAGCTTCAGCCACGGTCAGAAACTCTGATTCGGTCATGCTACACTCACTTTCATTATTACTTGTTAAATCAATAAACCAGTTATCCAACCCTTGGTTCAAGACTACACGCTGGTTGTATGACTAAGTCAGCTTGTTACAGGCCTCAAGGCTTACTTTGGCATCCTGAACTTAATAGACAGGGCGCCGTTTTGATCTCTAGTTTTTTATTTTTATGACTACTTTGCGTGTGATGATTCTAGCGGCGTTTCTGATTACGGGTATAAGTGCCTGCGGTCAAACCGGGGCTTTATATCTGCCCGACAGAGTTCCACCAAAAAATCAACCTTCACAAGACGCGGGAAACAGTGATTCCTCGTCTCCATCCCGCTAGCCGCCATCATGTCTCACTTTACCTATGTAAACGGCAAATTACATGCCGAACAAACTGCGCTCGATCGCATAGCTGCTAAGTTTGGCACTCCGACCTATGTCTATTCGCGTGCCAGCCTGACTGAAAACTTTTTAGCGTATGCAAGCGCGTGTCAGATGCATGGCAGAGGCCAACAGGGCGCTCTTGTTTGTTACTCCGTAAAATCCAATTCGAATCTAGCTGTTCTTAATCTGTTAAGCAAACTGGGATCAGGTTTCGATATTGTTTCTGGTGGCGAGTTAGAGCGAGTCATCGCTGCTGGCGGTGATGCGAAAAAAGTTATTTTTTCAGGCGTAGGTAAGTCTCGCGATGAAATGCGCCTAGCACTCACCCATGACATTTTGTGCTTTAACGTCGAATCCATTCCTGAGCTACACAGACTCAACGAAGTTGCTGCCAGTATGGGTAAGCGTGCACGTGTTTCATTGCGCGTTAATCCAGACGTTGATCCTAAAACGCATCCATATATTTCTACTGGACTAAAAGAAAATAAATTCGGTATCGCTTTTGAAGATGCCATTCCAACTTACCGCGTCGCAGCGTCGTTGCCGCAACTCGACGTCACAGGTATTGATTGTCATATAGGCTCGCAACTACTGGATGATGCACCACTGCTTGAAGCTTTAGATAAAGTCATAGAGCTAGTTGATCAATTGCAGGATATCGGTATCAATTTGCATCACTTAGATATTGGGGGTGGCATAGGCATCACCTACGATCAAGAACTCCCCGTGGCTGTAGGCGACTATTTATCGCGCTTGTTTACTCGTATTGATAACTGGCGTGCTGCGCGTCATAACGGAAAATCCATTACCGTGTTGTTTGAACCTGGACGCTCGATTGTAGGCAATGCAGGCGTGCTACTTACCGAAGTTCACTACCTCAAGCACGGCGGCAATAAAAATTTCGCTGTCGTCGACGCCGCTATGAACGATTTGATGCGTCCTGCCATGTATGAAGCATGGCATGGTGTGAAAACAGTCAACGAAAGAACTGCGCAAGCCAAAGTCTATGACGTCGTTGGGCCCGTCTGCGAATCCGGTGACTGGCTCGCGCGTGATCGCTCGTTAGCGATTGAACCAGGCGATTTACTTGCCATCATGTCGGCTGGTGCGTATGGCATGACGATGGCATCAAACTACAACACACGCGGCCGTGCTGCAGAAGTGCTGGTCGACGGTGATCAATTTCGACTGATACGCAAAAGAGAAAAATCGTCTGATCTATTTGCCCTGGAAAACATCTAACCACAGCTACTGCGCTACGACAGCGGCTCTTCGGGCTCGCCAATAAAATACCAGACGCATGCCCAATAGCATCAGCATCACACCAGCGATGATTACAGGTTCGAGTAGATTATTTTTTCCTGATCGCATCCACCAAAAATGCAAAACTGCCAGTAAAGCTACGGCATAGACTAGCTGGTGCAGCTTACCCCACCAGCGACCTAGCCGGCGCATCATCTGATCCGTGCTGGTAGCGGCCAATGGCAACAACAAAACAAATGCACAAAAGCCTAAGGCAATAAAAGGTCTTTTGAGTATGTCTTGCAACATGGCTTCCACATCAAAAAAATGATCGAACCAGAGAAAACACACGAAATGCAGCACTGCATAGAAAAAAACATACAAGCCAAATAAGCGCCGCAAGCGCTGTATCCAATGCCAACCTGTAAAACGACGCAAAGGGCTAATGCACAATGTCAGACATAGACAATAAATTGTCCAATCACCTGTAGCGCGAGTAATGAATTCAAGAGGGTTAGCCCCAAGATTACCTTCGACTCCACGAAAAATGACTCGTATCAGCGGCAGTAAGAAGACCAGGAACAGCGTGAGTTTTACTAACCTAATGTGAGCAGGCGTCAAGTTACGCATCAGCCATTTTCAATTAGAAGAATTTTTTCAAATCCATACCCGAGTAAAGTGATGCGACTTCAGGGTAACCATTGAACATCAGTGTTTTACGTTTACGGTTAAATAAACCATCCTCGCCTATACGACGTTCTGTCGCTTGCGACCAACGTGGATGAGCGACTTCCGGATTCACATTTGAATAAAAGCCGTATTCTTCCGGTGCTGTTTTGTTCCAAGCAGTTTTAGGTTGGTGTTCTGTAAAGCGTATACGCACTATCGACTTGGCTGACTTAAATCCATATTTCCAAGGAACGACCAACCGTAACGGAGCGCCATTTTGGTTTAGCAATGTCTGGCCGTACATACCCACACACAGCAAAGAGAGCGGATGATTTGCTTCATCAATACGCAAGGCCTCCACATATGGCCAGTCGAGCACACGGCTACCCACACCTCTCATCTGAGCCGGATCAGCAAGCGAAGTAAATTCTATGAATTTGGCATTACCTGTGGGCTCCAGCTTTCGAATCAACTCAGACAGGGAATAACCTATCCAGGGAATAGCCATGGACCAGCCTTCAACGCAACGGAGTCTGTACAAGCGCTCTTCTAAAGGAGCCAGCTTCATCAGCGCATCAATAT
>Ga0315909_10004828_pt1 | contig 15726 bp, 3 predicted proteins | sample LakEriMetagenome_11_FD_203527 | JGI IMG/M metagenome (GOLD analysis project Ga0315909, IMG submission 203527) | Freshwater fungal communities from buoy surface, Lake Erie, Ohio, United States - Buoy 2 MA125 | ecosystem: Environmental > Aquatic > Freshwater > Lake | place: USA: Lake Erie, Ohio...
GTTTGGGTTTTTATCAAAATCAGCGTACAGATTTTGATAAAAAAACGATAAATCGGCAAGTACATTAACACCAATATCATTATTACCTCTGTCGACTACCTTAAAAATTTCATATAAATCGTAATTGGTATCTTCTTTTTTATTATCATCACAATATCCAGGATCTATTGAATAATTGTAAAATAATTTATTATTAACTAAATCCGAAACTTCTAATGTTTTAATTTCTTGAATTTTAGTTGGTAAAAATATCGGTGAGCTTCTATTTTCTTCAACAAAACTGGTCGATATTTTTTCATACATTGATTTTATATTATAGTAAGTTCGTTTTTTAATTTCGTCTTTTAAATTTTCTTCTTCAGATTCTACTGTATATGGATTATTTGCATCATTAGGTAAAGTTTTAGCTTCCATAGCTTCACTAAATTGATTCAAAAATGAATTTAACCCACCAACCGTTGAGTTGTATATTTCGGTGTTGAAGTATTCAAAAAAAGAATTACAACTTGATTCTAAATCCGCTACCTTATACGCATCAAATTCTGTATATTTTGGAGTTTCCTCTTCAATCTCAAGATTATTTTGTGATGGGATATTTGGATTAAAAGGAGGGACATATACTGTCGCATCACGTGGATTCGAATTATTACCTTGAAGTCTTAATACATTTTTAGTTCTTGTATTAAAAGATACTTTATTACCGTATGATTCTAAAAATTTATTCACTGATATAATACCATTGTTAGGTAAAAAATCGTAGTTTAAACTATATCCCGTATATCTTATGTAAGATCTTAATAACTTTAATAACTGTTTATAATTATTTTTAGTATATTTTATGTTTAAATATTTAAAAAAAGTTTTTACACAATCAAAATAAAAATTATTAAAATTTTTATCAGATGTATCAGAGCTTGTATTTGCGATCAAATGATGTAATCTACTATACAAATAAGATTTATTTAATTCTTCTATTTCTACTTTATGGGAAGGAGCATCAACATTTTCGTATGGCGGAACATATTGGTCGGAAAATAATATTCTTCTAGCAATTAATTTATTAAAATTTTGATCTGTAACACTGCTATCTTTTAATGCGGTTTTTAATTCATCGTAATTTGATGCATTTGTAAATAACACTTCTGGTGATGAATGAAAATTATGTAGGGATAATTGAAAATCACCCAGTTTTGTAACAGAATCGATTGTTGATTTATTTGCTATTGTTATATCATAAGAACAAAATTGATCGGCGATAGATTCACATCTTTTTCTCTGAGTTTGCGTTAAAACAACATTAAAAAATTTGGATATGTTTGCTTTAGCCACAAATTCATAATTATACATTGAATTACCAATTAACATATATGAGATTTCGTCTGTGGTTAGCTCTATACCCGTTTTAGGGTCTTTAAATTTACCGCTAGTTACAGCTTCCTTTATATGTTCAGATGCCAATATTGTTGATGATTTAACTAATGAGTTTAAATTAAATGTGTTTAACGTATTATTTGGTGTTAATTTTGCAAATTCCTGAAATAAAGTTGAAAATTCTTCTAATTTTTCAATGTTAACTGAATCTAGTATTCTACTAAAATCGTAGTTATTTATATAACCAGATTCAATAAAAGATGTTAAATCTTCATAATCTGATAATTGTGGTGTTGTGTTTCTAAAATAACTTATATTATTTTCACCTGGATAAATTGATAATGTAACACCATCTTCAAAATCATATGTTTTTTTATCATCCGTACTTTTATCCATACCCAAATGCGTACCTAAACCAGTACTTTCAAACCATAAAAATCTTGTTGTATTTTTTAATATTAAAGAATTATTAAAGTTAGAATTTTTTAAAAACAAAAACCTATCAAATCCGCTATGCACTAAAACTCTACTCAACGTTGGGTCATATCGGTATGATGTAGCATCCGCTCTTGACTTAAAATTGGTGGCCAACACTTCACGTTGATTCCCATCAAATAATGGGTCTACTACTTTTCCTTTTGTATTATGTCTACCATCCAAACCAATTGTGGTATTTTGCGGATTCCAAGTTGGTTTATCATTTATGGTGTAAAAATATTCGGCCTGAGTTGCCTTATTGTTTTTATTCCTAATACGATAGCCATCATAATCATAAATACCCAAATCTTCCCCACCTTCTTTTGAATACAACAATAATAAATTATTTGGTGTTAAAAATCCACCAGCAGATGGATACAACGCAAATATACCAAAGGATGTTGGGCTAATGTTTTTATAAGAATTATCAACTTTTAAATTTATTTTTTCGATATCCCAAATTTTGTATAAGAAATTTGTTAAACTATTTATTTGCTCATCTTTTGTTGAATTTTTATCATTTAAAGAAGACATTAAAGTGGTGTCAGATAAAACTGAATTTTGATATGATCTGAACCCATCGTCACCAAACTTTAACCTGTGTATCAAATCATACGCATGTGGTGTAACTGTTTGGTTACCTATTTTATCTTTTTTAATAACCTCCCTGAACGAGGTAAAAAATACGTGTGAAACCAAAAAATAAAAATCGCATAATTTTTGATCGGCAGATAAAGAATCGTTATAAGCACTTTCAATATTATTAACTTCACATAATGATTTTATAGCATCTTTTAACAACGCTTTAGTACCAAACTGACCACTTAAATAAGCCGCTTTTAGTTTTGAATAGACGATAAAAGATTTTATATAACCAGTTAATAAAGTATTTTCGTTTGTGTTACTTTTTTTGAGTTCTTTGGTTGCTGACTTTAAATCAGAAACTAATTGATTTAAGTCATATGGTACGTTTTTCACGCATAAATTTCTATAAAAAGCGGTAAATTCAATAAAATCAGAATTATACGTTTTAAAAGGTTTTAATATACCAGTATAACCCCCAGCTAAAACATGCTCAACACCAGGTTGCCTCTCTATTTTTGACCCATTCAAATAATCACCAAATAATGTTTTATTATACTCATTAAGAAACTTATTTTGTATACCATACCCTGTTGACGGGATTATTGATTTGTCGTTAATTTTTACAGTTTCAATTATATCACCACCATCATTATTAACCCCAGTTTTTATTAAAAATTCTGAATCACCCAGTCCCTGAAACCTATTAAAAATTTCAACATGTGGAAATTGTATTGTCTCGGTGAGCCTGCCACCAGAGCTTTCAGATGAATAGCTACCCGCTTTTCTAGTGTATCGTTTTAAATCATATATATCACGAACAACTGTATCCTCATCAACTCTTTTAATATCATTAATTCTACTAAAAACCTGAGAATCGCTTTGGTCAGTTATTTCCAACTTGTTTTCTTGAAAATAATATAAACCACCTAATAATAAAACAATTGGGTAAGGTATTTCAACAAGTTCTTGATTTTTGTTAAATATTGATATTAATCTTTTAGGATTTAACGCAAAATCAGTTGATTTTATCAGGGTGGCCCCATATGATTTTAAAAACATAAGTGCCATTTCGGGGAAAAAGTTTGTATCACCTTTATCTATTCTTGAACATAAAGAATCTGGCATAGCCGATGTGTTAAGTATAGACTTGTATCCAGCAAAAAACTTACTGTTTTGTAATTGATATTCAATGTCCTCTTTAATTGCAGCTGCTAATGTATCATTTCTTTCAAAAAACGGCTCAAATTGACCACCACTAATGTTACCATTTTTAGGTTCACAAAAGTTATAATAATTACAATAATTTTCTAAATGTTTATTAAACTCCATCTGTTTTATATATTAAAAGTTGTTGTGAAATCTTCAATTGGTTTAGTTATTCTAAAAAATGGCTGATACTCTCCCATGGATATATAATCATCTGTTATTGTATTAAACGTTAGAGATGGTAAGTCTTCAGATCTAGCATAATTTAAACTCCTACTTAAATCCGAATTAATCGATATATTTTTTAAATTTTCATTCATTGAGGCGTAAAAACCACCAAATACATTATTATTACCTTTTAAAAAAGTAGGTTTATCTTTATATTTTTCATTGTCAACAGAATTAACTATTAAATCAATTTTTAAATCACAATAATAATTAGTGTTAGGTTTTAAATCAATATAATGTTTTATTTCGGTTGGTTTTTGATCTGAATGTATTGAATAAAGATTTATATTATTATTTGTTAATTTATAGGTTATTTTATCATATAAAAAATTATTACCCACACCAATTAATTTACCAGTACCGTCATCTCTATTAGCTGGCGATTTAAGTACATTATTTAATTTACTAATACTCGCATTATAATTCGATTGTGTGTATGTATTACTAGTATAATTAGATAGTTCTGTAAAAATTGGTTTAAGTACCGATTTTGCATTTTCAACTGTCCCATCACCAAATTTAATGTATTTTAAGCCAAAATTTCCAACATTTGTGTAATTAACACCGTCTTCCGTTAACGTTCTTGTTGCTCTAGCTAAATCATTTGCTATGACAAATTTATTTTGATCGCTAGCCATTTTATCAAAAACATTTTTTGTCACACCAACAATCTCAAATTCAGCAAGTTTTTGTGCAACGTTTGATCCAAAGTTAGTTATAGACCTATATGGTAAACCAGAATAAGCTGAAAATAATGAGTATTTACTATATAACTCACCTAAAATTCTACTAGTTTCTTTAGATGGGTATACCGCTAAATCTGGCTCACCGAGTTGAAATAGCGATAGTATATTAGTTGGGTTTGATTGTTTTACCCCTGTTTTTTGTGGACTCGCAAAAGCTTTGATTCTATCCAAAGCTTTATAAATTTCTTCAACAAAATTAACTTCAAACCATTCATTATTAATTGTTTCATTACCTGGATATGCCAATGTTACCCTTTCAGTGCTTTTACCATTAATATATTCTGTTTTTGTTTTGTAATAATTTGGAAATGGCGTGTGTATTATGTTACCAAATTCTTTCTTGTAATCACTAAATTTTTTTTGAATGTTTATTCTTTGTGTATTTGTTTCAAGTTGTCTTAAAGCACTTCTACCCGTAATATCCAATAGTATTAAAAATGTTTGCATATTATTGGATAAAATCCTTAATATGTTACTCATATTTGGTTTATAACCCAAAGTTATACCGATATTATTAATTTGTTCTGTTATAAAATTTTCTTCAACAGTTGCCTGTAATTTTGATATATTTTTAAAAACAATTGACATCATTTCATTGTAATTATCTAAAAAAACAACATTTTTAATATCTTTTGCGTCTGTACCGTTATATAAAAAAATATCAAGAGTTAATATTTTATCTATCTTAAAGTTTTTGGTTGATGTGTATTTTTTAAATAGTAAACTATTGGGGTCGCTTTCTGGGTTATTTGTAAACTGTACTTGTTTAATTTCGTTTATTAAATCATTTGCAAATGTTGTTTCCCCGCCAGACGATGTTTTAATATTGGCTATATTTTTTATAGCCTCGTTCATCGTGTTAAGATATTGAAAAAGTTGCGTTGGGGATTCGTTTTGTTCAACAACCACAAAACTACCACCCTCTTCTGGTATTGGTTGATATAGGATTATATTATTTTCACTAGTGACTATTTTATAATTATCTGGCGAATTTGATATAAAATTTCTAACTGAAGGATCGTAATTCTCTAATACGTTTTTTTCTTTTAATAGAATTTCATTATAATCGATAGCCTCATCGGTTCTAATTGTGTTAATAACATCCGCTGGTATTTTTTTTAACGCCTCAGCTAAATCAAATAATGTGGGGTAACTATCTATTATGTAATTTTCATATTGTTGAATATTATTATTAACCGATTCTTTTATTTTTTGATTTTGTTTATCGTATAATGATGTTAATATTTTTTTACCCAAAAAACTACCATCTTCAAGTTGGTACATATAAGGTGCAACATAAGCATATATTATTAAAAAAGTATTAAATAAAGCAAATATTTCACTTTGAAATTCAGCTGTTATATTATAGTTCCCAGTTGATGGGTCAAATCTTGTATTTGATTTTAATAAAACTAACGGAACTTCAACAGCCTTACCATAATAACCTTTATATGTTAAAAGAAATTTTGGGTAAGGATATGTATAAAAAATATTGTACGGGTTATCTTTTTCGTTACCACGTTCAAATAAAACTCTACCTTGTACATCTGTAAATTGTATTGTAATTAATGGTAAATTACTTGCATTAATTCGTATACTAATATTTGTAATACCAAATGTTTCTGGGTCTAATAAATAATCACTATTTTGTTTGTCATTTGCTGAATCACTTGTAAAAAAATCTGTCCACTCTGAAGTGAATTTTCCTTTATTTCTATACGAACCATCAGCTCTTTTTTCATTTTTTAACGGATTTAAAAAATTTATGTTAATAGCTTCAGAGATATTTTCTTGTCTTCTTGTGTTACCACCACTATTAACAACAGCAGATTGGGGTCTTTTATAAACTTTTAATGACGCATATATTACCAAATCTTCTTGTTTTACATATCGATCAACGATTTCATTGTACTGATTAACAACTTTGTTTGGGTCGATAACTAAAACACCCTGATTTTCTTTTCTTTTTAAATCTTCGGGTTTTAATAAATAAGGATTTGTGGTAACTTTACTTACACCATCAACAGAATTACCACCTTTTTTAAATAATATTTTTTCGTTAATTCCGTTAATCGCCATAATAATCTAATCGTTGAACTAGTTTTCTTTCATATTCTCTTAATGTAACATCCAATGGTTGTGGTATTCTAACCGCTTGACCATCCTTAATGTTCCACTCTAAACCACCAAATTCGGGATTCGCCATCAATATTAACCAAGAGTAATAAGGTACTCCATAATATTCTTGACTAACTTTATCTAACCTGGTTTTTCTAATGTCGTAAATTATCATAGTATCCGTACTCTTTTCGTCCAATTTGACAAAAGGGGGTGATATGATTGTTTCATCATTATTTAATTTTTTATATCTGTTGTAATACCCTGACATATTATATTATACCCAATTCTTTTTGATATTTATTAAATTCTGTTTCGGTTGCTTTTTCAATAATTTCTGGATCCTCGCTTTGGGATGTAATATTAAACAAACCTCTTGTATTTGTAAACAAGATATAGTTATATAGTGAACTACCTTTAACTTCATAAGTGTCTTTTATAACAACAGTATAGTCGTCAACACCACCTTTTAATAGTTTATTGGCAATAAAGTCTGGTTTAAAAATGGTGTATGTTTCATTATCAATTAATATCTTATTTAGTTTTTTTACTACATTTTCTTCATTTTTAATGTATTCGTTATAAAGTGGATTAGTTTTTTGATTTGCAGCTGTCACATAATCTTTTATAATTGTAAATATAGACGTTAATATATTATCAATTTTAGCTAATTTTTTATCCTGTTGTTGTTTTTTAGCTTTTTCGTTTCCTGTGATACCCTTTGTTGGTTTTTCAGCTAAAATCTTTTTAGATAAATCGGCTTTATCCGTATCACTTAAATCGGCAAAAATTTTAATAAAAAATAGGTCTATAAAACCACTTAAATTTATTGTATCACCACTCATTGTGTTATAGTTTGTTGAACTTTGTTTTGGTACAAATTGTATTAAACTTTTTGGTATAATATAGTTATATGGTACAAAATCATTTATTTGATTTATAATTGATTCGGTTACAGTTCCAGCTGTACTTCCAGTACTTAATGTGTAATAACTTATATTTGTATTTACAAAATTTGCGTTATCACCATAATAAAACAAACTGGTTAAATCATTAGCGACTACTTGCGTATAAAAATCTTTAGACTCATCAAATTTTATATCTAAATCAAATTTTTTAGACATAAAATTATCATTTAACATTATATCTAGCGCTTTGTTTGAAAACTCAAAAAATTCATAATTTAATTTTTCAAAGGTATAAGTCATCGGATAATGTTCGGCGTAGGATCCTGTTGTATCGTCATTACCTGTTGGTTGAACGCTCAATGTAGTTGTCGTACCAGGAATTGCGTTTTTATCATACGATAAATTTAATGTAATTCCACTTGTAACCTCAAAGTTTGCGGCTGTTGGGGATAACGAAACGTTATTTTTAATTGCAACAGATTCAGGTAAGCTATTATTAAATGTATATGCGTTACCCGAAATTTGTTGTATTTTTGAATCTTTAGATATTTGTTTAAAGAAATAGTTTCCGTTACCCAAAGACAAAAATTTAAGTTTATTACCGTAATTTAATTCAGAGTCATCAATAACAATTTTAATGTCAGCAAATTCTAATAATTCATAATTATTAAATGACATTGTTTTATATTTGTAATATGGGTCATAACCAAAAAGTGTTTCAGCCGAAGTTTTTAGTTTGTACTCATTCGGTATCACTTCGTATCTATATGTTTTTGTTTCATCAGTTTTAATATCATAACCATCTAAAACAACAGACAAACCATTTACCAAACTAACCAATTTTCCAGTATTTCTTTCCAAATCACGTAAAACAACCCTTTTTTCTTCAGTAACACCACTAATGTATGTTTTTAATTTTTCAATTAAAAAATCAGTAAATATCTTTTGGTGCGTAGATTCAAAATTTTGTAAATATTGGTCAAAAACATTTTTGCTTTTATCAGTTTTATGCCAAAAATGACATAAATTTAATTTAATCTTAAGAGCCATTTCCTCACCTAAAGCTAAAACAATATCATTTATGTTTTCACTGTAATCAGTATAATTTTTAAAATAAAAACCAGCAACTTCTGCATTTGTCTTTGTTGTGTTGCTTTGATAACCACCTGTAAAGTTGCCTGGATCAAACCTACTTAAATCATCGAATGTGCCAGCTGTTGAAACTAACGTATTACCATCACCAATTTTATACATATAATTTTGTGGATTAAGATGTAATTTTAATGGCGATAATTTAGCCGTTTTCATTTGATCGGATAAATTTTTATTTAATAAATCATACGAGCCATACTCAACATAATTTCTTTCAATAGCTTCTTTATCAAAAATAGTAAATAAGTTATACTTACCATTTGTTGTACCAGTTGTTATACCAGTTATATCATTAAAAACATCATCGTTATTTGGAAGTAAGCCCATCTCGGCTAAAGGATCCGTAAGGTCAATACCCTGATTACTTGTCGTTGAGCCAGTTGTGCCAGTTATTATATTATTTGAATTTGTTTTTGTTAACCTTTTATTATAGTTTTTATTTAAAACCAAATCCATTAATGTCATGTTTGAATCCGTAACTGTGTTAAAATTCATATTACCATTAAAGACTTCAGCATATGTTTCATAAAGTTGTTTAAATATATCCCTATAATGTACCTCATACCAATTAAAGTAGGATTTGTCCAGATATTGATTTGGGTTGTTTGGGTCTTTCGACACGTTACTAAATTCTAAAACAAACGCCTGTTCTCCATAATTTCTCCACTTTATTTCTTCCCAATACTTTTTATTTGTTACTGGGGCTTGCGATCCATTTAATGTATTCTGAGTCAATAAATCCTTTTCATTATCAGCTTTTCTTAGATAAAATTTACCTTGGTCGGAAACTATTTCATATGGTTGATATACTGTTGATTGGTTATATGCGTTCGCTGTAAACAAATCCATAGAATAATTACCACCTGGTGTCGTTGGTATTCTTTTTTTAGTAATTACACCGATAGTTCCATATGGAACGTCATCAAGGAAATCGGCTGGAACTATTCTCTCAGCAGCAGCTACAATTGGTATTAAATCTAATGTATTATTATCAAAGAAACTTCTTTCTAAATTAATTAAATTTCTTTCAAATAAATCTTTGTTCGCAAATGTTCTATCATCGTAAACATCAGCATTGGCATAATAGTTAAAAGATAACGCATTTTGTAACTCGTCAACATATTTTCTTAGGCCAGAACCACCAATGTATTTAAAACTTAATTGTACATCGGCAATCATTGGTTGTGCCCCAATGCCCTCTGGGTTTAAATCCCAAACAAGTGGTTCATAAGATATGCTCAAATTATCAATTGCGATTTTTGTATGATAAAAATCGCCAATTCTTAAAACGCAAATAGGTGGTTTACCAAATGCTGTGTTTGAAGCATCGCAAGAGTCTTCACCATGTTTTCTTTTTATGGTTTCGCCTGGTCTTAAGCATTGTTGCAAAAATGTTAATCTAGCGTTTAATCCTTCGGGTGTAATCGCATGAAATGCTGGTTGGAAATACTTTAATTTTTGTTTTAAAGAATCGTACATAAAAGGTGTATCTGCTCTAAGTAATTCAAAATAATCACATTCGGTGATCATTTTGTTAATAATTCTTTGCGCAATTTCTCTTTTTGTAACATTTTCGTATGTAAGTGGTTTTTCTTCTTGTGTGATAATCGTAGTTTCAACTGGAATGGCTTCTTTTGGTTTTTTAATTTCCTCTGGCTTGTTGATAACCTCCACTTTAATTTCAGCTCTTCTCGCAAACGAACTTACAATTGATAGTGCACCACAAACAACATCTTTATATGGTCTGTCAATTTTAGCCTCAATTGTGCCAATGTGACTTGAATTAACACCTGGTATCCAATTACCTGTTATTGCTTTTTTAGCTAAAGCGTCTGTCTCAAAACAACAATATTTAACCTTTGTTGTGCTATTAGGGTCTGGTGCGTCAACCGTGTAAAAAATATTTTTATTTGGGCCAGCTGTCTGTGGATTTGGTATCATTTCTTTTATAGCATCCGTTGATGTAATACCTTTTGCTTCAGTTAATACAAAAGTAATCGTATCTTTTGTATCTGGCTTAGCACCATCTCTTTTAAAACTTACAATTGATTGTGTCCCAGTATATAGTTGTTCTAAGTAACTATCAAACCAATCATTAGCCTCAAGTGGGTCATCATTGTCATAATAAATTTTACCCAAATCACCTTTACTAATTACCTTTGTTACTAACCATTTAAGTGTTGAAATAAACCTTCTTCTTGATAATATGTTGTTATAATTTGCCGTACCTTGGTCTGGGCCCAAAGGTGATGCGTGTGTTTCTATTGTAATTTTTAAATCAAATCCTTTATACTTTGGATCGGATAAATCTTGTTCAATAGTTTGAAACTGTTTTTGCATACCGTACCACTTTGGTTTTCCAGATTCGGTTGATTCCATGTAATTTTCGGCGGAATCTTTTCCTATTGTATAATTATATCTAATCCATTCTGGTGGTATTATACCCGATGATCTATAATTATTTTTAATTGCTTCAGCATTATTAGTTATATCAACACCCTTTGTTAATTCATAATATCTTGTAAATAAAATATCAAAAGATTCTATTTTACCAGTATCATATATTGGGCTAATATTTTTATCAAAATCATTAGGCCTTAATGGTACATCATTTTCAAAAAATAAACAATCTCCATCAATTATTGATTTTGGTTTTTCTCTATCAATAGTTATTGTTTGGTCAGCTTCGGGTTGTTTGTACGTTATTACCTTTTCAAGTTTTGGTTTTAATTTTTCATTTGATTTTGTTAAATCAAGATCACCAATAACTTTTTTAAAATAATCAATATCAGATTGTGTGAATTGATTCCATATTCTTGCTAACTCAAAAACATCAAAATCTAAACAACCAGCCCAAAAAGCTGCGAGTAATTCATCAACTTCACCGTCTGTTAATCTTGCTAATTCTTTCTGAGTTAATAAATTTAATATTGATGGGTGATCAACAACAATTTTCCAACTTAATGTTCCAGTTCTTTCTGAATTATTATATGTGTAAATTGGTTCGGGTCTACCTAAAAATTGATGGGTTGTCCAATTTGCAGATGTGTTGTCAGTAAATTTAATATCATATGGTGGAAACCACATAACTCTACCACCATTAGGGCCTTTTTCGCAAGCTGGTAAATCTGTTTTACCATAATAGTTGTTTGCTTTATAATCTCTCCAAGCTAAGTTTTCAATTGAAAACATATATTTTCTTGCACGTCTTTCACCAAAATATTCAACAACGGCATCACCAGAACCATCACCTAGTCGGCCATAACCAGTATTAACATTTAACTCAGATGGAAATATATTGTAATTACCAAATCTATCGATAACGGAATTTCGCTCCTTTCTTATTAATTCTTTATATCTAACTAAGTCTGTTACTTTATTGTAAGGTTTAATTTTTGTCCAAACACGACAAAGCTCAGCTTCGTTATACATTTCTCTATCACTTCTTTTCCCTGTTGGATCTAAACCTGGAACTAAATAACGATAACCAATAACATCACCTTGTTTATTTAATCTTTCTGTTTTCTTTGGTAATATGGTTCCGTTTGCTCTAGACATAAAATCATAACCATCGTAAAATTTGGTTATGGTTTGATCAATAGGCGAATTAAACACACCAAATTCAGTTTGAATTCCTTTTTCAAGCAATTGGCTTGTTGTGTATAATATTGAACATTCTCTAAAATTACCTTGTTTAAATTTGTTTACACTCAATAATGAGCTAGTACCATCTATGTTAATTGGTACTGGTTGTGCTTTTTGATTTGTTTTGAAATCAAAAGCTTTATCTTGAGCTGTTGATGATTTCCAAATAAAGTGCGTTTTAACCGAACCGTATTCACTCACACCTTGTGGTCTGTCAATACCATCCGTATCAGATCCGCTGTAACCTGGTTCTTCATATTGATTTATAAGGGTTAAATTACCCTTTTTAAGCGATTCGACAATAGCTTGGTTACTTCTAACCTGATGTCCATCGGCATCTTGTAGTAAATAAAAAGGATCGTCATACTTACCTTTATTTCCGATATAATATCTACCCTCTGGTGTTTCACCAGCTCCTATACCAAAGTAACCACCAATTTTTCTTAACTCTTGTAACTCTTCTTGCCCTAAGAATAGTGTTGTTTCTTGATCGGCTAAATAATCTGGTTGGTATTTGTTTTTACCAACATTATAAAATAAAGAATATCTTTGGCCTGAACCAGTTCTTCTTATAAAATACCCATCTCTATCTTCTTTTCTTGTTACTTGTTTACCCAATAAATTATCAATAAATTTGGCAAAGCCGCTTTTTGGTTCGCCGTCTGAATTAAATTCAACAACATTACCAAAACATTTAGGCGCCAAATCATCGTCAGTACTCATCGCAAAATCAAATGCTATTGGATTTGTAACACCAGCTAAACTACCAGCAAATTCTGCGGCTTTTCCTAATGTAGTCGATGCCACACTAATTTCATAATTTCTTTCAAATAAATTAAACCAACCAAACGGATTTCTAACGATATTAGCCGCAGCAATTGGATTTGTTAAAGCTTCATCTAAGTTTGTACCGCCAAGAGTTTTTCTTTCAATAGCACGTTTAATTCTACTTTCAAAATTAAATTTTAACTCTAAAGCGGCAATATTCATCAATAACGTTTCGTTTGTTAACGGAGGCGTTCCACCGTTTAATAAAAACGACATAGGATCCGCAGAATTTGTCATAATTGCTAACGGATTTATTGATGTTTGTATGTTTAAGAATGAACTTGGTTCATATTCTTGTGGCCCAGCATAATTAAAAACACCAGAATTATAAGCATCCACATATGGTTTACTAAAAACGTCTGGTTTTAAACTTAGAACTGTTGGTTCAAATTGATTGATCTCAACTGGAAAATATCTATTTTGTTGTAATTGTAGTTGCAATGCAACTTCTGGCGTCTGATTTGAAAGTAACGATACGCTTATGGCATTTGGTATATTTAAATCGTTAATTAACGTTAGTTTACCAATTGATTGCAATAATGAGGTATATGTGTAACCACCTTGGCTTAAATAATCATATAACGGATCATTTTCTGAAGGGTCACTAATATTAATTGGTTTGTTTTTCTTAAATAATTTTTGTCTTTCTACATTCGCGGCGTTATCAACTGTACCTGGGTTTAACACAACACTGTCACCAATTGATGTGTCTTGACCAATTCCACTAAGATACCCAGAAGATATATTTGCTAAAATATCTGGTGGTGTTTGTAAGTTTCTATTTAAATTCTTTTGTCTCGGATTGATAGAATCAGTCACAACATTACCAGGATTGGTTACGTTATAATCGTTGATGTCAGTTGGTAAGCCTCTACCAGAAAGGTATTGTTGAGTTAAACTTTGATTTGCGGTGATATTACCTATACCAGTTGCAATTTCATTAGGTGTTTGTAAGTTTTTATTTAAATTCTTTTGTCTTGGGTTGACAGAATCGGTCACAACATTACCAGGATCGGTTAATTTAACCGAAGCCTTATCTGTTTTAATAACCGCATCCTTACCTAATGCATCAATATATGCCGCATATAACGCAGCACCACTCAAATCAACCAAACCCAGAACAACATCTGGTGGTGTTTTTAAATTTAATTTTAGAACCTCGTCTCTAAATTGTTCAGAAAATATCTTAAGACCCATTTTATTGAATAAATTTTTATATTAATGGTTGTATTGGTGCAACATTACCATTTTGGTAGTTACCAAAACCCCTATTGTATGAATCCGTAATTGATTTAAGCCTAGAACCAATCAAATCTCTTGCACCATACATTTGATCCCAAGTAACAACTTTTCCATCGTCTGATTTTATTGTAATAACTCCACTATGTTGAACTGCGTTTGTTGAGCCTCGACCACCAGAACCTGCGGCTCTTTCAGCGGCTGCTTGATCTATAAATTGAACCATATCTCCTTTGTTAAATTTAGCGTATGTACCGTCTTTATAAATAACACCATCGTCAAATGCTCCAGCGTCATAAGCATCTATACCAGCGTTAGCGGCATCTAGCCCAATAGATATGGCGGTTCCAACACCTGGGAATGTTGATGCAACACCCGATCCTAAAGCAAGTGCGGCTTGTCCCCAATCACCTTCAGCGGCTTGGCTAATAGCATCTATAATACCTATAGCTAAGCCAACACCTGGTATTCTTTTAGCTATTTGTTTACCAACTAACTTACCAGCTGTTTGCGCCCCTAATTTAGCGCCAATTTTTTTACCAGCAACGGGTATACCTTTTTTAAGTAAAGCTTCTCCAGTCTTTAAACCCGCTTTAGTTGTAAAATTACTAAATGATTTATCACCTTCCATTTTGCCAGCTAATTCAGATTGGGCGTTTTCGCCGTACATGCCTTTGAGAAAATCACTACTAGCTATTGCTTCTTGTTGCATTTTTAAACCAGCGTTTTTCATTTTATCACCCAAACCAAATGGTAATGAATCACCTATAATAGCAAGTAAAGCACCCATACCATTTTTTAATATTGGTGTTACAAATGTTATAATTTCACTGATAATTGGTATCGCAACTTCTTTAAACAACAATCCAAGTGTTTTACCAACCTTAGTCATAAAACTACCGTCACCTTTAAATATCTCTTCGACTTTTTCAAAGATTGATTTTGCTTTATCTAATAATATTTTAAAACCTTCAGCCAAACCATTTGATCCCATGATTTCTTCGGTAACAAATTTAGCTATTCTGGTTCCAGCACCCTCAACCATTTGTAAAAATGATTCAAAATCTGTACTACCAAATAATTTATTAAATACAGTTGAAAATCCTAACATAAATCTATCAACGATCATTGATAATCTTTCAAGAAGATTTTTTCTTTGTATTGCGGCATCTTCATTTTTCTTTCTAGCATCAATTATTGCCTTTAATTGGTTTTTGTCCGTG
>Ga0315909_10004830_pt1 | contig 15723 bp, 18 predicted proteins | sample LakEriMetagenome_11_FD_203527 | JGI IMG/M metagenome (GOLD analysis project Ga0315909, IMG submission 203527) | Freshwater fungal communities from buoy surface, Lake Erie, Ohio, United States - Buoy 2 MA125 | ecosystem: Environmental > Aquatic > Freshwater > Lake | place: USA: Lake Erie, Ohio...
ATCACGCTTCGGCAAAGAGATCTTCGATCGCTTATACACAGCTGATAACGTCGCGTGGTTGGTGTCCTTCGATGAGTATGAAGAGTATTACCGAAAGTTGTACGACGGTGAGACACCTGCAATGCCTTCGGGATATAAACCGGAGAATGGATTCTGGTGGGCAGTTATGTCTGATCTCACCGAAGCAGCAGCATGGCCCGATCTTTTGATTCGCTGCACAGGCAATCAATTTAACTCAGGTAACAATGCGATCAGCATTCTCAACAAACTATCTGAAGTTATTGAAGAGGCAATCAATAATGCTGCGGTAGATATTAAACTTCTTGTCCACGGGGGCGAGGGCTTAGAGAAACTGCGGGAGAAATACAAACAGGCAATGGGCCAGGGCGACACGAAAGAGGCTCAGAAAGCTCGCGCACAGGGTAAGGCCATGGTGCAGGCAATCAACGAAGCTATTCAACAACTCAAAGATCTTGTACAACCTCACATTAGTAGCGTCGTCGACAAGACAATCAAGGAAAGCGATGAAACCAATGAGCAGCTTTCGACCTTATGGGGGACCGAAAAAGGTATCGGCCGGGACTGTGGCAACCTACAAGAGAAGCGTGCCTTAGCTAATAGACTTAAGAACAACCGTGAGCTTAAACAACTGGCGTCTAAATTAGGTGCTATGAGGAGAGTATGGATCGAGAGAAAGCGTGCTCGTAAAGATCAAGCAAAATACGCTGCAATCACAGGAGCACGATTCAGTAACGATATTACTAAAGCGTTCTCAACTGAACTGGCGCTAGCTGGAACAGATAAAGGACGGGCATTGTTTGCCCTCAAGTACACTCAAAAGACCATCCTCACGAAAGACTACGAGGCAGACAGAAAGGACATCGGTAAAGGTCCAATTGTCATGTACATCGACGTATCCGGCTCTATGCGAGGCGAACAAGAAATCTGGAGTAAGGCTATTGCCTTTATGCTCGCAGAAGAAGGACTTAAAGAAAAGAGGACTGTTCAAATTAATCTGTTTGATACACAGGTTACAGAGACTGTAGTGCTCGACAAGAGCAGACGAGATAACCGTGAATTGCTTGACTTTATCGGGCGATGGCATTTAGGAGGAGGCACTGCCTTCAACTCAGTAATCGCCCACGCGGGGACCAACGCCGAACTCAAAGATAAGGCTGACGTTCTGATGATTACGGATGGGCACTCTGAAGTGTCGGATCCCGTCATCCGCCGGCTTGATGCCCTCAAAACCGAGACGGGCCTTCAATGGTCGACAGTCTGCCTCACCGCACTCGTTCCCAAAGTGTGCTTCCGGTTTAGCGATGAAGTCTACTCTGTCGATACAAGCAAACAAGCCGACGCCATAGACGCTGTGCAGAAGTGCTTCCGTTGAATCCGGAGGAGCGGACGAAGTGAGCGAGCAATGGCCAAGGGTTGACACAGGTGCTAACGTGCAAACCAAGGCGACACGACACTGTGTCAGCCTTGAAAAGAAAACCCAACCTAGACAGATGACTTCTTTTCAATTCACCCTGAATGAGCAGCCTGTTACAGACAAGGAAGCTCTGGCATTGCTCAAGGCTTCCAAGTTCGCTGAAGATGAAATTCCTCAGATCGAGCTAACTAAAGTATTCAATTTAAAGAAACTGAATACGAAGGATTTGTTCATGCAAGCAGTCGCCTCGCAGAACCAAGATTTGGCAACCTTGGCTTGGAAGATCTCTGTTGCCACGGGGGAGCTCCCTGAGACGAGCAAGCCAAAGAAATACGTGCGTCCAAGAGTATCGCACAGAATTAATGCGGACCAACTAAACGAAGATACAGTAATCTCGGCTGTCTGCACTAATAGTGCATACTGGTCAGTGGGAGTTGCGCTACTTGTGTATGCGTTGAACGAGAGATTCCATCCCGGCGTGACTCTTAAGGAGATCTGTATTGATTACGTAAATTTAGCGTGGCACAGATTCGATATGCCAGAAGAATCGATTCTGTTCAAGGGATTTAAACAGGACGACACGAACGTTGGTGCGGTCTGGACTCCCGTCCGAAGCGCAAAAAATACTACAGAAAGAACGTACCCCTCTTCCGCTATTTACATTTGTGCTCGCGAAGGGATGATGTGGGCTAAGGAGCACGGTCTTATCGACATCGAAACCTGCATTTCGTACGGGTCAGAAGACGGGGAAAATAACTCAAGAGCGGCCGCAACCCAACGCAAGTACTACAAACTGAGCTCGACAGAGTTCGGTACAAAAGTTTTCAGTAAATGGGGTGATTCAATCGAACTGGTAAACACTTACTTCTTAAGCCGCCTCAACTGAAACGACTAAAGCAAAAAGCACTATCATCAAGGTCCAGCAAAAACTGGGCCTTTTTTCTCATGAACGTATTTTACTTAGACACAGACCAAAAAGCTGCAGATGCAATCAAAGCTTTAGAAGCGGTCAGTAAACTGTGTCTCGATACAGAAACAACAGGATTACAGCCTCGAATCGCAGAGCCTCGTTTAGTGCAGCTATGCGAAACCACGCCGGGGAACAAAAATCGAGACATCTACGTCTTTGACCTATTCAAAACAAAAGTAACGGCAAGGCTCAAAGAGCTTATTGAAAGCAGGGAGCTTCTAATCTTACACAACGCAAACTTTGATTTACAGTTTCTCCTATACTTAGGCATTGACTACAGAAATAAAATCTTTGACACGTATATAGCTGAAAGAGTCTTACGCTCAGGATTTAAAGAAAAGAAGTACAGCCCAAAGATTGGTAAAGAGTATTTCTCTGATGTGTCTTGCTCGCTAAAAGCCGTGGCCGCGAGGCGTTTAGGGCTCGACCTAGCAAAGGATCAGCAGGTTTCAGACTGGTCAAAAGACGAGCTGAACTTAAATCAGATCGAATACTCCGCCACGGACGTAGATATCCTGCCTGACATTGCGGCAGATCAAATCCGTGAGCTTAAAGAGGAGAACCTTATGCACATATATGGAATGGAGAGCAAGTGCATCCGCCCTGTCGCGAAGATGTGCAGTACAGGCTTCGGCGTAGACCTGGAAAAGCTGCAAGCCTTAAAGCTTAAGATTGAAGAGAAGCTAGAGGGGAAAGTGAGAGAGTTTGTGTATTCATTAGACAAGAGGCTCCCAGACGACCAAAAACTGCCGCGTGGAGAGGACGGGGAGATCGCGATAGGAGTTACGAAGGGAACGAAGCAGAAAAAATTCAACCCCGGTAGCACTAAACAAGTTATTAAAGCGTGCCAAGCGTGCGGAATATCTTTACCAGTAGACGTAAACACAAACAAACCCGTCTTGAATCAAATTGCTTTAGCGGAATTTGATAGCCAAGACCCTACGATTATTCTTTACAGAGAGCAGACGAAAGTCCAGACAGAAAGAGAACACGTAGAAAAACTACTAAATAATGTAAACCCTATAACTCACCGTATACACTCAGGATACAATCAAGTAGGGGCTAACTCAGGAAGATTTACATCGAGCGGAGCAGCTAAAACTAAGGCGCGAGAGAAGAAAAGCGTATTTTCGGTAAACATCCAACAGATTCCACGTTCAAAAGACTTCCGCAGCTGCTTTGTACCTGATAAAGGGTACAAACTTGTCATCTGCGATTGGTCCCAAATTGAGTTGCGTTTAGGTGCTCAACTGATCAACATCCCTCAAATGCGGGAAGCGTTTAACAGAAATATAGACTTACACACACTGACAGCAAGTTTAATTTACAAACTAAATATTAAAGACGTACCTGATGAACTACGGCAGGAAGGTAAGACCCTAAACTTTGCTCTACTGTACGGTATGGGGTATAGAAAATATAAAACCTACACAGCGCAAAGCGGTAAGATTATTTCCTTATCTGAAGCAAAAGTTGCCCACGCGGCATTCCACGCCGCATACCCAAGACTACGAGCGTGGCACCAGGAGAGAGCGGCGTTGGTGCAGGATGGTTGGACTTACGTCAGAACAGCGGTAGGACGGAGACGTTTGCTCAGCTACGACGACACAACAATGATGTGCTGCGCAAACACTTTGATCCAAGGGTCTGGAGCTGACATACTTAAGATAGCTATAGCGGAGTTAGATAACCACCTTAACGACGAAGTAAGATTAGTAGCGTGCATCCACGACGAACTGGTGCTTGAAGTAAAAGAGGAGCTGGCGGATATGTATAAAGAAGTTCTTCAAATGATAATGATCGAGGCGGCTCAGACTGTACTGGTTGACGTTCCCTCAAAAGCAGACGCGAAAGCAGGAAACTCATGGGCAGATAAATAGAGTATCCTGATAGAAGCAAAATTAAAAACCGCTTCGAGACACATGGCTGACGCGGGTGTACAAATGGCCCAAGCCTCCCTGCTCGCCGGAATGCCCGCTGGAGGCATGGCGTTTATTCCCGCAAAAGGCGCCCGTGGCGGCCGCTTAGGCAGAGCTCCCGGCTACCAGTCTCTGGCTGTCCCCCTAAATCAAGCGCAGCAAACGACGCCCGCACCGACCCCTGCGCCGACTCCGACCCCGACTCCAACTCCAACTCCAACTCCAACTCCAACTCCAACTCCGACTCCGACGCCCGCGCCGACACCGGAGCCCTTTGACTTCCAAGGGGCTTTCGACAAAGCATTGAGCAGCTACATGGGGCAGATGGAGCAGCCGGGTTACTTTGATGAAGACTTCGTTAGCGATCTGTTCGGGCAGATGGCGCAGCCGTCTTACTTTGATGAAGGCTTCGCTGATGCGCAGGAGCCCTCAGGAAGCGGACAAGCCGCTGCGCAAGGGCAGACACAGGCGAGCGGAGGAAAACAAAAACAAACGAAAACTAAAGCGCAACAATTGCTGAGCTCAGCAATTAAAACGAACAAAGATAACACAAAACGCGTAACTAAATCCGAGGTCCGCTCAATGCTCTCGTCGGGTGTTAGTGCGAAGGAAATAAATAAGGCACTTAAATCCAAGGGCTCTGGCTACTTAGGCTCTAAGGCTTCCAAGTTCTTGTCTAAGTCTCTGGCGGCACAGAAGGCGGGTAAGCCTGTGCCCACGGGGCAGCCTAAGGCGCGGACAAAGGCGAAAGAACAAGTAAAGCCAAGTAAAACAAAACAACAGGCAGCGGTTGTGTCTAAGTACAAAACGCAGACTGCTGGCCGGACCCCCAAAAAAGCGGCCCCCGTTCAAAGACAGGCTCCGGCAAGACAGGCTCCGGCAAGACAGGCTCCGGCAAGACAGGCTCCGGCAAGACAGGCTCCGGCAAGACAGGCTCCGGCAAGACAGGCTCCGGCAAGACAGGCTCCGGCAAGACAGGCTCCGGCTCAAAACCGTGGACCTAGCAAGAGCTCAGGGAAAAAGAAAAAATAACAGGGTAAGGGCTAGACACCTAAACTCAATCCATCTGGGGTAAACTCAGGTGGATTTTTTGTATCTAAGTGGAACTAGCAAAAATCAAACTAGATAAAGAGAGAGAACTTCAAGTTCTTAAGATAAACGACCGTTACCATGGGATTGTTTGGGACGGTGATTCGCTGGAGATTACCACGGAGGGGTTCGCCAGTGCTCTTAAGGCTGCAAACGAAACGAGGAGACTCAAAAAGACAAACAACTTAAAAACTACTGTTAAGAAACAAAATAAAGACAAGACAAGCAAACCTAAAATCGCAAAAGAGCAAAAACTTAAATTTTACACCGAGGCTGAAATGGCGCAGCTAACCCACTTGAGGTTCAGAGAGGCGTGGGTCATTGTCAGACGAAAAGGGGGGTTTGTCGAAACCTCCCTCACCGAAACCAAAGTAGTTTCCTACACAAAGAAACAAGAATCAGCTCAAATATTTAGATCGTACGAAGACGCGAATATGACGGCAAAGGTTCTAGATCGTGTTTACGAGCCAGGGCACACTCTCAGACGATTTTATATTGAGAACAAGTGAAGGAAGATCAGTACACCCTAGAACTTTTAAAAGGACGAAACAGAGTAAACATAAGTATCGAAGCCCTAAACAGCGGGCATGCGAATGCACAGGCACAAGACATATGTAAAGCCCTGCAGGTAGATAAATACACGATGGGTTACGAACAGACAGAGCCGACAGTCTTATCAGACTTATTTAAAAACCTCGCTACCAGCAATTACGATCGCAAAGACTGTGCAGAGTGGGAAGGTAAGTTTGATCCAGACGGTTACCCGTGCCTCTACTTATTTAAACAAAGACTATACGTCAAAAATGTAATATTAAGGTACTTGGATATACCCAGAGAAAACTCAAGCCTAAAACTAATATGCAACAACAAACAGTGTATAAATCCATATCACTTTAACTACACAGAGAGAAAAAACGAAAAGTTTACAGGCGGGGATACACGGATGCTGCTAGCCTACGCAAGCCAAGGGGTCAGCATTGAGCAGATCGCCAAGGCCTTTAACGTACACCGCTCAACAGTTTACAGGAAACTCCACCGTGAACATTTTTACTCTGGGCCTCAGAATCACGGCTAGCGCTTCCGTTGAAGACGGAATCGTAAATGTCCTCGCTGAATCCCTGCCAGCATCGGACAGAAAGTCCCCAACCAAACTTCAACTGAAACAGCAGAAAGATCACTACGTCGGCAAGCTCTTAATCGATCTCAACGTTGACGATACTTGCTTGGCTATCGGTCCCACTAAGCCGACGCCAGAAGGACTGCTAATTATGCAGCCTATGCTCGTAGTTACACCAAAAACAAATTACGAGGATCTTTTAGCGATCAATCTGTTTATCGCCACGGGGGGACTGGGCCCCAAAGCAGATGAGGTCGAGCTCGAAGACACCACCGTAACGAATCGCTCGCTCGCTTGGCAAAACGAAGATAAAGAAACTAATTGGTTTAAGCTAAGCGCATTTGGCGAACTGTCGAAACAGCTGTCAGATTTGCCGCCCGGTACTCCAACGATCGCTGTGGGCAAAGTGTCCAGCGCTACTAAGGACGACAAAACCTACCTGAACTACACTGTTGATAAGGTGCTTTATCTGCCTAAATCTACTAGGACTGCACCGAAAAAAGCTGCTGACCCTGAAAAGGGCAAAGTAGCTCCCGCCGCTATCGGTTCGATTGATTTCTCTCTTTGATTCTCTCGGTAACTTCCTATGGTTTACATCGCTGGAAACTTTGAAGCAGACGAAATTCTCTGCAACGTTCCGCCTCACACACTAAGAATCGACCTTCAAGCCCGTCGCTGGAAGTCAGACGTTGATTCCGAATCTGCCATCACGGATTCAAATGACAACGGTATACCGATCGAGTTCGTTCTTTTGGGCTTCAGTCCGTTCTTCGGCAACTTAGGTATGCGAAACGGGGAAGAGTTTCTCCGCATCGCGTATATCGGTGTAACTCCTCAACATCGTCTATTGCCTCCCCGGTGCGTTACAACGACGATCGTCTCAGGGAAGTCGAGCCAGAAGAACTTCATCTCCTACTTCCAAAACTTATACAACAACCGTATTAACTGCGCCAGCGTTATTACGAGTACTAAGTTTGTCACTAAAAGCTTTAGTGAGCGGGACCCAAACACGGGTCAAGACGGGGCAAAAATTAACTACAACGCACTGGAGTTTAAGGATCGACCGGCGACCACGCCGGAGGAAAAGAAGCTCCTGGCAGATGTAAACGAGTGGCTCAAAGATAAAGGCGGAGAAATGCTCCCGGCGGCGCTTCGCTCCCACATTCCTGGAAGCAATCTCGTGGAACTGCCACTCGGCACTGACCACGCGGCGATCAAAAAGGCTTTTGTAGAGGCGAATCCGCCTACGGGATCCGCTCCGTCACTGGCGGGAATGGGGGATATCCCTCGTTTGGCCTCTGCCAACGCCGAGCCGCCTCAGGCAACCGCGAAGAAAACCCGGACAATTGAGGTCGATGAGGATCGAGCCAAGGAATTGGGGATAGACTTTTGAGGTGACAGCAAGGGGACGGGGGAGGTTAAAGACCTCCTCTTTTTTTGTCTATGATCTTCCGCAGCCCGAAACAACGAACTTATCGACAAAGAGTCAATGGAGAGTGGGTAACTATATACCTAAGCAAGCTAGATCCCGATATCTGGAACGTAGGGTTAGCTATATCGAAAAACAAACGATCTCAGAATGATTGGTATAGACACAAAGAAAACAAACAAGCTCGAAGGGTAGGGACGCAGCGAAAGGGTCGAGGCTTGAAACCCATGATGGTTTTACACCGACTCCTGGAGAAAGCAATCGACGAACTACCAGAGGGCCACAGCTTAGTCGCGTTTCCAAGCTCAGCTAAGAAGATAACGCTTACAGCGTACGCTCAAAGGTTTGGCTTCCATCCGCACCAAACGACGGGCGGGCAACGTCTATGGGTTTTAGTAAAGCTGCAAGATCAGGCACGCCAGCCGGAGTAGACGCACACCAGCGAAGCATACGATTAAAGAGATTTGATTTTACAAGCAGCTGCTTGTGCATCGCCTCAAACACAGAAAGCAGCTGGTCTTTAGATAACTCTTTAGCGTCCAACATGACTCTTTGATGAAGAAAGTCTTGTTCAGGAGTAATCCACTCTAAGTCGGACATAGCTATAAGCAGAGTCATTAAGGAAAACAAAGGAACAAGCGATTCGCTGGGTAAGACGCTAAGCTTTTAAAGCTTAATTAACTAACATGGCTGAGTTCTACAACCTGCCTGCTGGCGTCGTCCACGCGCTGGTCAAACACTCCTTTATACAAGGATCAATTTTTGTCCCGCACGACCCTCTAAACATACTCACGGATCACCTTAAAAGCCACAATTATTCAGTGACGACTAACACAGACGAAGAAAAACTGTACGATCCAATCTGGTGGGTCGGGGAGAAGCAAAAGAAATACGATTGGGTAATAGCTTCGACAATCGGCTCCAAAGACCATAACGAGTATATTCTAGAGTACGGATTACAGATAGCACAGTGTGGTTTGGCCGTCTTGGACAGACTCTCATTCATAGAGCCAGTAACTAAACGCAAAAGTTTTTTATTAAAAAACAAGCTTTCTAATATGATCGTATTCTCCCCGCGTCCTAAGTTCAGGGCGATCGGTTCCACGCGTGACTCGGTTACCGCCTGCTGGTTTGTTTTCCAAAAACCTGAAAACTGGACAGACGGTACTCAGATCACGTATGCGTTGAACTGGGATATTGCGGACCCACTGCCTCCCCTCCCATGAAGAGTAAAGCCGACAAATTCCTTCGCTATCAAGAGCAGATCTTAAATCAGCTGGATCATATGAGTAAAACATTAGAAAAGATGTGTGCGCTTATGGTCTCGGATCAGATCCTGCAAGAAAGCGTGTCTCCGGAGGGTGAGGCACGCAGTGCAAATGAGTGCGCAACGATCGTAAAGGAGAGTTTTTCCGCAGCTTTGTGTTTGTCAGAAAATCTAGAGGAGGATCTGAAGGCTTTCGACTACTCAAAATCAGAGTTCTTTGTGGACGAGGAGGATGATAGTGACGAAGAGAATGGCGGCGAACCAATCCGTATATCGAGCGTTTTTTAGTACGTAAGCTATACTTTTGATAATTGACACAGTTCAGTGTCCCAAACTAGATTAACACTCGACGGTTTAAGACACTACGTTTGCAACGGAGTAAACCGCCCGCTTCCTTCCGTCACAAGTATTCTGTCTGCAACCCAAACAGAAGAAACCCGCAGGAAGCTGCAACACTGGAACCTCAACAACCCAGGTGTTGCAGAAAAAGCGGCGGAACGAGGATCCTGGATCCACAACTCCGTAGAGAACTACATTCGCGGGCTGAAGGTCTACCCCTCCACGGCGTACGCTCCGTACTGGAACGACATGCCCGAAAAACTCGATGAGTTGCTGGGCTCAGCCACGGTGCTGTGGTCGGAAAAGCCCTACAACCAACCCAGTTGGTCAAAATACGTAGGAGAGGACGGTGTGGGCAGACTGCATTACTACAACGAAAGTCAAGATATCGGATACGCAGGATGCCCCGACATTATTTATAGAGACAAAAACGGTGAAACGATCCTAGGAGACTTCAAAACTTCCCTAGGGCCATACTCTTCGCGTTTCCCTAACGCCAAAGCCGACCTCCCAGAAGATCTGCGAAAAGCGCTGATCTCCGGTGTGTTCAAGCTTAAGAAAACAACGCTGCAGCTAGCAGCCTATAAGTTAGCGGCAGAGACTTGTCTAGGCGTTAAAATAGATAAAACTCAAATCATAGTAAGCACACCTTCTCCTGAGTACTCTGTACAAGTGTTTACATTTAGTGAGAAAGAAGTAGAAAAACATACAGAAAGCTGGATGAGTACACTCAACTCATTTTACGCACAGATTAATAACGTGTAATTTTTTAAGGTTTGCGTGGTGTTGACGCCCGCACCGCCCGTGTCAGAATGGTCCGTCTCCGGTCGCCTCGAATGGAATTTGTTTACTCTCGAAACGAGGTTGTCAGGGAGTATATAGACCCGAAACTTGGCAAGATCGGAGCGAACGGCAACTTCACGGCGTTTAATAATAATTGGATTGCAGATGTAACTGATATTCAAACGATCGCTCAACATACTTGTGACGGGTATGGGCTCTGCGCGTGGCACTTAGTTGAAGGGAAAAGGACACGCAAAGGAACTGGGTGTATAAAAGCTGGTCTAATAATTGTCGACATAGATAACCAAGCAGACCATAAGGATAAGGACGGAAATAAAGTACAGAAACAAGAACTAACTGTCGAAGAAGCATTAAACCTAGACCTTTGCGCAAAGTATTTAAGTTTTGCTTACTACTCGCCCAGTACTTCGAAAGATTGGCCGAGGTTTCGTCTGGTCTTCGGTTTAGAAAAACCAATCGTCGATAAAGACTTCTACCAATGGTTCACAAGGGAGATCACCAAAAGGATTCCTGGCTCAGACGTTAGGGCCACGCAAGTCCCAAACCTGTTCTACGGAACAGCCGCGCAAGACGGGCTGATTTGTATAACTGAAAAGTTTATTCCTGCCTGGCAAATAGATGACGCGTACAGAGCTTATCTAGCTAGCCCGCGAAGCACAGCAGAGGGAGACGGACAAGACGCTGCCGAGCTACTAGATGTAGCTACAGACGAGGAGGGCATTGAACTTGAGCCACTTCTTAGTAGAGCGGTTCAAAAAATCTTGGAAGGCGAGGAGGTGTCGGACAGATCCTCCGAGACAGCGGCAGCATTTAAAGAGATCCTCGGCTGGGTCAACTGGACACAGGAACACGGCATCCCCCTCAAGACCTCCCCTCTTGACGCCGCGAACCGGGTGTTCTATGCTGTGTACCAGTACGACCCTGAGCTAGACGGAAAGTTTAACCGCATCCTAAGCAGCATCCAAGACACCGAGTCCCTTCAGCCGGCCATCACGCTAGCTGCAGAAGATAAAGATCTAGCCGCTTGGAAGAGACTCAAAAAAATCAACAAAGAAGTCTTTGACACTTATTGCACAGAAGAAACCAAAAATCAAATTAAAAACTCCAAACCAAAACCTAAAAACTCCGTGCTGTCAATGGACTTCGGGAGCTTTGATTTAAGCCCCGATTCTCCCACGCCGGGCAAAAGTACTGCAACGTCGACATCAACATCAACATCAACAGAACCTCCACAATCGGCCGTGACTACAACACCTCAAACCCCGACACAATTAATCAACCTTCAGCAGAACAACAGACAGTTCAGCGAAAACGATATTGCAGATATCATTGTAAATAACTACGGAGAACTCTTCCTTTACGACTCAAGCTTGGATGAATTCTTTGCGTACGACGAAGACGACGGTGTGTGGTTCTTAAACGATGAGCAGCACATCAAGCGCCGTATTGTGAAAACTCTCGACACGTTTGTGCAAGCTGGAGTTCTGCCTCGATACAACTCGGCAACGATTGGGTCCGTCTACCTGATCCTTAAAGCCAAACTTCTCAAGTCCGTAAACGGAGGACGCTCGTCAATCTGGCAGAGTGCTCGCGGGCAAGTTCCGTTCAACAACGGGGTGCTAGACACTAAAGCGCTTAAGTTCACGCCAGGTAACCACAAAAACTATTACTTTCAGACAAAACTTCGATTCGACTATGACACAAACGCCGCGTGCCCCGAGATCCTTAAATGGCTGACTTGGGCGGTAGGATCGGACAAGGTAATTCTGATCAGGGCATTCTGCCGGGCGGTCTTAACGGGCTACACCACTGGAGAACGCTTCCTCCACCTGATCGGTCCTGGGGGCTCGGGTAAGTCCACGCTGCAGCAGCTGCTGATCGCGCTGGCGGGCTACTCCGGCACACACACAAGTGATCTGGAAACGATTGAAACTAATAGATTCGAATGTCACAGCTTAATCGGTAAACGTCTGCTGCTGCTAACTGATGAAGCCTCATTCAGTAAGCGACTCGACACCCTGAAGAAACTTACGTCATCTAGCGACACACTGCGAGCGGAGCGTAAGTACGGAAAGGAAGTGGTCAACTTCAAACCCGAATTGTTGGTGTCCATCGCTAGTAACGAGCACATCAGCAGCTCAGACATTAGTAGCGGTCTGGAGCGACGCCGGCTAACGGTAGTCATGGATCAAGTGGTTGATCCGTCCCTGCGGCGAAATCTAATCAGCGTTTACCCAGATCGAATTGAAGGAGAATTTACGGCTGAACTTCCGGGATTCGCAACATGGCTACTGGATATGCCATACGACGAGATGAAAGATGTACTCGCCAACCCCGTTAAACATTGCCCAGATCTAAACACCTCAAACCTCGATGCGCTGATTTTTAACAACCCGATCTGCGCATTCCTCGCTGACTGCTGTTTGTACGCTCCGAACAGCGCCACTGTGCTTGGAGGGGGTGCGTTCCGCCCATCCGTCGACGAGTCTGAACGAGGCTATTACGTCAAAAACGCATATACAGAAGTGTACGCTGCTTATGTAAACTACTGCAAATCAAACGGATACAAGCACAGCGCAAAACCTAGATTCGTGGACCGCCTTAAGGAAACAGTTAATAACGTTGTGAAAATACCAGGAATTAATGTTAAGTATGTTAAAGGGAAGGCAATGGTAACCGGTCTGCGGCTTAAGCCATATGACACCTCGACAGATCGCGCAGCGTCCGGTAGCAATAGGCTGCCCTCCCCCATAGACTGGGCCACGGATCCGCACGCTTGGGATCCCGCTTTCACAGAACACGACCCTGCACCAACAGAATCAAATGATTAAAAATCTATACGCGTACACCCTTGCTATCGGAGGCTTGGCAACTGTATCCGTTGGGATACAGAACCCCGAATTCCTCTCGATCCCGATCGCCGCAACCGGGGGCGGGTTAGCCGGAGTCTCGGCTAGCAACGAAAGGCGCCGCATCGCTGAGACAAAAATTCGCGAGGCGTCGAAAGTGGCCACGGCCTTTCAGGCTTCCTATGGCAAGAACCGAGGATTGATCCTCGCGGAGGAGATTTCCGTACTCGGCGACATTCCTCTAGAACAAGCCGTCGCCTTTTTAGACGCTTTGGCTAGGGAAAATAACGGCAGGGTCCTGCCCTCAGAGCAAGGTACAATCTTCAGCTTTCCCCACCCGGAAAACGTAATTGAGGCACTAACCGCAAACGCTCAGCAGTGGGCTCAGTCCCAGGTAGAGCAACTCCAAATTGAAAATCAACAGCTAAAACAGAACATGATGGGCATCGAACAAAAATTAAACTCAGCAGCAGCTGCGATGGCTGCACAGTCTCAACAGACCGAGACGCGTAGGAAAAAACTTAGAGATGACAGCATAGACCCCTGGAATAACCTGCTGTAAGACCATGTTTAACAAACTTAAACTATACACAATAAAAACTGAAAACTTAGAATTAGAGCTCCTAGCTAAAGATTCTATTCAGGCCATTTGGACGGCACAAGAACTCTTGCCTAGAGAAAGAATTATCCGCGTAACTTTAACTGATCAGTGGTTTGATGCTTAATTAAATGACTAACCAACAACACCCGATCACCCCACCGCCTGAGCTGGTGCAGCAGTGGAGAGCCGCTGCCAGCAATGTTCCGGCTTCGCTATCTACGGATCCCGGTGGGCGGCGAGATTACATCGACTACATCGCCACCCAGGCCGCCCGCTGGGGTGCCGACCAGGAGTACGCTCTCGGTGCCGACCAGGAGCTGGAGGCGTGCCTGGAATGGCTTACGGAATACGGATGGAGCGGCATTGCTTACAAACTCCGCCACGCCCGCCGTCCCAAGCCGCCGAGCTTGAAGGAGCAGGCGCTGAATGCCTTGGAGCACCTTGCTCTCGGACCTGACCCAACGGCATTCCTTGCAGACATGGACACCATCCGCCGCGCCCTCGAACAACTCACCGACTGACTACCATGAAAAGCCTTAACGACTACACAGCACTTGGCGCCATTGTCTTAGTGCTTTTGCTAATGATTGCAACAGCTTGGTGGTGGATCCCCCAAAAGTGGCAGGCATGTGAACGGCTTTATGACAATAAGCCAGCGCAGATTTTCTGCCTGCTGGCATCTGAGTGAGGAGAATCAATGACTAACCCCGACTACCGCGCCCTGTGCGCCCGCCCAACCGTCCGCCCACGCCCACGCCCTACTCACCCCCGAGTTTACCAATGACTAAGTACATTTCCGTTCGCCAACAGCTTTGGCATGAACCCGTTTTTTCACCAGAAGAAAAAGAGGAGTTCGCTCCAACTAGGCACCAAGTTGATCGCTGGAAAGCCGAAGCGTCTAATTTTCCTGCCACTCTTGACGAACTCCCTTATGGACGACGTGATTGGTGGGACGTACTTGCTACTCGTGCATACCAAGCTGGACGAGCTTCTGTGACCGAGCCAGTGGCGGAGGGGCCTACGGATGAGGAGCTGCTGCGAGTTGCAGCAAATGCGCTCGGATATTTGTCAACTTCGCCATGGGATTTTGAGTCTGTGCCGATGAGTGCAGACGATGTGCTGACTATCGCCCGCGCCGCCCTTGCTCGCTGCGGCCGTCCCGTCACCGCGCCTGTGCCGGAGCCGGGGGAGGTGGAGGGCTCCAATGACTGACCTCTCCCCCGCCGCGCAGGCGGTACGTGACGCTGCTTTTGAGCCTTGGCAATCCACTGACACTCCAGAATCCATTGCCGCCGCCGCCCTGCGGGCTGCTGCGAATCAGGTGGTGTTAGATAAACCAGCACCCGACGTTGCTTCTCTTAAAGAGTTCGAACGCTGGGATGCCAAGCGATTTGTGCGCCTTCAATTCCTCGCCATCGCCGCCGAGCTGGAAAGTGCGGATGCTTAACGACATCGCCCGTTGCCACGGCATTGACTGCCGCCAAAAGCATCAGTGCGCCCGGCACACCACGCCTATCCCAGACAACGTATTGCTGTCGTGGGTGGCAACCATGAACCCCGAGCGGGCGCACCTGTGCGCTGGCTTCATCGCCGCCGAGCTGGAGGGTCAGCCATGACTGACCTCTCCCCCGCTGCGCAGGCGGTGCTGGATGCCGCCACTCCTGCTCTCAATAATCTTGATGCCTGTGGTTTCAACCATCAGCGTTACGACCGCAAGGCCCTTGCCGCCGCCCTGCGGGCTTTAGACAGCCAACTCGGCCATGAAATCCTGGGCGTACGCGGTGTGGACTGTTCGCAGATCCAACTCATCGCCACCGAGCTGGAGGCTCAGCCATGACCCTCGACTACCGCGCCATGTGCGCTGAGCTTGTTGATGCGCTGGATTCTGGTATTCCAGCCGGAAG
>Ga0315909_10004832_pt1 | contig 15720 bp, 37 predicted proteins | sample LakEriMetagenome_11_FD_203527 | JGI IMG/M metagenome (GOLD analysis project Ga0315909, IMG submission 203527) | Freshwater fungal communities from buoy surface, Lake Erie, Ohio, United States - Buoy 2 MA125 | ecosystem: Environmental > Aquatic > Freshwater > Lake | place: USA: Lake Erie, Ohio...
GTCCGAATTACCCGCAGTTGACCCTACCCCGGAGGACCCGTGACCCGTGGCGCGCACGCCACAGCCCCGTTGCGCCGTCGCCACACTCACGCCGTCGGCCTCATGGTCCGCTCGGCGAGGGCGAAGGCCGCCTCGAAGTTCGGCACCAGCCTGAGCCGCAGCGTCTCGTCGACGAGTCGGTAGAACGGCAGCCGCGGCTTGTACATGGGCGGCCGGTCGATGAACAGGAACACCGGCCGAATCGCCGAGCCGAAGCCGAAGCCCACCCGCTCGTAGATGCCGGGCGGTAGATGCTTGGTTCGCGCGCGGCCCGGGTACGCCGTGAAGTAGCGACTGAATCTTCGGTTGCGACGTTTCTGGTTCCGCGCTCGGCTCGTCGGCGTCTCGCGCGACAGCACATCGCGGCTCGCCTGCAGCTGCGAGAGGATGGCGTTCAGCGTACCCCTCGGCACGTTGCCGTACTGGTCGAGCTTGGCGGCCCGGGTAGGGACGGCGTAACTGTTCGGCGGCATCACGCCGCTGCGGATCAGCAGCTCCTCGAAGCCCTTTGCTCGTCGTGCCCCGCCCTCGACCTGGACCGTGATGTAGCGGTCGGCAGGCACGCCCTTGAAGGCTTGGTCCTTGAACTTCACCGTCGAGGTGAGCTTGGACTTCGTCGCGGGCTTCACGAAGAGGCCTGCGAGCGTGTAGGGCGTCGGGTTATCGAACACCGAGCGCATCTCGCGCTGGACCCTTGTCTGGCTGTCCTTGGCCGTCTGGGTCAAGGCGTAAGCCGTGGCGAAGGGGATCTGGTCCTTGCGCAGGTTCTCGAGCTTGCTCAGGGCCTCGCGCAGGTCAGCGCGGACGTCGTACTGCATAGGACGCGGACTCCGGCCTCGATGGTGGAACCTGTGTGCGTGTGCCGGGCCGCGTTTCGTTTGCCGGTAGAGCCGGCCACTGTGACGCGTTATTGCACATTTTCTGGGCAGGTGCAAGACACCAGCATGAGGTGCACCTGCCGCTCGGCGGTAGCGACCCGGCGCATAAGCGTTCGGCGACTGATCCGTAGGCGGGCGGCCTTGACCTCGAGCGCGGCGCGGCTGAGGTAGTACGCCACCAGTGGCACGCGATGCAGCTCGGCGAGGTGAGCGACAATGCGGTCGATTTCGCTCAGGTCCGGCGGCATCTCGCTGAGGTCGTCGTGCGCGCGGTCGCCCTCGCCGGCGTGGATGAACGCGGTCGAGGTCGGGTATCCGGTGCGCGCGCGGCCTCGGCAGTAGCGTGCCCACTGTGCGAGCTTCATGCGCGTGAAGGCGATCTCGCTCACTGGTCGAGCCTTCGCGGTCGGGCCGAGGCGAGGCGCTTGACCCCTGACGCGGCGCGGTAGCAGTCGGCCACGGTCGGGAACTGCTTGGCCTCGCTCAGGTGCTGCGTCCACCAGGCCTTGAGCGGCGCGGCGTTGCTGCGCTCGCCGGTCCAGAAAAAGGCCTCGCGGGAGACGAGCACCCACGGGCCTCGGCAGAAGTAATCGTCGCGCGCTTTCATGGCTCCATCGGTGCCTCGCTGATCTCGCCGCGGATGAGCGGCAGGGCGTCGCTGAGGCGCATCACCACCAGCCACTCCTTGCCGTCGCCGCGGCAGGCCACCACCGGGATGTCGTGCGGCCCTGCAGCCTTCACGCACTGCTCGACCCACTCGTGGACCGCGATGCCCTTGCGGCGCTTGACCTCCCAGGTAAAGGGTCCGGTCTGGGTGAGGTCGTAGCCTCCGTCGCGCGCCTGACCAAGCTTGCGTTGGACGCAGATGCCGAGCTCGGCGCTGAGGATCTGCGCGAGTTCACGCTCGCCTGCTGCGCCCTTTCGTCGTTGCGATGCGCCCATCGTCACCACCTCGCGGTCTGGCGGCCGAGGTCGACCGCGTTGCACAGTTCGTCGATCAGCGGCCGCAGCTTTCGCTTCAATGTGCGGCGTCGCTTCGACTCTCTCGCCTGCATCCTGCGTCGCTCGAGGTGCTTGGCGTAGTAGGCGCGATGATACGCCGCCCGCTCCTCTCCCGGTCTCCATGAGTCAGGCTCGCGCGCGTCATCCACGGCATCGGCCACGGCGCGTACGACATGGTTAGCCTCGCGCGTCTGCTTCGACATCTCGGCGACTTGGTCGACGGTGAGGTTAGCCTTGCGGTGCAGCCGATGCCATCGGTGCGGCCATCCGCCCGTGTTCTCGATGCCGCACACGGGGCAGAGCCGTATCGGCTTGGATGGCATCCCGTGGAGCGCACGCCAGGTCATCGCGCGGCGGCCTCGATGATGCGCGCCACGACGATGGCCGTGCCGCCGATGACGCCGACGACCGCGCCGATGCTGACGCAGAAGACGAGCAGACTCACCCAGCTGCGGATGATCTTGAGCATCAGAACGGGATCTCACCGTCGTCGATGAACTTCTCGCTCGTGGCCTGCGCCGGCTTCGGTGCCTGCGCCTCCTTCGGCTTCGCGCGCAGCGACAGGAACTTCGAGCCCGGGGTCTTGGCATTCGGGCCGGCGGTCTTGACCCAGCCGTCGAGCCAGTACTCGACGCCGCCGATGTTGATCTGTCCGCGGTAGTCGGCGTGGGTGTCCTTCTCCTTGCGGTCGTTGCGGTTGAGGGTTCCCGTGTTCGTGTTGTCGTAGGTCATGTCGTCTCCTTGGGTAAATCGGTCTTGCCGGTGATGGCGTGAAGGGTGCCGTCGTGGTCGGTGACCTCGAGGGCGGTGAGCTTGGCCGAGGGGAAGGTCCGCTTGGCCGAATCGATGAAGCCGAGGGTGCCTGGCGAGAGGCGCTCGAGCAGGGCGCGCACCCGGCGGCGGCGCTCCTCGGCGGTGGGGGCGGTCTTGGTCATGCTGCCCACCCCGCATGAGGGCGCACAACCGCACCCCGACCCAACGGGGAGGGGGTCGGTTGTTGCGACCGAAGTGCACAACCGTTCCCCCTGCACAACGGTTCTGTACAGGGGGGGTTATAGGGGGGGACAGCATGTGTGCACCGTTGTGCACCGTTGTGCGCCTTTTTGGGCATCCGTTGTGCAAACCGTTGTGCGCTCATCGGGAGCCTCCATCAGCCACAACGAGACCGAACTTCGGGGTCCGGTTGGCGTGCTTGCCGACCACATCCCGGGCCACCCGCCCAGACTGCTGGAGGCGGTAGAGGGCGTCGGTCAGGGCGGGGGTGTCGGTGCGCTTTGCCATCTTCCGATCGACCATGACCCGGGGCAGGAACGCCGGGTTCCGCTTCTCGTCGGAGGTGCTGATGCCGGCCTTGGCGAGCTGCTCGATGGCATCAAGGACCAGCATCTCCGCCCGCCCCGGGTGCATGGAACGCTCCAGGATGGCTTTAGGGGCGTCCACGGCGAAGGTGTGCCGCACTGGGTCATACCGCAGCTGCACGGCGTCCAGGGCGCTGTAATTCGATTTACGGCGGGCTAGGTGTCGGATGTTGGGGTCGGGCTCGCCCTGCTCCTCGTCCTTGGCGTCGGGCAGGTTCCGGCCGAAGTACCAGCGGGATCTCACCGCGGCCTCCCAGGCGGTGCTGCCGGCCCATTCGGAGCCCTCGCTCTTGGCGGGGTGGCCGAGCAGGACCACGGCGGTCGGGCGGTGACGGTTGCAAGCCCCGGCGACGAGGTTGACGAAGGTCGTGACATGGTGGCGCTCGTTCTCGTTGCCGCCGAAGAGGCGGGCGATGTTGTCGAGCACGATGACCTCGGCCTGGTAGTCGGCCACCTGCTCGGCGAGCTCGTCGATGAGCTTGGTGGGCTGGATGGTGCCGAAGACGGTTTCGACAAGCGTGCAGCTGCGGCCGGCAAAGGACTCGATAATGAGGTCGCCATAGGCGCTGAGGTCCTTGCCCATCACCTCGGCGATGTTGACCTGCCTGCGCCAGACCTCGTCGTGGTCGTCCTCGCCCGCCCAGACGAGCACCTTGCGCGCCTTCGGGATCGGCTCGATGAAGGGCGTTGCGGTGGCGATGTGCGAGGCGATCTGCTGCGCAAGGAGCGACTTGCCGACGCCGCCCGGGCCGGCGAGGAGTGTGACATAGCCGCAGCCGAGCCAGTGCGGGATGACCCAGTCGCGCTCGGGCGGGGTCTTGAAGTTGAGCATGGCCCAGTCGAGCGGCTTGCGCTCGGGTTGGGTGGTGCTGAACTCGACGGCGTATCCGGGCGGCTCGCCGGGCTCGGCGTTGGGGTCAAGCCACGGCGGCGGCTCCGGTGCCGGCGGCTCGTCCGGGACGCTGTAGGCGTTGCGGGTGGCGCGGGTGTCGCCGAACTTGGCGACGGCGCTGCGAGCGATGCCTGGCACGCGGCTCAGAAGGTCGATGCCGTCGCCGTTGCGGGTGTTGCCGTCACCGAAGAGCCCCTCGAGGGCGGCGACGATGTCGTCCTCGGCCATGCCGCGCGCGGCCCACCGGGCCGAGAGCTTGAGCATCGCCTGGTAACGGTCCTCGCCGCGCTCGAAGGCGGCGCGCAGTTGCGAGTCGGTCGTGAGATCGCGCCGGGTGTCGCCGTTGTCGGCCTTGCCGGCGTAGAACTGCGGATTGACATCGAGGGCTTGGTCGATGCAGCGCCCCTCGGTGATCTCGGTCTCGTAGGGCACCCCGCGCACGCGCCCGATGTAGAACGACTGCGAGAGCGTGAACGACTCGCGGGATGCCACGCCGCCCAAGATGCGGTTCGCGCGCCCGACGAGGGATTCGCGCTCGCCCGGGGTGACCGGGTCGAGGAGCGGCAGCAGGACGCGCCAGCGCGGGGCCTCGGGCTTGTGGCTCGGGCTGGTGTAGAGCACGGCGCGGACATTGGCAGCGCGCAGCTTCGCCGCTGCGGTGGCGATCGGCATCTGCTCGCCGTCGTAGTCGAGCTCGACGCCGTAGACGCGCAGGACATTCGCGGCGTGGCGGATGCTGCCCTTCTCGCTGCGCTCATCGCCGTAGTCCGCCATCGAGATGAGCGGACAGGCCTTCTTGTCGATATAGGTCGGCGCGTTGACGACGCGCGCGACGAGTTCCGACCAAGGCACGTCGGCGCGCTCGGTCTTGTCGACGGGATAGACCGAGTCGAAGATCGTGTAGCTGACGAGCAGTTCCCGATGGATTTTTGGTTCGTTCATGCCCGCCACGTCTGCGATCCTTTCCGGTTCTTAAATCGCAAAAATGCGTCCGCTTTCGGGTGTATCTTAAAAGACGCCTCGCCTCTGGAGTTCTTAAACATCGTGATAACGTTTTGCCCCGCCATGACCAATCTAATCCACCCATTTCTCGGATGAAACGCTAAAGCGCCAACAGATTCCTGCCCAGCAATCAACATGGCGCCGGCTACCCTTCCATCTGCGTGAAAATCCTTAGCTCCATCTGCCTCAAACGGAGCAATAAAAGCCGCTGTCCCAAGCTGCCTGGCGTAATCGCGTGCTTGAAATACACCGTCCGCAAGCTTGGCGATTTGTTTATCAGATGAAAATTGCTTCACCTCAATCGCTAAGGGTATAGCGGGCAAACAAGAAAGCCGAAACCCAATGTCTAAACGAAAGTGAGAAACCTCTATTTCTGTAACGATAGTCGAGCAATAGTCTCTTAGACGTTCGACGCAGAAAGCAACCGCCTCCGATTCCGTGTCAAATTTCATAGTCTTGACCATAAATCACACGAGCCCCTTCTGGGTCTCGATGGCGCGAATCTGTGCGGGCGTGCGCAGGGCGTTGCGCTTGGCGACGAGCTCCTGCAACCGCCGCAGCCAGAGGCGTGCGCTGTCGATGCGGTTCTGCCGTTCGGCTTGTGCGATGCGATGGGTGGCGTCGTCGATCAGGATGTCGAGAGCGGTGCGGCTCATTTTCTGACCCTCCGGTGTTTTCTGCTGGTGCGTTGGAAAAGTGCTTCGAGCTTGAGTGCGGCCCCGCCGCGCGGTTCCTTCGAGCGTCCGGCCTCGAGGTCGCAGACGGATTGCGCGGTGAGGCCGATATTGCGCCCGATTTCGGCGAGCGTGAAGCCCCAGGTGCGCAGCGCGCCGATCTTGTCCTGCCATGTAGCCATGGCCGGCACGGTAGCCGAGGCGGTGCGCGGGTGTCAATCGGCAGTCCGTATCATCCGCAGGGTGGTCATCGGTGAAAAAGTGCGTTTTGGGTGTTGACTGCGGCTACGGTGCGCCGTAATGTTGCCCCATCCCCGGCGCGGTGTCGGGGCTCTGTTGGAGGACAGTGTTATGACGAACTTAAATCGCAAGATGCCCCTCGCCGCCGCTTGGCAGGGCGTGTTTCGCCTCGCTGCCGTGACCCGCGCCGCGAAGGAGCGCACCGGAGACAAGTGCATCGGCACGGAGGTGGCGGGCCACAACGGCACCGAGCCGACCGTGCGGGTCGTGCGAGTGATTCCGCAGGGTGGCCGCAAGAGCCCACTTATCAAGCATTTGACCGCGCCGCTGACTTTTGCGCAGGCTGAGCAGTTCTTGCAGAGCTACGAGTTCAGCGAGGTGACCGCATGAGCCCCTCCGCATTCGACTGGCTCATCCTGACGGCTGGCATCTTTGTCGCCGTCGCGGTCTGCTCGACCATCGCCGCCATCATCGAGTCGTGGCTCGAATGGCGACGGGAACGCAATCAGCGCCTTCCCGATCCTGAGTGGCGTGCGCGGGTCGTGCGCCGATGGAAGGTGCCGGAATGAGCTCCTCCCGCTTCATGGACAACCTCGCCTTCGTGCTCGGCATCCCGCGCGACAAACTGCCGACGGTCGAGGCGATCACGGAGCCGACGCCGGTGGCCCTCGTCGGCGTCACGGTCGGTGAGCTTGCGCACGCGCTCAGGTTCACGGGCCTCACCATCACCTGCGTCGGCGACGGCGTACAGATCCGCAGAACAGAGGACATCGAATGACGACCGAGAGCGATTACCGGGCCGTTAAGGCCATCAACATCAGCAGCCTCAAGTACCTCCGGCACTCGCCGTCGATGTACCAGTACCGGCTGCAACACGCGCAGGAGTCCGACTCGATGGGGTTCGGCACGCTCGCGCATCTGCTCACCCTTGAGCCGCATCGGTTCGAGCGGGATGTGGCGGTCTGGACGAGCCGCACCGAGGCGGGGGCGATGTCGCCGCGCCGTGGCAAAGCCTGGGACGCCTTCGTCGCCGAGCACGCCGGCAAGACCCTCGTCACCGAGAATGAGTACCTCGACGCGTCGGCCCTGTCGGCGGCGGTGCGGGCGACGCCGGCGGCGATGCGCTACCTGGTCGACGGTGCCGCCGAGGTGCCGCTTTACTGGGAGTGGCCGGTCGGGCCGTGCAAGGGTCGCCTCGACTTCGTGACCCGCGTGGACGGCAAGACCGTCGTGGTCGGCCTCAAGACGAGCCGCGACTGCCGCCCGATTCCATTCGGCTCGCAAGCCTTCAAGCTCGGCTATCACCTGCAGTGGGCTTGGTACCACGACGGCTACGAGACTGCGCACGGCGAATTCCCGCGCATGGTCGAGATCGTGGTCGACAGCAGCGAGCCGCACCATGTCGTCGTGTACGACATCCCCGACGAGGTGCTGGAGTACGGGCGGCAGGAGTACCAGGCGCTGCTCGAGACGCTGCAGCACTGCCGCGAGACCGGCGAGTGGCCGGGACCGGCGCGCGGCGAGGTGACCTTCACGCTGCCGACCTGGGTTTGGCGGCAGGACGAGAACGACATCACGAGCCTCGGGCTCGAGGAGGGCGACGATGAGTGACAACGACAAGCTGCCGAAGCCGACGGTGTTCGACCAGCTCTACCCCGGCCGGTTCATCAAGGCGGGCGAGCTGCTCGGCAAGAAGGTCACGCTGACCGTCGCCGAGGTCAACATGGAGAAGCTCGTGGGCGACGACGGGCAGAAGAAGGCGAAGGCCATCATCACCTTCAAGGAGACGGAGAAGGGCTTGGTGATGTGCAAGACCAACGGCCTCTGCCTGCGCGAGATGTTCGGCACGGTGCTCGCCGACTGGGTGGGGAAGCGGGTGACCATCTTCCCCGACACCTGGAACGGTGAGCCCGCCATCCGCATCTGGGGCTCGCCCGACATCGAGCGGGATCTGTCGGTGACGGTGACCTTGCCGCGCCGCAAGCCGTTCGCCCGGGCGCTCAAGAAGGTCGAGGTGGCATCGTGAGCCAGTTCCGCACCCGCGCCGAGCTGCAGGCCTTCGTCAGGCAGCCGCGCGACGAGCAGATTTCGCTCCTGATCAAGGCCGCGCAGCTGCGCATCAGCACGGTCGGCATCGACCAGGCATTCCGCGAGGCGGTGGCCCATGCTTGGGACTTCGGCGGGCTGGCGGCGTGCGAGCACGTCCTCGGCAACGCGGATGTCATGGCGATGCCGTCGGTTCCGCAGCCGGAAGCCGTGCAGTGATCGAGCTCGGACTGCTTGCCGGCGTGGTTGACGCGCTCGCTTCTGCGGCGGCGTTGTTTGCGATTGCCGTGGGGCTGGCGGTGCTGCTGCGGTGGCTCTTTAAGTGACCCTCCCCCGAGCCCAGCGGGAAAGTGCCGCGGCGTCGGCCCGCGACTGGGCAGCCGACACCTTTTCCATCATCGAGGTGCGCGATATCCCTCTGCCGAGGCCGGCCCGGACGCACCAGCCGGAACCTGTATGCCTGACGTGCTGCTGAAAATCACCGGATTCATCGACACCACCGAGGCGACTGTCGAGCTCGACGAGTGGAGCACCGCCGACGAATGCGTGAAGGCGCTCGTCGGGGTGCTGCGCGCTGTCGGGTATGCCGATGCCTCCATCAAGATGGCGCTGGCCGACGCGGCGCGGGAGATCAAGCCATGAGACGGATACTGATGCTGGTCGCGGCGTTCGCGGCGACGGCTGCCTGGGCGGAGATGCCGTCGATCATCGGCGGCATCGATAACGAGGCGGGTGGTGAAATCGTGTTGATGACCGACCCGTGCCAGAGCGACCCCAAGAAGTTCATCGCCTACACGCGCGACGCCGGCGGGAAGATCCTGATGATGGGCTGCTATCGATACGCCCAGCGCAAGTTCTTCGTGTTCTGGTCCGACGGCTCGGTCTACGAATACCCATTTGAGGCGCTGCGGATGACGGAGGAGTTCCGTCAATTTCTGGAAGAGCGCGAGAAAAAGCGCGAGGCGACTGGAACATGAGCCTCGCCTCTCGCGGCCTGCGCCCGGTCGCGGAGCTCGCCGCCGATCGCCCGCACGGGGATCGGCTGCGCTACCTCGCGGGGTGCCGGTGCTTTCACTGCCGCAGGTCAAACAGCGATTACGAGCGCGAGCGTGCTGCAGCCAGGGGGGCGGGCGACTGGAACGGCATCGTGGACGCTGCCCCGGCGCGGCGGCACATCCTCGCGCTGTCCCGCAGGGGCGTCGGTCGCCGGATGGTGGCGGCGGCGTCGGATGTGGGGCTGTCGGTCATCGCCGACATCCGCACCGGTCGCAAGATGCGCATCCGTGCGCGGACCGAGCGCCGGATCTTGGCGGTGACACCGGCCTGCGCGGGCGATGCTGCGCTGGTCCCGGCCAAGCGGACATGGGAGCGGATTGCGTGGCTGCTCGATGAGGGCTTCACGAAGGGCCGCATCGCGCTCGAGCTCGGGCGCAAGACGCGGGCGCTGCAGCTGAATCGGGAATGGGTGACGGCGCGGAACGCCGCTGCCGTCGAGGCATTGGTGCGGAGGTACCAGGCATGACCATCGAACTCGACGACCTCGACAAGGACTTCCTCGCCCGCTCGCACACGCCCGACGAGTGGCGGCGTGAGCTGAAGGACGCGCTCGAGCGGAACGCGCTGTACTTCCGGCGCATCCTCGAGCTCATGGACCAGGTGACGGCGCTGAAGGAAGCCGCTGGGGTGACGCCCGCGCATCGGTGCGCATACCCCAACTGCCTCGACGGCGGCGGGCGGTGTCACGCGATGTTTAAGGGCGAGTGTTCTGGACCCAAACAGGAGAGGACGACGATATGAGCACGATTAACGACAGCGGCCCGGCGTTTCCGACGCGCTATCACGAAGACATGCACGGCATGACCCTGCGGGATTGGTTCGCGGGTCAGGCGTTGGCGGGGTTGGTGTCATATGTTGTCAAAGGCGCAACTTTTGAAAATGTTGCCGAGGACGCCTACAAAGCAGCCGACGCGATGCTCGCGGCGCGTGAGGTGAAGCCGTGAGCACGCAACCCGAAGCCCTGCGGTTGGCTGATGTGTTGGAGGCGTTGAATGACTCCAAGAAATTGGCGGTATCTAGCGCACATGGTCAAACTCTAGGGGCTGAAGCCTATCGGATTGCCTTGTCTGGATTTTCTGCCGGAGAACTGCTTGACGCCGCCGCCGAACTGCGCCGCCTGCATGCGGTGAACGCGGAACTTTTGGAAGCGTTGCGGAACTTGGCGCGAATGTCCGAGGCGGTTGCGGGAGTGATGAAAGAGCGCGCCCGCGCCGCCATCGCCAAAGCAGAGGGGGTGAAGCCGTGAGCGCGAAACTTGACGAGATGTGGGCGGCGTTGGAGGCGCACAAGCCGAAGCCAAAGTGCGCCGAGTCGTGGCAGAGGATGTGCAAGGAGAGGACGATTGGCGCGGCAATAATGGCTGAAGGAGCGGCAATGCTTGCAGAGGATAATAATGCAGAGGTCGCGGCGTATCTTGCTGCAAATTCTCTGCGCTCTTTTCGGGATGCCGACGATTGGGCCGCGAGAGCCATCGACGCGCTCAAGGAGGTGAAGCCGTGAGCGACCGCGAACTTTTGGAACTCGCAGCGAAGGCGGCGGGGATTCGGATTAATTACTGGGTCTATGATAATGATGACGACAGCCCCTCAGTGCTAGAGAGCGGCGGCATTTGGAACCCCCTCACCGACGACGGCGATGCGCTGCGGTTGGCGGTGAAGTTGGGGCTGACCATTGCACAGTTGATGACTAATCGCGAAGTTGAGGTAAATGACTACGATGAGACTGTATTTGTAAACGAGTTTCACGAACCCGACCCCTACGCCGCCACCCGCCGCGCCATCGTCCGCGCTGCTGCCGAGATCGGGAGGAACATGTCATGACCGACAACATCACCCTACCCCGCGCTGTGGTTGAGCGGTTGCGGAATGTGCTGCGCGAATTGGCAAGCGAATACCCGCCGGGTACGGGTTTGATTAGCCCCGAGGAACGAACCGCCCTCGCCGCCCTCGACGCCGCGCTCGCGGAGCCGGAGAGCAAGACCCCCGCATGGTGGATGGATGGACTGACAGCAACCCTGATGCGCGAAGGCGTGAACAAGCACCGCGCCAGAGAGATTGCCGTCGGTTACTGGGAAGCGTATTGCCAGATACCGGGAAACGAAGAGGACAAGCCATGACCGAACCAACCATCACCCTGCCACGCGCTGTGGTTGAGCAGATGCGGCTTGAAAAAGAGCGATGGGAGACTGCTGTTCGCAAATGCGTGGCGCACAGCGATGGCAGTGAGACTGAGTGGGGCGCTCGCGCCGTGGACGCATTCGAGTATCTGTATGCCGCCCTCGACGCCGCGCTTGCGGAGCCGGAAAAGGAACGGGCCGAGGTTGCAGCCCCGGCCCGTGGCGTAGGTACAGGTCAGACCAACGCTCTAACCGGAGAAGCATACCGCACACCAGAGCCGGACGCCAAGCGGGAGCCTGCGACGGAGAAACAGGTAGCCGAGGTGTTCAAACTGAGCGGCGCTGTCTATTGGGGTCACTACCGCGATGGATGGCGAGCCGCCGAGCGGCACCACGGCATCACGAAGGAGGACGGGAAATGACACGCGAGGACATCACCCGCATGGCGCGGGAGGCCTACGGTGACTGGTTTCCAAACACGCCAGCGCCGCAAGAACTAGAACGCTTCGCCGCCCTCGTCGCAGCAGCCGAGCGGGAGGCCGAGCGGGAGGCGATTTGTTCGCTTGTCCACGGCCTGTGCGTGTCTGACAACAACGCGCAGGAAATCGTCAACGCCATCCGTGCGAGGGGGAGCAAATGAGCCTCGCCCTGCTGACCGAGGTCCGCGACGCTCTGCGGCGGCTCGACCCTGCCTGGTGCGCGCTGCACGGCAAGGAGCAGATCAGCGACGAGGAGCTCGACGAGCTCATCGCGCGCGTCGAGGATGCCGTGGAGGATGGCGATGGAACGCCCGCCTGACTTCGGCCCGCTGTTCCGGCTGCTGCGGGATGCGCTTATCGTCTGCGTGGCGATCCTGCTGCTGTGCGCGCTTCTGCTGAAGTTGATGCCAGAGCCTTGACCCGGCACTCCCCCAGCGCGCGGACGGCCTCGAGCTTGATGCGGGACTCCTCGACGCATTCGGTCGCGTCGATGTAGGCGCGGGCGAGGTCGCCGTTCGTGGCGATGTCGCGGTCGGGGACGGCGCAGGGTTCGGTCAGGTTAGCGGGGATTGGCGGGCAGGTCTCGAGCAGCACTAAGCGCGGCGCGCACGCCGTCAGGGATAGGCTGGCGAGCCCAATCAGCAACAGCCGGGTCGGTCTTGGTGGCATCGTCGAGATCCTCGCGGCGGGCGTTGGAGCGGCGGCGGTTGGCGGTGAGGTCGCGCTCGGCCTGGACGACGACGGGCGCTTGGGCGGCCAGCGCCTCGGCGAACCGCGCCCCGGCTTCGGCGGTGGCGGCCTCCCAGGAGGCCCTCTCGGCCGCCCTGCCGCGTTCGTAGGCCAGACGGTACCCTAGCCACCCCCCGGCCACCAGAGCCGCCAAAAAGCAGCCCCAGAGCCACAGGCGGGGCTTGAGCGTCAGCGGGAGGATGGGGAGCATCGGCCGCGATCGTCGTCGGGCTTGAAGTCGGCCCGGTTGCAGGCCGGCTTGTCGGTCATCCAACCGTGGTGCACGGCATGGGCGCACCAGACCCGATCCTGCGTCCGGGTGATGTCAGCGGCGTGCCAGCAGAGACGGCAGGGCAGGGTCTGCTCGGTCATACCGCCTCGCCGCGGAACCATGCCGCGCCGTCATCGACCACGACGAGCTCGGGCGGCAGCAGCCGACCGTCGCGGAAGGTCAGCACCGCGAAGCCCGACGCCCAGTTGAGCGGCCCGGCCTCGACATAGGTGAACTGCGGGCCGCCGACATCGGCCATCGTGCCGGTGTCCACGCCGTAGCGGCGGCCGCGGTAGTCGGCCCACGGGGTCACCTTCAACTGGTGGAGATGGCCGTGGACGTAGCTCACGCCAGCCTTGAGCGTGGAGTTGTAGGCAGCATGGACGCCGCCGTTTACCGGGCGGTGCCGGATGCAGACCCAGCCGTCCGTGCGGGCGTTGAGGTGCAGCGCCCAGCCGGCGCGCCACTTCGGCAGGTAATCGAGCAGCGTCGAGCCCGGCATCCCCTCGACCTCGGAAACGCGGCCGGAGAGGTAGTTCTCGAAGCGTGCGTCGTGGTTGCCGATGGTCCGTATGAGCTTGGCCTTGCCCGCCGCGCGCTCGATCTCGGCGCAGCGGTCCTGCACGGTGTGGATCTCGTCCTTTAGCTGCGGCTGCTGTTCCCACATGATCCGCGGATGCCGCGAGATGCGAGCGCCGTCGAGGATGTCGCCGTTCAGCACGACCATCGCGGGCTTGAGGGACTTGGCGAGGCGGCAGAATGCCTGGTGGGCCTCGGTCACGATGCCGGGCCAGTAGTGGCAGTCGGAGGCCACTAGCACCACGCCATCCTTGAGCGTGTCGTGCATCTCGCCCTCGTACTTCTCGGCGCGCTTGGCGGCGAGGGCGTTGGCAATCTTCCCGGCTTCGCTTTTTGCCCCGCCGCTGATGATCGGGTTGATGGCCTCAAGCGCGAGCCCGTAGCGGGTCTCAAGCACCCGTCGGCGGCTGTAGGTGTTCCTGACGGTGATGCCGAGCGCCTTGGCGACGAGGGTGGCCTTTTTGAGTCTCTGCCAGGCGGTGATGAACTCCTGATCTGACGCAGTGAGCGGCATGGTGCCTCAGCGGTTTGAGAACGATGCGAGCGCCTGCTGGAGCAGGCTGCCGAAGTTGTCGACGAAGACCTCGTCGGCGTAAAGCTTGTGATCCATCGCGCCTAGCACGGCGTGGACGAACTCGTGGCAGAAAGTCTGCTGGATGGCGGTGTCGGGTTGGTCGCTGCGAACGTCTATGCGGTGCAGCTTCGGGTCGTATAGCCCGAGCGCGTCTTTCGCATGAGGCCAGCGCGATAGCGGCAGGATGCGCACGGTGATGGTATGCCCGTGCAGGTGGAACCGACGAGGCACCCCGAGCCGACGGTGACGGTCACCGTCAGCCCGGGGGCTGCGCGCCTTCGCGCGCGGCATCGGTCAGTCCTTCTTCTTCGACACCACGGACCAGACAGCCGTGGCGAGGGTGGCGAGCGCGCCACCGACGGCGGCGACGGTGTTGGCGTCGACGAGGCCCTTGCCCACGAAGTAGCCACCAATGGCGGCCACGAGGGCGCGGACGATGCCCGCGATCTGTTCTGCACTCATTGTCATCTCCTAGGCTTCATGGATCGAGGGCGGCGCACCGTTGGAAGCCAACAGCGGGAGCGTCGTGGTGGCCGGTGGGGCCGTGTTTGAGGGCCAACGGTAGCCCAGAACCCGGGCGGGGTCAAAAGGGGCCACATTGACGGAGTTGCCTTGGTTCCCGCCGAGCACCATCAGCCGCCCGCGTTCGTCGCGGCCGACGAGGAAGCCGACATGGCCCGCGCCGGGGCGCTTCGGGCCGCCGTTGAAGACGACGACGCAGCCCGGGACAGGGCTGCAGGGCACCCCCCAGTCGAGCCACGCGCGCGCGCGGTACCAATGCTTCGGGAGGCTGTGCCCGCCCTGCCGGAACATGGCGGCGACAAAGACCCCGCACCAAGGCGTCTCGTCATCGCCCCACCACGCCCGCAGCTCGCGGAGCCACCGGGCAAGGGTCGGGGCGGTCTTGACGCCGGGGATCTCGCGCAGGCCGATGTAGTGGCGTGCGCTCTGCACCCAGTACGGCTCGATCACGGGAAGAACACCAGCTTGGTGAGGATGCCCGCCATGCCGGCGATGAGCCCGAAGCCGACCCGGCTGACGACGGTGCTGAACCGATCCAGATCCTCGCGGATGCCGCGGTACCGCTCGGCGCAGACGGCCTCGTGCGATGCGAACTTGATCTCGAGCTCGCGCAAGCGGCGGTCGTGGGTTTCGCTGGGGGATCTCATATCGGTCATGGCGGGGCGCCCTCTGCCGGGTTTTCAAGGGTGATGGAGACGTCGGCGGTCGCCGTCAGCGCCGTCGGCGTCGTGGAATCGGTAACCGTGCAGCGGTAGGTCGCGGCGGCAAATTCGCCTTCGCTGAGTCCGCTGGTCGAAAAGGTCGTGGTCGCGGCTGTCGGGCTCGTCACGGTGAGGGTGTCGCCGCCCTGCTTCGTCCACGCGTAGCTATAGGGTGCCGTTCCGCCAGAGGGAGTGACGGTGGTGCTGTTGCTCGTGATGGTGCCGCTGTCGCCGGTTTTGTAGAGGGTCGCCGGAGATGCGCTTGCCAGCATCGACTCTCGGCGAATCGAAACCGCCACATCGATGGTCTTGACGGCAGGCGTGCCAGCCGAATCGGTCACGGTGCATCGGAAGGTCGCGTCGTAGGTAGTTCCCGACACGAGCGTTGAGCCGGTGAAGGTCGAAGCCGCAGCCGCCGGGGAGTTGGCCGAAATGAGCGTCGATCCCGAAATGCGCGTCCAGGCATAGGTATATGGCGCAGTGCCGCCGGTAGCCGTGACGGTAGCGGTGGCGGTCGTAATCGAGGCGGCCGTATCGGTTTTCTGCAGCGAGGACGGCGACA
>Ga0315909_10004834_pt1 | contig 15716 bp, 17 predicted proteins | sample LakEriMetagenome_11_FD_203527 | JGI IMG/M metagenome (GOLD analysis project Ga0315909, IMG submission 203527) | Freshwater fungal communities from buoy surface, Lake Erie, Ohio, United States - Buoy 2 MA125 | ecosystem: Environmental > Aquatic > Freshwater > Lake | place: USA: Lake Erie, Ohio...
CGCGGTGCGCGCTTCACCCTAAGACGCAGTCTCTTTTAGCAGCAGTGACGGATTTATATGTGGGTGAACAACAGGGAGCGGGATCCAGTGGCGCGCTTGGATCGAGAAGCACAAATGCCAAGGTGGTAAAGCGCTTAACCAAATAAATGATCGCGACATCCACCACGACGCAAGTGATATCGGCTAACGCTAAGGTGATGACTGGGCGGCCGAGTTCAAATGGAACTAGCGCCGTCACAATCTAAAATCGCTCGTCGTCAAAAATAAAAGCTGCATTCGTCAGCTACGTTGGAATCCAACGCTAGATGGTGTGGTGAGTTTTGAACACGATTCTTAGAATCGATAACTTGGAGGCCAACAAAAAGCCGCCAGCGATGTTGCACCGATTTGCCGTCTGAAACTGTAGTACCTGCAGCGGTGCGCCTGGACAGCGACTTCTTGCTAGAGCCCGTTAGACCAGTCTTCAGACTGGTCTTTTTTATCTCAAATCCGTGGTGGTCAGAGGCAGCGCATGTCCAGCTACCGATGGCCCATTTCGATGAAAAAGGATGACGTTGCCCAATACGCAGAAAGATTGTTGGTAGCCGCAACAGTAAATCAGTCATCAGTTGCGGAACCGGAGGTCTCTGAAGGGGCGTCTCCGGTTGTCTTATCGAGTTCAGCTTTGGCAAAACACATCCGGGTGCCGTCCCAGCTTTGGCCGCACCAACAAAAGCCCTCGGCATTAATGATGCAGGTGCCGCTTCCGCAACAACGTTCGTCTTCGATGATGATCTCCCGTATTTTTTTAGTGGGTTAAGATGTTTAACTTGGGCTGTCTTACATATAAACACATGATGCAAGCCTAACGATAGCGGAAATCACTTTTGGTCGCTGCCTTTATGATTTAAAACCTACTAATATAAGAGCCCAATGAACGAAAATAGAGCAAAACAAGCAAGAAAAAAGACGGCCAAGGCTTACATTGTTTTAACGGCCGCATTCGTGATTATTTTTGGTGGAATCACTCTTCTAGGAGTTTTCATTGCTCATCTGGCTTCTTGAGTCAAGTTCCTGCTGCAACCTCGCTCCAAAAACAAACTGCAAACCGAAGACAGGTATTGAGAACCTGTGCACTTATTAAACAACCTCAAGCCCCAACCAAAACGCGAAATCCGTCTATCCTAGAGTGTTCCAGACTATCTAGCACTGGTTACGTGACCGATCGCGTCAAGGATAGCCGTGTCAGTTAACCACCCAACCACGCAGCGCTTTACACCAAGGTGCCTCCAAATGAATCTGCCTGCCACCGCCGACACGCTGACCGTGCTCTATGACGGCGCATGCCCCCTATGCCGCCGCGAAATCGCCCATGTGAAGAGCCTCGCAGAGCGTCAAGGTGATAGCGGCTTGTGCTTTATCGATATCAGTCGCGAGACAGAAGGCGATACGCGTTCTAATTCAGAGCGCGCGGCATTGCTCGCACGCTTTCATGTGCAACGTGCTGATGGCTCGCGGCTCGATGGTGCTGCCGCCTTTGTCGCTATGTGGCGACGTTTGCCGGGGTGGCGTTGGCTTGCAAAGCTGGCTCGTCTGCCGGGTGTTCTGCCACTGCTTGAACTGGCCTATCGAGGTTTTCTTGTCGTGCGACCGGTAATGCAGAAGATTGCCCGAAGAAGCGACTCGACGCGATCAACACCAGCATCTGCGACAGCGCCGCAGCTGTCCGTTTATCTGGAACGCGAGTTGAGATCTGATCATGCGGGAGAGACCGGTGCCGTTGCAATCTACGAGGGCATCGCTGCTGTCGCAGCTTGGCGCAGTGACGCAGAGTTACTCGAATTCGCCCGCCAGCATGGCCACACAGAGGCAGAGCATCTGCGCCTGATCGAGGCCTGGTTTCCACCAGCACGATGTAGTCGCCTGCTGGGACCATGGCGAGCCGCTGGTTGGCTCACGGGCGCGGTACCTGCACTGTTCGGGCGCAGATCAGTGTATGCCACCATCGCTGCGGTTGAAACCTTCGTTGATCAGCACTACCAGCAGCAAATCGATCACCTTCAAAGCCACGGTGGCCCCGAGGGATTGCTCCCCTTGCTCTTGCGCTGCCAATCCGACGAGCGCCATCACCGAGACGAAGCGGCTGCGCTCGCGGGCGCAAAGACATCCTGGCCATTGCGTGCCTGGTGCCGCGTGGTGGGCATCGGCTCAGCCGCAGCGGTTGTGCTGGCTCGGCGTATTTGAGCTGAATGAGGCGGCTGGCTTTTGAGCTTGACGCATCACCCCGCTGCGCCAGCCAGCCTGCCTGCCTACCTGCAAAGCGAGTCTTTATGCGGAATCCCTCTGGCAACAATGACAAGATCGTGCATTATTAGTTTCACTTAAGGAAACTTTGGGCGTCTTTTTGGTGAATTATTGAGAAAAAATCCATATAATCCGAGGTTCCGGCGGCATATTGCGTCGACGCAACACAGAAGAAAAAACTGGGGGCTAGCTTCATGCAGCTGATGTGGGTTTCAGGCCCGACGGGCACCGTACGCAAAGTTTCGATCACCGCAAAAAAAATGCTCATTGGCTTTGGCGTGGTGGCGAGTGCTTTGGTCACGCTCGGGTTTCTGCTCTACCTGATCGGATTCAAGATAGCGATCGAAGTGCGCCCCGAACTTGCGCGCAGCCTCGGCGGAATCACCACCCAAGCAGAGCAGCAACGAATGGAGTCGGTGTACCGGGAGCGCCTCGTTAAACTTCAGGGCATGCTGGAAGCCACAGCCCAGGATGTACGTCACCTTGAAACCCTCAAGAACCAATTCATGGAATTGGCAACACCCGCCTCGGTCAAGGACCGGCGCACTGTCAATGAAGATGGCAAAGGTGGCCCCATGCTTCCCACCATGCGTTCATTGTCCTTACAAGGGCAGCCGCTGGATGCCACGTTCGATGTCTTGCTTCAGGAATTCGGACAGTTTCATAAGACGGTCGGCAATCTGCCTGACAACTGGTCACGAGAACTTAGTCGCTTGAAGACCTTCCCAACCGGTATGCCGCTTGCTGGCGGGTTCCGACTCTCCAGTGGGTTTGGTATGCGGACTGACCCTTTCACTGGCATGTTGGGTCGACACGATGGATTAGACTTTACCTCCACCCTGGGTGCTCCGATTCTTGCGACCGCTGACGGCACTGTGTCTCGTTCCGGCTGGGAGGATACTTACGGCAATATCGTCGAGATCACGCATGCGGAAGGTTTCGTGACCCGCTACGCGCATATCAGTACACGGTACGTTTCCGAAGGCCAGCGGGTCAAACGCGGGGATCGTATCGCTGCAGTGGGCAACACCGGTCGGTCAACAGGTCCTCACTTGCACTACGAAGTTTTCCATCAGGGCCGCGTCATCAACCCTTTGCAGGTACTGCCACATTTGAGTGGCGAGAAAATCTAGATCGTCGCCTCGCACCCAGTAATCTGGTTCAGCCAAGCGTTCGGTGGCACGAACCAACAAGCATAACCCGACGGATATTTATCGCGCTAAATTGTGGCTGAATGACAAGCGCTGTGGAGATTGCGATGTTCCGTAAGATGAAGCAAAACAAGCTGTTACCTACACAGGAGAAGTTCGACACTTTGATCGGCGCAACGACCGAGATCTATGGTCGCCTTGTGCTCCTCGACAGCGTGAGAATCGATGGCAAGGTCATTGGGAATATCGAGACAGCAAAAGACAAAAAAGTCACAGTAGCCATCGGTCGCTCAGGCGAAGTGTCGGGTGATATCACCGCACACCGGGTTATGGTGGCTGGCAAAATCGAAGGCAATATTTACGCCACCGAGCGTGCCGAATTCCACAAAGACTCCGAGGTACGTGGCGACATCACCTACGGCACCATCGGCGTTGAACACGGTGCCAAGCTACTGGGCTTGGTGATCCAGGCACAAAACAACACGACCAGTACGACCGACGCCCAGGCAGTCATCAAGATGGCGCAAGAGAAGAAGTAAACGCAAACAAAAAAGGCTGCCTGCGCAGCCTTTTTACTTGCCTGTCCGTTTTTACGATCAGGCTTTTTTCTTGAGCTCGCCTTTGACGACACCACCACGCTGAATCGTGATGCTCTTGAAGCTGACCTTACCGTCCACGACGGCACGGCTACCAATAGTCAGATCACGGCAATCGAGCGCACCCGAAAAATTGCCCTTCACATTCATGGTGTCGCAGGTCACATTACCATCGAGAACACCAGTAACGCCAATTTGAATGGAATGGAGTGCCAAGGTGCCGCGCACGGTGCCATCGATAGTCAGGTAGCCGCTGGATCGGATCTCACCGATGAATTCAAAACCCTCGCTGATGATCGAAGGCTTGAGGTTGTTGCCTGTCGGCTTGCCAACGCCGTTACCATTACCATTCATTGATGGCTCGGGATCGGGCATCACGATCTCTGGCTCCGGTAGTGCTGGCTCAGCCACAGGCTGACTGATCTCGTTAGTCATGGCCACCTTGTCTCGCTCGTCGTTTCGTCGCTTATTGAACACGTGTCAATGCCCTGATATCAATAGGAGCTCGAGGATGGTCCACCCTCGCCATCAATCTTCTGCAAGGAACCCTGAAGATCGCCACCTTTTTCGATTTCGATTTCCGCGTACTGCACTGAGCCCAGCGCCTTACCCGTCGAGCGAATAAACAGTGATTTCTTCGCTGTCAGCGTGTCGTGAATTTCGCCGCGCAGGTCGATAATCTCCGCCGTGACCTTGCCTTTGATAACGCCAGAGCTGGCAACAATCAGTTCGCGCGCCGTGATTTCTCCCTCGATGCTGCCGGAGATAGAGGCAATATCAGGGACAACAAATGTGCCGTTGAGAACGACACCTTCGCCTACCGTCAGACATCCACTTTGGTTTGAGTCCGCCAACACTGCCTCCAAGATTTCAGGTCGAGAAAATGATCAACTTGCTACATTCGTATGGCCAAGCCGGCGTGCTGTTCGGTTTGGTGCGGTCAGCCCTACTATGCTCCCAATCGTATCCGCAGAGAAATTATACGGCGAAACATTCAAAAATCCCAAAACAATTACCGTAAAACAAAGATTTTATGAAATAGTTTCGTGAATGATATTTTTTCACTGGACCAGACAAACGCTATTGCAGAAGAAAGCGCTCCGCCCGCTGATATAGTTATATTGATTTTTTATGTTAGTTATTGGAAATTAGAATTTGCTTTATATATTGCGAAGCAGCATACTTCGCTTGTCTCCTCTATGTCTCCTCCTAAGATATAGATTCAGCCCGCTCCACGAGCGGGCTTTTTTTTGCCTGTCGATCGGAACGTATGGGGGTGGGCGCAGACAGCGGGATTTTCAGATGGCGAGCACTGCCAGAATTTGTTGTAGCTCTTGCCGGACCCGGGCAAGGTCGGCGACCAATGGCTCTTCGGGTGGTTGCTGACTGAACTCATTCAGCGCACGCGCGTCAAGCTTGTTACGAGCGCCGCTGATCGTAAAGCCCTGCTCATACAAAAGCTCACGAATACGGCGAATCAACAAGACCTCATGATGCTGGTAGTAGCGTCGATTACCGCGCCGCTTTACGGGTTTGAGCTGAGTGAATTCCTGCTCCCAATAGCGCAGCACATGAGGCTTGACACCGCAAAGCTCACTCACCTCGCCAATTGTGAAATACCGTTTGGCAGGAATCGGAGGCAGGGTAACCAGCACCGGCTTGGCTGCGCGATCGTTCATTTAGTGAAAGAATCAGGCAGCGTGCTGAGCGGAATTGCGCTGTGTGGCAGCATCAACCATGGCCTTGAGCTTTTGGCTTGCATGGAAAGTAACGACACGCCTGGCGCTAATCGGAATCTCTTCGCCCGTTTTGGGGTTGCGCCCAGGCCGCTGCGGCTTGTCACGCAACTGAAAGTTACCAAAACCGGATAGTTTGACCGACTCGCCACGCTCGAGTGCGTCGCGAATCTCGCTGAAAAAAGTCTCGACCATATCCTTTGCTTCGCGCTTGTTGAGCCCAACTTGCTCGAACAACAGCTCGGCCAATTCTGCCTTGGTCAATGTGGGCAGTTCTTTTTCGGCGCGGGTACGGGCCTGCGAGGCCATGACGGCCCGACCCAAATCAGCGGCGAGAACAGATTCCATTTCGGCAGGATTGCTTTGATTCATGATGTGTTTTAACCAGCGTAGGCTGATCTTATTTTCTTAAAATCGCGCCGAATTTCTTGTGAACTGCATCGACAAGTGCGGCGACTGCGACGTCGACCGACGCATCCTGGAGCGTGCTTTCAGTATCTTGCATGGTCATACGGAAAGCAAGACTTTTTTCGTCTTCAGCCAGCCCTTTGCCGCGATATTCATCAAATAAAACAATGTGTTGCATGATTCGACATGCCGAATTATTAACGGCCTCCGATTGAAAAACATCGACCAGGCTTTGCACGCTCACCGTATGCTTGACGAGCAGTGCGATGTCGCGAACGACCGCCGGGAAACGCGAAATTTCGCGGTAAACGGGTACATGACGGCGTACCAGCGCGCCAACATCGACTTCGAACAAAACCGGTGCCAAGGGCAAATCGAGCTTTTGCTGCAAACGCGGATGCAACTCACCGATGTAACCGACGATGCCCTTATCAATAAGCACATTCGCCGACCGGCCAGGATGCAGCGCGGGATGCACACTAGGCTCAAAGCGCAGACTGAGTGGCGCGAACAAAGCTTCGAGATCGGCTTTCAGATCAAAGAAATCTGCCACGCGTGCCGGCTGTCCCCACTGCTCTTCCAGCACAGGACCATAAGCAAGTGCGGCCACACGCGTTGGCTGACGAATGCCTGCGACCGATAGCGGCCCATCAGCGATGGACGGATCTTTGCGAAACACCGCACCTAGCTCGAACACACGCACACGGCTTGCCTTCCGATTCAAGTTGTACCGCACGTTAGCGACCAGACCACTCAACAGCTGCGAGCGCATCACGCTCATCTGACTGGCGATCGGATTGAGTAGACGAATAGGATCCGGATTGTTAGAGAAATCCCGCTCGGCTTCCTCGTCCACAAAGCTGAAATTCACCACTTCCTGATAATCGAGATCAGCGAGCTGCCTGCGCAGCACAAAAGGTGTACGAGTATTTTCTGGGCTAGTGTGCATCGACTGCGCGGCGACCGGTGGCAACGCAGGAATATTTTCGAAACCGTGAACGCGTGCGATTTCTTCAATCAAATCTTCTTCGATATCGATATCAAATCGGTAGCTGGGTGGCGTCACAAAAAATACATCCGCTTCCTGCGTGAACGGTAACGCCAGTCGCCTGAATATATCGGCGACTACGGACGCCGAGAGAGGTATGCCTATGATCTTCGCCGCACGCGCGAGACGCATCGCCACCGGTTTGCGAACTGGCAGATCGACTTGCTGATCGTCGACGGGACCGACACGCGTTTTACCCGGCACGCCACAAATTTCGACGATCAGTGCAGTGATGCGCTCGATGTGCTCAACCGTCGTCGCATAATCCACACCGCGCTCGAAACGGTGCGCGGCATCCGTAGAAAAATTATAGCGACGTGCCCTGCCCTGCATCGCTTGCGGCCACCAGAAGGCTGCCTCGAGATAAATGTTTTCGGTATCCAGTGATACGGCGGTCGCATCGCCACCCATAATGCCGGCCAGCGATTCGACCTGCTTTTCATCGGCAATGACACCCACCCAATCATCCAGCTCGACGGTGTTGCCGTTGAGGAGCTTGAGCTGTTCGCCTTTGCGTCCCCAGCGCACATCCAGACCACCATGAATTTTGTCGAGATCAAATACATGCGTAGGACGACCCAGCTCGAGCATCACATAGTTCGAGATATCCACGAGTGCCGAGATCGAACGCTGGCCACTGCGCTCGAGGCGCTGCTTCATCCACTCGGGCGTCGCTGCGCGCGCATTCAAGCCACGAATTACGCGTCCGGAGAACCGTCCACACAAATCTTTGGCACTGACTTTTACCGGCAGTATTTCATCGGAATCAGGTTTCACGATAGAAAAGATCGGCGCTGTCAGTGGCGTACTGGTGAGCGCTGCGACTTCGCGAGCGACACCCAGCACCGAGAGGCAGTCCGCACGATTCGGCGTGAGCTTGATCGTGAATTTCAGATCATCGAGCTGATAAAAATCACGAAAATTCTGACCCACCGTCGCAGTGTCTGACAGTTCAAGTAAACCCGCATTCTCATCGGACAAGCGAAGCTCACGCGCCGAACACAACATCCCCTGCGATTCGACACCGCGCAGCTTACCCACGCGGATCTCGAACGGCTTTCCATCCTCACCGGGTGGCAACATCGCACCCGCCAGTGCGCAAGGCACTTTCAAACCCGGACGCACATTCGGCGCGCCACAAACGATATTGAGCAAGGTACCGGTACCGGCATCAACCTGACAAACATGGAGCCTGTCGGCATTGGGATGACGTTCGACTGACATTACCTGCGCTACCACTACCTGAGTGAAAGGTGGTGCGACAGGTTCGACTTCCTCGACTTCCAGCCCGGCCATGGTGAGCAAATGCGACAGTGCCTCCGACGTGATGTCCGGATTCACCAGAGTGCGCAGCCAGTGTTCAGAAAATTGCATCGCGTCGGACTCAGTTGAATTGTTTCAGAAACCGCAGATCGCCTTCGTAAAACAGGCGCAGGTCATTGATTCCGTAGCGCAGCATGGTCAGCCGTTCCAAACCGGAGCCGAAAGCAAAACCGATGTACTGCTCTGGATCGAGACCCATATTGCGAATCACCGTGGGATGCACCTGCCCGGCACCAGAAACTTCAAGCCAGCGCCCTTTCAGTGGTCCGGTGCCAAACGCAATATCAATCTCGGCAGATGGCTCGGTAAAAGGAAAGTACGAAGGACGAAAACGCACCTGTAAATCATCCGTCTCAAAAAACGCCTGAACAAAATTCAGGTACACGCCTTTCAGATCAGCGAAGCTGATGTCGGTATCTATCCACAGCCCCTCGACCTGATGAAACATCGGCGAGTGTGTCGCATCGCTATCCACGCGATAAGTACGACCCGGCGCAATAACTTTGATTGGTGGCTTGTGCATGCGCGCATATCGCACCTGCATGGGACTGGTATGGGTGCGAAGCAGTAGCGGCTTGCCAGTACTGTCTTTAGCGTCGATATAGAAGGTATCTTGCATTGAACGCGCTGGATGATTTTCCGGGCTGTTCAATGCGGAAAAATTAGTCCAATCCGTTTCGATCTCGGGCCCGTCCGCTGCCTCGAAACCAATCGATGAAAAAATTTCGCTCACGCGCTGCCAGCTGCGCATCACTGGATGAATGCCACCAACACCGCGACCACGACCTGGCAAGCTCACGTCAATCGCTTCAGCATCGAGTCGTGACTGCATCTGTGCATCCGCCATCGCGGTACGACGTGCATTGAGCAATGCTTCGATTTTTTCTTTGGCCTGATTAATCACCGCTCCCTGCGCGCGACGCGCTTCCGGATCGAGCTGACCGAGACCTTTCATCTGCGCAGTAATTTGCCCGGTCTTGCCGAGGTACTTTGCCTTGGCATTCTCAAGCGCTGCAGGATCTTTCGCGGCGAGAAAATCCGCTTCCGCCGCGGCAACGATTTGTTCCAGAGAGCTCATGCAGTGTAGACGCTATAGATCATTAAAAACGACAACGGGGCACAGGCTGTTCACCTCTGCCCCGCCATGAAACTGCACAGGCATCATCTCAACGACGCCCAGTGCCCACTGTATTACGCGGCGATGGTTGCTTTGACCTGATTGACGATTGCAGCGAAAGCTGGCTTGTCCATCACGGCCATGTCAGCGAGCACTTTACGGTCGAGACCGATCGATGCACGCTTCAAACCATTGATGAAGACGCTATAGGTCAGACCATGTTCGCGTGACGCCGCATTGATACGGGTGATCCACAGCGCGCGGAATACGCGCTTCTTGTTGCGACGATCGCGGTACGCATATTGGCCGGCACGCATGACCGCCTGTTTGGCAACGCGGTAGACTTTACTGCGACGTCCGCGATAGCCTTTGGCAGCATCGAGAACTTTCTTGTGACGGGCCCTTGCTGTGACCCCACGCTTGACTCTTGGCATAGTGTGCTCCTGTACTTGAGAGTGAGGTTAGGCGAAAGGCATCATGGCACGTACGGAATCCAGATTGGTCTCATGGACCTGGACCGCACCGCGCAGGTGACGTTTGTTCTTGGTGGTTTTCTTGGTCAAAATATGGCGCTTGAAAGCTTGGCCACGCTTGACAGTACCGCCCGGACGAACGCGAAAACGCTTCTTCGCGCTGCTCTTGGTTTTCATCTTTGGCATGCACATATCCACCCGATTCCGGGTGGCTCCTTTATTGGACGATGACAGGTGGCAGAACAAACTGCTCTTGGATGCCTGCTCTCGCTTCTTGTAAACGGCGAAATCGAGTCCGCCGTATCTTGCACCCCCGTCCGAAAACGGGAGCGCGGATTCTACCAAATTTTGTGACGAGCTACTTCTTCTTCTTGGGCGCCAGCACCATCACCATCTGCCGGCCTTCCATTTTTGGAAACTGTTCTATCTGACCATAAGGCTCGAGATCGAGCTTGAGACGTTCCAGCATCCGCATACCGATTTCCTGGTGGGCCATTTCACGACCCCGGAACCGCAAGGTGATTTTGGTCTTATCACCTTCGTCGAGGAACTTGATCAGGTTGCGCAGCTTGATGTTGTAATCACCATCATCGGTGCCGGGACGGAATTTGACTTCCTTCACCAGAATCACCTTCTGCTTGAGCTTCGCTTCGTGTGCCTTTTTTTGTTCCTGATACTTGAACTTGCCGTAGTCCATCAGGCGACACACCGGAGGAACCGCTGTCGGTGCGATCTCTACGAGATCGACGTCGGCTTCCTCAGCCATTTTGAATGCCTCGGCCAGACTGACGATACCTAGCGCTTCGTTTTCAACACCCGAGAGACGCACTTCAGGCGCCGTAATTTCACCGTTAATGCGGTGCGACTTGTCAGTAGCTATTGCAGTATCCTTAAAAAATCCAATAATTAAGCCGTGCTTCTGCAGCGGGCAAACCTGACGGCAGATCCGTCAGGCCTTGCTGGCAAGCTCCTGCTGGAGTCGCTCAACCAGACTGTCGACGGACATCACGCCCATATCGACATTGCCTCGTGCACGCACGGCCACGGTATTCGCATCTCTTTCCTTGTCGCCCACTACAACGATGTAGGGCAATTTCTGGACAGAGTGCTCACGTATTTTATAGGTTATTTTCTCGTTACGCAAATCAGCATGCACTCTAAACCCTTGTTTTTTCAGGTTTTGCTCGAGTTGTTGCGCATAATCGGCCTGCCCCTCGGAAATATTCAAAATAGCAATTTGTGTTGGCGCCAGCCATAAAGGCAGCGCCCCGGCGTGGTTTTCAATCAACATGCCAATGAAGCGCTCCAGCGAGCCCAGAATGGCCCGGTGCAACATCACCGGGACCTTGCGGGTGTTGTCATCGGCCACGTACTCGGCCTCAAGGCGCACCGGCATCGAGAAATCCACCTGCATCGTGCCGCACTGCCAGGGCCGACCGATTGCGTCTTTGAGCGTGTACTCAATCTTCGGACCGTAAAACGCACCCTCTCCAGGCGTGATCTCGTAGGCGCAACCGGAACGCTCCAGCGAGGCGATCAACGCCTGTTCTGCCTTGTCCCAGAGCTCGTCCGAGCCGACCCGCTTTTCGGGCCGAGTTGCCACTTTATAAATAACCTCGGTAAAGCCGAAATCCCGGTAGACCTTTTGCAGCAAGGCAGTGAAGGCTACGCATTCGTCAAGGATCTGGTCTTCGGTGCAAAAGATATGCCCATCATCCTGAGTGAAGCCGCGCACCCGCATCATCCCGTGCAGCGAGCCCGAAGGCTCATTGCGGTGGCACTGCCCGAATTCACCGTAACGCAGAGGCAGCTCGCGATACGAATGCATGTTGGAACGGAAAATCTGCACATGCCCCGGGCAGTTCATCGGCTTGAGCGCGTAGTGGCGGTTCTCCGAATCCGTGGTGAACATATTGTCTTTGTAGTTGTCCCAGTGACCGGATTTTTCCCACAGCGTGCGGTCAAGGATCTGCGGTGCTTTCACTTCCTGATAGCCGTTGTCCTGATACACATGGCGCATGTACTGCTCCACTTGTTGCCACACCGTCCAACCTTTCGGGTGCCAGAAAATCAACCCCGGCGCCTCATCCTGAAAATGAAACAGATCAAGCTGCCGGCCCAGCTTGCGGTGATCGCGCTTCTCGGCCTCTTCCAGCATATGCAGATAAGCATCCTGATCTTCCTTCTTCGACCACGCCGTGCCATAAATACGCTGCAGCATTTCGTTCTTGGAATCACCGCGCCAGTAAGCACCCGCCACCTTCATCAGCTTGAAGACTTTCAGCTTGCCCGTCGAGGGCACGTGTGGACCGCGGCACAGATCAGTAAATTTACCCTCGCTGTAGAGCGACACATCCTCACCGGCAGGAATCGATCCTATGATCTCTGCTTTGTAAGCCTCGCCAATCGACTTGAAATACGCTACTGCCTCATCGCGCGGCACCACCTTGCGCTCGACCGGCTCATCCTTCTTGGTGAGATCGGCCATCTTCTTTTCAATCGCTTCCAGATCTTCCGGCGTAAACGGACGCTTGTATGAAAAGTCATAGTAAAAGCCACTATCAATCACCGGACCAATCGTAACCTGCGCATCCGGGAAAAGCTCCTTGACCGCATACGCAAGCAAGTGCGCCGTTGAATGGCGAATCACCTCAAGGCCATCTGCGTCCTTGTCCGTGATGATGGATAGATCGGCATCGCGCTCGATCAAATAGGAGGTGTCGACCAGCTTGCCATCAACCTTGCCAGCCAGCGCGGCCTTGGCCAAACCGGCGCCAATCGATGCAGCAACCTGCGACACAGTAACGGGGGCATCGAACTGACGCTGTGAGCCATCGGGAAGTCGAACTGAAACCATGGAGTACTCCTGCTCTTAGGGTAAGACGATCAAATGTCGACCGTGAACACCATAAAAAAACGCGGGCTAGCCGCGTAATTCTCTCGAAAGGCGCCTGATTGGAGGCGCGTCAAATCGCCATAGTATACGTCGAGGGCGTATCACTTGCCAACCAAACGACCCCGAAGTCCGCTGCAACACACCCCCGAGTTCGCGATTCGGCCCGCCACGACAGCGTCGGGCGAGGCGCTACGCGGATATGGCATCTCAGGCCCAGGTTTCGATCACACGACTATCGTCACGGACACCCAGGCCCATGTCTGCCGCCTGACAGAAACGCGCATGTGCAACGTCCAGCAAGGGCAACTGCGCACCACAAGACGCGCCAGCCTCGGCCACCAACCCACTGTCTTTCACAAAAATATTGATTGCACTCGTGACGTGCACGTCCGTGCCCGCGATCATGCGTGGCCCACGATCCGACAACATCCAGGAACCCGCTGCGCCCCTCTCTACGAGCGACAACACCGCACCCGGATCAAGACCCAGCGAACGCGCGAGACTCAGTGCCTCTGCGGCAGCGGCAAGATGTACCGAACACAGGTGCTGGTTCACCACCTTGATACTTTGTCCATCACCCGGCTGCGAGCCCGTGACGTGCACCTTGCCCATCGTGTCGAGCACCGGCCTTGCTACTTCTACATCCTCTGCGGCTCCGGCAGCAAAGATAACGAGCTCAGCTGTCTTTGCTCGCGCGACGCCACCAGTGACGGGCGCATCCACGACACGCGCACCCCTTCGCCGCAGAACATCTCCCTGCTCGCGCATCGACTGTGGTCCGACGGTAGACATGATTACCCACACCTGCCCGGAGGGAAGTTCGGTAATACTCCCGACCAGGGTCGCCAACTGCGCCGGCGTCGCGACCATCACCACCACCATCGATGCAGGTGGGGCTTCAAACAAACTGCGCACCGTAACAATGCCGTTGGCTGTCGCATTGGTCGCAACCAGCTCCGATACATCAACACCGGTGACCCGATAGCCCGCTCGCTGAATATGCAGTGCCATCGGCAATCCGATAGCACCCACGCCGATGAAGGTAATATTCATTGGGGTTTCCTGCGCCTTCATCGTTATCGTCATTTCAGCCACTCCTTGATGCGCACTGACAGCGCATCGCAGCTGATGCCGTAGCGGTCATGCAGCGTCGGCAGCGCACCTGCATCAAGAAACACATCCGGTAGGCCCGCCAACTGAAAACCGCCAGGCTGAACCCCATGACGCAGCAGCGCACTTGCGACCGCCTCGCCAAGTCCGCCAATGACAGAATGATTTTCAGAAACCACAACCAAGCGCGATTTACTGCGCACTGCATCGACAATCGTTTTCTCATCCAGTGGCTTGATGGTCGGGCAATGCAGCACCGCGACATCTACCTTGTCGGACACCAGAACCTTGGCTGCTTCAAGCGCGCGCATCGTCATCAACCCAGACGAAATGATCAATACATCTGCTCCATCGCGCAGCAGCTTGGCCTTGCCAAGCTCGAACTGATAGCCATCCATCTCGTCTAGCACCAAGGGCACATTGCCACGCAGCAGCCGCATATACACGGGCCCCTTGTGCTCGGCGATCTGGGGCACTGCCTGCTCCAGATCCAGTGCGTCGCAGGGATCCACAATCGTCAGTCCGGGAATACCACGCATCATCGCAATGTCTTCTGTTGCTGCATGGCTCGGTCCATAGCCCGTCGTCAGCCCAGGCAGGGCGCAGCAAATTTTGACGTTCAGATTTTCCTCAGCGATCACCTGATGAATAAAGTCGTGTGCGCGCCGTGTCGCAAACGCAGCATAAGTCGTAGCAAATGGCGTCAAGCCTTCCTTGGCCATGCCGCCAGCGGCTGCTATCAGCAGCTGCTCGGCCATGCCCATTTGGTAAAACCGCTCGGGAAAGGCTTGGGCAAACAGATGTAAATCGGTGTATTTCGCAAGATCCGCCGTCAGACCCACCACCTCAGGATGATCCGCTGCGTAAGCCACCAGTGCCTTGCCGAATGGCGCCGCAGTCACACGCTGCCCTTCGGAAGCGATAGAAGCGATCATCGCTGAGGTAGTCAAACGGGGCTTTTTATCAACAACAGGGGCATTCATGCGAAGACTCCTCAAGATTGAGACTGATCGAGCACGGACAGCGCCTGCTGCCACTCGGGTGGATCGACACGGATGAAGTGATTCTTCTCGCGCTGCTCAAGGAAAGGAATCCCCTTGCCCATCAGCGTATCGAACAAGATCACGCGTGGCTTGGCTTGAGCACAGCGACGCGCTGCGTCAAATGCAGCGACCACGGCACCAAGCTCATTGCCATTCACGCGCTGAACATGCCAACCAAAGGCAACCCACTTGTCCACCAACGGCTCAAAACCCATCACCTTGCCCGAGGGGCCATCGGCTTGCTGATTATTGATGTCAACCAAACAAATCAGATTGTCCAACCGATGATGCGCTGCACCCATCGCCGCTTCCCAAGTCGCACCTTCATCCAGCTCACCATCGGACATCGAGTTGTAAATGAACGCAGGATTTTTTTTATGTTTCAGCCCCAGCGCCATACCGACTGCAATCGCCAAACCCTGACCCAGTGAGCCACCAGACATCTCCATACCCGCCGTATAGGTCGCCATGCCCGACATCGGCAGATGACTGTCATCGCCGCCATAGGTGTCGAGTTCGCTTTCTTCAATAA
>Ga0315909_10004838_pt1 | contig 15713 bp, 16 predicted proteins | sample LakEriMetagenome_11_FD_203527 | JGI IMG/M metagenome (GOLD analysis project Ga0315909, IMG submission 203527) | Freshwater fungal communities from buoy surface, Lake Erie, Ohio, United States - Buoy 2 MA125 | ecosystem: Environmental > Aquatic > Freshwater > Lake | place: USA: Lake Erie, Ohio...
TTCATGTGCGAGTCTACCGATTTGAACCGATAAGGTTTCGCACATGGCTGAGTTCATTTATACGATGAAAAAGGCGCGAAAAGCGCATGGTGACAAGGTAATTCTAGATGATGTGACCTTGATGTTTTTGCCGGGGGCAAAGATTGGCGTTGTTGGTCCTAACGGATCCGGTAAGTCAACGGTCCTGCAAATTATGGCCGGACTACAACAACCTTCAAACGGTGAAGCTTTCTTATCACCAGGATACACAGTCGGAATTTTGCTACAAGAGCCACCACTTGATGAAACTAAAACAGTTTTAGAGAATGTTCAGGAAGGCGTTGCTGAAACAATTGGATTACTTGCTCGCTTCAATCAAATAAGTGATGAGATGGCCAACCCAGATGCCGACTACGACAAGTTGTTGGCCGAGATGGGAACTTTGCAAGAACAATTAGACCACCGAAATGCTTGGGATTTAGATTCCCAATTGGAACAGGCGATGGATGCACTTCGCTGTCCACCAGGTGATGCCGATGTAACTGTTCTATCTGGCGGAGAACGTCGTCGCGTTGCACTCTGTAAATTGCTATTGCAACAACCAGATCTTCTGCTTCTAGATGAACCAACAAACCACTTAGATGCCGAATCTGTTTTATGGCTCGAACAACATTTAAGTAAATATCCAGGCACCGTAGTAGCAATTACTCACGATAGATATTTCTTGGACAATGTTGCGCAGTGGATTCTGGAACTCGATCGTGGTCGCGCCTTCCCTTATGAAGGAAACTATTCAACTTACTTGGATACCAAATCAACACGTTTAAAGATCGAAGGCCAGAAAGATGCCAAGCGCGCAAAGCGCCTGACTGAAGAACTTGAATGGGTTCGGATGAATGCCAAGGGGCGCCAAGTTAAATCTAAGGCCCGTCTGGCACGCTATGAAGAGATGGCTTCTGAAGCTGAGAAGACTCGCAAATTAGATTTCGAAGAGATTCAAATACCAATGGGACCAAGACTTGGAAACGTTGTTGTTGAGGTAGAGAATTTGAAGAAGGGCTTTGGAGATCGACTTCTAATCGATGATCTTTCATTTACCCTGCCACGTAACGGAATTGTTGGAGTAATCGGGCCTAACGGCGCTGGTAAAACCACACTATTCAAAACTATTTTGGGCATGGAACAACCAGATAGCGGCACTGTAAAGATTGGTGAAACTGTAAAGATTTCATATGTAGATCAGTCTCGTGGCGGCATCGACCCAAAGAAGAGTTTGTGGGAAGTTGTGTCTGATGGCTTGGATTACATAAAAGTTGGACAAGTAGAAATGCCATCGCGTGCATATGTTTCGGCATTTGGATTTAAAGGACCAGATCAACAGAAAGCTGCCGGAGTTTTATCTGGTGGCGAGCGAAACCGTTTGAATCTTGCTCTGACTTTAAAAATGGGTGGAAACCTATTGCTTCTAGATGAGCCAACAAACGATCTTGATGTTGAAACCCTTGGCTCATTAGAAAACGCGCTGCTTGAATTTCCTGGTTGCGCAGTTGTTATTTCTCACGATCGCTGGTTCTTGGACCGGGTAGCAACACATATCTTGGCTTACGAGGGAGATTCGCAATGGTTCTGGTTTGAAGGAAACTTTGAATCTTACGAAGAGAATAAAATCGCCAGACTCGGTGTCGAAGCTTCACGGCCACATCGTGTTACTTACCGAAAGTTAACTCGCTAATGCGCCACCATGGAAAAACCTATGTTCGCTGGAATGATCTAGACGCATTTGGGCATATCAACAATGCAAACTACCTAACATTTATCCAAGAAGTGCGTGCTGACTTCACCTGGTATTCAAGAATTGCAAAAGGTTTAAAGCCAATGTTTTCGGATATGGTCGTTGCGCGAGCCGAGATTGATTATCTAGAGCCAATCACTGAAGGTGGCTTTGAAATTGATATCGCAATCTGGGTCTCAAAGATTGGGAATTCATCATTCACACTTGAATATGAATTAACATCGAAGGCAGGCGTTCATGCCAAAGCCCGGACTGTTCAGGTCGCAGTTGATATGGAAACTAAGCGTTCCCGTGCAATAAACGCCGAAGAACGCGAGCTTTTAACGCAATATCTTGAGCATGAGTGAGGCAACTTTTTATGAACGTGCCGGTGGGGCGGCAACGTTTAAGGAACTAACTAAGCGTTTCTATCAACGGGTTGCAGCGAATCCGATCTTGAAGCCGATGTATCCGGAAGACGATATGGCCGGGGCCGAAGAGCGTCTTGCACTATTTCTCGAACAATATTGGGGCGGGCCATCCACATATTCTGACCAGCGTGGCCATCCAAGGCTTCGCATGCGACATGCGCCATTTCATATCGCAACCCCAGAACACGATGCTTGGCTGCAATGTATGCATGCGGCAGTAATTGATCTAGAGATTGCCGAAGAACTTAAAGAAGAGCTCTGGACTTATTTCCAATATGCAGCTCATTCGATGAAGAATCAGCCAGATAATTAATTAGCTTTAGGTTGAGACTTATTTCCAATTTTTAGGATCTCGCCATTTCGTAAATACCATAGAGTTCCATCTAAAGACCTAACAGTTGTTATGCGAAGTCCAACAGATTCGACTACTCCTGAAACTTCCATAGTTTCGATTTGATCGCCAACGCCATATTGATCTTCAACCAACATAAACAATCCAGCGAGCACATCGCGCACTAAGGTTTGTGCGCCAAGTCCAAGTGCAACACCGATTACACCAGCTGAAGCAACGAGTGGTCCTAGGTTGAATCCGAGTTCGCTCAAAATCATGGTTAAAGTGATCAACCAGATAATTCCGTTTAGTGCAGATTTGAGAACTGAACCAGCAGTGCGCGCACGTTCGCGTTGTCTATCCATCCCACGCTTTGGGCCCGGCACGAAATCGGCATCAGCAATGCGATTTATCGCCTTGGCGACTGCGCGAGCGCCAACCTTCTGAAAGAAAAGGGCGATTACCAGGATCAAAATTATGTGGAACGGCGCACCGATAAACCAGTCATAAATCTCTTGGGCATTGTCGCTTAGGGTCATGTTGGAAGAATAAACCTTCTATTCACGAGATTCGCCATCAGAAATGCGCGATTTTCCGCCTGACTTACGGCACTATTTACCCAACAACGCGAGCCACGCGCTGGAGCAAGATCCACAAAAAGGGAGCTATTCAAGTGCCACAGACATTGGTACTGAACGCCACTTATGAGCCACTAGGTGTCGTATCAGAGAGACGAGCGTTGATCCTCGTCTTAAATCAACGAGCCACAACGATTGAAGAGTCAGACACAGTTCTCCATTATTCAGGTGGCGCAATAACACTTCCAGCAGTTATTAAATTAGTTAAATTTGTTCGAATTCCTTATCGCCATGCGGTCCCACTTTCTAGACGCGCACTTTTTGCGCGCGATGGTGGTCGTTGCGTTTACTGCGCAGCACCGGCAACTTCGATTGACCACGTGATTCCACGCAGTCGCGGAGGTTCACATAATTGGGAGAATGTTGTATCTGCTTGCCACAAATGCAACCATCAAAAAGCAGATCGCACACTTAAAGAAATTGGATGGAAGTTAAAGACGCTGCCACGCGAACCAGCAGGCGCAGCTTGGCGAATTCTGGGAACCGGCAAGCCGGATACGAGATGGATTTCATATCTCCGCCCATTTGGCGCTGAACACGGCGTTGCCTAAGATACAGACATGCAATTTTTTACTGGCGTCTTAAATCGAATTAATCAAGAAGATGGCTCGCTTCCGGGTGAACCGCTTGGAATATTTCTTGGAATAGTTTATTTTCTAGTGATTCCAACCGTTATGTTTATCGTGATTTCAGTATTCGTTTCACTAGCTACGGTTGATCGCAGAAAGAACAAAAGTTCATCACTTACTCGAATCGAATAATTTTAAGCATCCTTTGCTTGCGCTTTAAGTGCTCGTGTAAGTGCATCTCGACTCTCTGAAACTAATCTGCGAAGGCCGGCTGCGGAATCCTTGCCGGTTGTATCAAGCCAGTTAATGGTCTTATCTAAAGTTGCTTGATTGGTTATGTAGGTTGGATAACACAATTCAACAAATGAGCTTCCGATATCGAAGGAAGCGTTATCCCACATTGTCAGAAGTGAATCAAAATATGGATCAACATAGGCGGCCAGTAAGTCGCGCTGTCCGGATCGCATAAATCCACGATGGATTGCTGCGCGGACTGAACTCGTTAATTCTTCTTTAGTAATTGCTCTCCAGGCATTGGCTTTTGCCTCTGCTGTAGGAAATGCTGCAACACAAGTTGCGTGACCAAGTTGGCCGTTGATGGTGTTATCTCGTTCGAGTTCGGCATCGAGTTCGGCCCGAGTAAATAAACCACGTTCGCAAAGTGCAAGAACAAAGGTCCAACGCAGGTCAGCATCGACCTTCAAGCCAGCAAGCTTTCCTTCAAGGAGCGCCCGCAATTGTTTTCCGTGGCCTTCAGTAACTGCAAGCCCGGTGAATATTCTGGCAAATTGCAATTGGTGATCGCTTTCGGCCTTGGCAGATGCCAGCAAGTTTGCAATTCCATCAGCAACTTTTATTCGAAGTGCATCGCGATTTGCTGGGTTTGCATAAAGTTCTACCGCAGTGGTTAATTGATTTCCGATTACGGTAACAACCGTAATATCGCTTTCACCAGGCAGGCCAGAGAGTGCGATCTCTAGAAAGTCAGTTGCACTGATTTCAGCATCGCGCAACATATCCCAAGAAATTGCCCAACACATAGCGCGAGTCAGACCATCAGAAATACTGCCTAGATGCGACTTAAGAGTCGCAATTGAACGATCATCTAATCGAACCTTTGCATAAGATAAATCGCGATCATTAATCAGCAATAAGTCGGCGACTTTTTCGCCAGCAAGTTCAACTACAGTTGTGCTGGCACCAGCAACATCTAGTTCAACAGATTTACGCAGAACCACGTCGTTGCCTTTAACATCGTAAAGGCCGACAGCCAGGCGATGTGGGCGAAGTTCTTTTGAACCAGCAGGAACAAGTGGAGCCTCCTGCAAGATTTCAATCTTCGAATACTTATCTTCTGCGATCTCCAACTTAGGGCGCAGTGTGTTTACGCCTGCGGTTTGCAACCAGGTTGAAACCCAAGGCTTCAAATCGCGACCACTTGTAGCGGTGAGTTCCACCAATAGATCATCGAGAGTCGTGTTGGCGAATGCATGCTTTGCAAAGTATTTCTGCAATCCGGCTATGAAGTTATCGCGTCCAACATGAGCTACTAGTTGTTGAAGAACAGAGGCACCTTTTGCGTAAGTAATTCCATCAAAGTTAGCGTTAACTGTTTCGATATCAATCATGTCCGAAACAATCGGATGCGTTGAAGATAGTTGATCTTGGCGGTAAGCCCAGTTCTTGCGCTCTGAGTTAAATCCGGTCCAAGCATTTACAAAGCGAGTGCCTTCAGCAGAGGCCAAGTGTGAAGACCATTCAGCAAAGGATTCATTAAGCCACAAGTCATCCCACCATTGCATCGTGACCATATTTCCAAACCACATATGGGCCATTTCGTGAAGAATTGTGTTTGCACGGGCGTCATACATGCGCTCGGTTACTTTGCTGCGAAATACAAGTAAGTTTTCCAGGAAAGTTACGGCACCAGAATTCTCCATCGCACCCCAGTTGAAATCCACAACTGCGATCTGATCGTATTTCTCAAATGGATAGGCAAGTCCAAATACTTTCTCAAAATATGCAAAGCCCTGTTTGGTAACCAAGAAAATATCTTCTGGATCCAAAGATTCTGCCAAGGATTTACGGCAGTAAATTCCGAGCGGAACAGTTTTCTGGCCGATGTATTCGTCATGCACGTGATAATAAGGACCCGCGATTAAGGCAGTTATGTAAGTTGAAATCCTTGGGGTTGGCAAAAATTCCCAAACGTTCTTATCGCCAGAAATTGAATTCTTGGCTTTAACCGGTGAATTGGAGATAACTTCCCAATGCGCAGGCGCGGTCACGGTTAATTGGAATGTGGCCTTTAAATCTGGTTGATCAAAGCACGGATACATCTTGCGGATATATGCAGTCTCACCTTGAGAATATAAATAAACTTCGTTATCGGCTGGGTCTACTGAATATTGCAGACCTTCGCCAGTCTTTGAATAATCTCCCAAAATTTCAATTACTAATTCATTATCCGCTGCGAGTCCTTTAAGGAAAACGCTCTCGCCATCGTAATTCGAAACATCAACATCGGTGCCATTTAGCTTTGCTGAAATAATTTTCTTTCCCACGGCATCGATAAAAGTGTCATATCCAGGCTTGTTACAACTGAACTTAACAGTGGAAGTAGCGATGAAGTTCTCTGGTCCCTGGCAAACATCAATAGTCACAACATATGAAGTAACTGCTAGATGACTGCTGCGTTCGCGTGCTTCGGCTCTTGAAATATTTAATCCCGGCATGAGCCAACCTTATCTATCCTTATCTAAGATACCCACATGAGTTCTCCGGAGAAGAGCAGCCTTTACAACCTAAGTAATAAGTCATTTCGGCTGCGCGGAACTCGAATCACCGAAGCCCAGGCAAAGGCAACCGAAAAGTTTTGGGAGAAATTCGGAATCGTCCCAGATCACCCAATAGTTCCATCCGAGATATTTCCAGATAGCAAAGAAGTAATCATGGAAATTGGAACTGGCATGGGCGAGGCCACCGCAGAAATAGCTCGCAATTTTCCTGACACCGGATTCTTAGCACTAGAAGTCCATCGCCCTGGAATTGGTTCACTACTTGCTCGAATAAATGAGTTCGAATTAAAGAACCTGCGATTAATTAATGAAGATGCCCGAATTATTTTAAGTGAGCGTATGCCAGACGAATGTCTCGATGCAGTCCATCTATATTTTCCAGATCCTTGGCATAAGAAGAAACATTGGAAGCGGCGAATAGTTCAGGCTGACTTTGTAGATCTGATTTATCGAAAACTTAAGCCAGGTGGCCACATCCACATTGCAACAGATTGGGTTGCATACGCCGATTGGTCTCAAGAGAAATTCGGCTCAGATGCCAGATTTACTGGGGGAGTAATTCCCAAACCGGACTTTCGGCCACTTACAAGATTTGAAGGTAAAGGTTTAGGCAAGGGCCATATCGTTACAGACTTAAAATATGTGAAAGTTTAAATCTTTCCAGTTTCTTCATACTTAGCCATCAGATTAATTCTGCGAACATGTCGCTCATCACCCGGGAATGGTGTAGCGATGAATTTATCAACAAGTTCTAGACAAAATTCTTCAGTGTGCATGCGACCACCTATAGAAATGACATTTGCATTGTTGTGTTCACGCGCAAGAACTGCAGTTTCAAGGGACCAGACCAACGCGGCTCGAATTCCCTTAACTTTATTTGCAGCCATTTGTTCGCCATTTCCAGAACCACCAAGCACGATACCGAGCGAACCTGGATCATTTGCAACACCCTGTGCGGCCGGAATACAGAAAATCGGATAATCATCTAAAGCGTCATATTCAATCGGCCCGTGGTCGATAACTTCGTGGCCATTTCCTTGCAAATGTTTAATGATTACGCCTTTAAATTCCAGGCCCGCATGGTCACTTCCGATGTGAATTCTCATTTCTCAATAATGGCAGAAAACCCAAACGGCCCCCGCTATTTCTAGCGAGAGCCGCGTGGTTAACGTAGAGAGTTTGGAACTTAATCGTGCATTTTCTTTCCTTTACCCATTCGGTCTTTACCCATTCCGCCATGCTTTGATCCAGGAACAGATTCGACCATCGCTGTGACGCGAGCATTCAAACCAGACTTCATCGTGCTTGCCTGTGCCGCAGTTAATTTCCCAGCGGTTACAGCAGCATCAATCTCAGTCGTTTTGAAATTAACAAGTGCTGTTATTAGTGCAGCCTTTTTATCGCCAGCAAGAGTGGCCAGCGACTTACCAGCATCTCGTGCAGCTTGAAGATCAGCCGTTGTGATTCCGAGAGTAGAAGTTACAACACCTTCCATCGCTTCATGTTTCTTTCCTAGCATGGATTTAATTGGTGCTGCCGCAGCTAATGCTGCAGTTAGAGCATCTGCCTGTGCTTGGGTAAGTGTTCCATTCGCTACAAGACCCGGAAGAATTGTTGCGATACGCGATGAAACTCCTTTTGAATCTCCTCGATCTGCATGAGCGGTTGATACTGATGCAATTGTTCCGATTGAAAGTGCCGCCGCAATCGCAGCCGCTGTGATTTTCTTATTCATGGATACTTCACTCCTTCTATTTCGTCGCCACTTTCGCAGCCATATATTCGTCCTTGACACCGAAGTAATTACTTGCGGATGCCCGTAGATAACATTCTTAGGCTGAGGATAATAATGATTAAACCTGAAAATAAACTTAGAATGTTAAGCGTATGTAAATACAAATAGAGGTGGATGAGTGGCAGCACTCTTAAGCACGCTTGCCTCTGCCAACCAATAAGTTCATTCTGACTAATACATCGCCCTAGATTAGGGGTGAATAACCCAGAAAGCGTGCCAAATGTTCGCCACTAAAAATTGTAAACTCATGGCACTTTCAACGGCAATATCCATAATATTTGGATTTTCTCTCTATTCTCCAGCACATGCGAATACCTTAAAGAAATTCAAAATAACTAAAGCCGGGAGAGTGGCCACACCCGGCATAAACACCTTATTAAGTGGAAAAGTTGCACCAAAATCAACAGCTGGAATAGATGGTGACTTTTACATCGACACAAATAAAATGAATATTTATGGCCCAAAAACTAAAGGTAAGTGGCCTGCACCTTCATCTCTGAAGGGCACACCAGGAACAAATGGAACAAATGGAACAAACGGAACCAATGGATCCGGCGGTGCGACCGGTGCAAAAGGAACTTCAACATCTGGAAGTGATGGGGCTCAAGGTTTAATTGGTCCCGCTGGACCAGCAGGCCCCCCTGGCGCAACTGGCCCTGCGGGTTCAGGCTCTCCAGGCACACCTGGTGCAACAGGTCCTGCAGGAAGTAACGGTGCAAGTGGAAGCAATGGAACAAATGGAAGCAATGGTTCGCCCGGAGCTAAAGGTGACACCGGAAGCATCGGATTAACAGGTCCAGCGGGGTCGAGTCCATCAACAATGGGATTACTTTCATTCTCAACAATTATTGGTAGTTCCACCGCAACATCTATCAAAGATTTTGGAAACTTTGGGCTAGGAAAAAGTTATGTGGTTCAACTTTTGCTTCATGGAGTTTCTGAAACAGGGTTAACTAAAACCATAAAATTTTCAATATCTTCGCCAGACACATTAGTTGTTCTAACTTCAGACTATGTTGTTCTCAATGGGTATACAAGCCGAAGCGGTGCTACCGAACAAGAAAGCAGCATAATTGCCACGATATTGGTGAATGGGTCAAACACGACAAATGATTATTTCTTAACGGCAACAATTACATGTAATCAGATAACTGAATCTCCAGGACTAATTTTCACTGGATCGTTTAGCGGAATTCAGGTAAACGCAGTTTCTTAAAGACTTCAATTTGGAAACTGTGGAGCGGGTGACCGGGATCGAACCGGCATGGCCAGCTTGGAAGGCTGGGGCTCTACCATTGAGCTACACCCGCAGATTTCGTGCGATACGCATGAATTGAGCGTGAACCAGCCGTTATGTTACACCGCTGTGAGGATTGGCCCTGCCCACCTGTTGATTTCACCCTAAAAACCCGAAACTTTTCTGGGTAAAGGGTGTGTGTTTTCGTGACCTACCAATAAGTAAGGGCTAATGTCCGTTTTATCTTCCTCCGGCTTGTGCGCCGTGAATGCCCACGGGGTCGCAAACACCCCCGATACCAAAATCAGAGAGGCTCGACCATGCTAGATAGTTATTTCAAAATATCTGAACGTGGCTCAACCGTAGGTCGAGAAGTACGTGGTGGTTTCGTCACGTTCTTCACAATGGCTTACATCGTGGCACTTAACCCGTTGATCATCGGACTTTCAAAAGATGCTGACGGGAAGTACCTCGGAGGTGGCGACGCTCCAAACCTTGCGGCAATTGCTGCAGCAACTGCGTTGATCGCAGGTGTGCTTACAATCCTGATGGGCGTGGTTGCAAACTTTCCACTCGCGCTCGCAACCGGTCTTGGTCTTAACACTTTCGTTGCAGTAACTATTGCTGCGGAGATGTCGTGGGCTGATGCAATGGGACTTGTTGTTCTAGAGGGAATTATTATCACCATTCTCGTTCTTACTGGTTTTAGAAAAGCAGTATTCGGTGCAGTTCCTGCACAACTCAAGATCGCAATCTCAGTAGGTATCGGTCTATTTATCGCATTAATCGGATTGGTTGATGCCGGATTTGTTCGTCGCACAGGAACTGGCCCAGTGCCAGTAACACTTGGCGATGGCGGAACTCTTGTCGGTTGGCCAATCGTTGTATTTTGCTTTGGTCTTCTGTTGATGATCGGACTTATGGTCAAGAAGGTTAAAGGCGCGATTCTTATTGCAATCATTGTTTCAACAGCGATTGCGATTGCAATTGAATCTGCATTCAAGATCGGTCCGCTATTTAATGGCGCAACCGGAGATGTAAATCCAAAGGGCTGGAACCTCAACGTTCCTGTTATGCCTTCGGAAGTGGTCGCATCACCTGATTTCGGACTTCTTGGACAGTTCAGCCTCTTCGGATCTTTCGAAAGAATTTCGTTTGTTGCAGCAATCCTCTTCGTATTCACCCTTTTGCTATCTGACTTCTTCGACACTGTCGGAACAGTTACAGCAATCGGTCATGAATCAGGTTTGATTGATAGCAAGGGCGATGTTCCAAATAACAACAAGATTCTCTTTGTTGACTCAGTGGCTGCAATGGCCGGTGGAGCTGGAAGCATTTCTTCAAATACCAGCTACATCGAATCAGCATCGGGTGTTGGCGAAGGTGCACGAACAGGTTTGGCATCAGTAGTAACTGGTGTTCTATTCCTGTTGACCACATTCCTTGCACCACTCGTTGCAGTAATTCCTTACGAAGCAGCAACTCCTGCTCTTGTCGTCGTCGGATTCTTGATGATGGCACAGATCAAAGGCTTGGATTGGGCTGACTACGGAATCGGAATTCCTGCATTCCTAACAATTATCTTGATGCCATTTACTTACAATATTTCTGTAGGTATCGGCGCAGGATTCGTTTCACATGTTGTGATCCGTATTATCCAAGGCCGTCGTAGCGAAGTTCATCCGCTGCTTCTCTTGGTATCTGGTCTCTTCATGGTCTACTTCTTAAGCTCTCCAATTAATACTTGGATTGGCTAATTAAGTAATAGAGAAGTAAAGATAAAGGGCTCGGGGGCAACCTCGGGTCCTTTTTACTTTCTTAGGGTCATTTACGTTGGTTTTGGGAGGGGAATTTAGGGCTTAGAATTCGGACTTACGCCGCGGGGCGTAGCGTAGTGGCTAGCGCGCCTGCTTTGGGAGCAGGAGACCGGAGGTTCGAATCCTCTCGCCCCGACCAGAACAAATAATTCTTAAAAATAAAACTCAAGGAGCAAAGTGAAAAGCGCAGTCGAAACTCTTTCCCCAACTCGTGTAAAGCTTTCTATTGAAGTTTCATTTGATGAATTAGCGCCACATATTTCAAATGCTTACAAAGCATTTGGCGAGCGCATCAACATCCCAGGATTCCGCAAGGGCAAAGTCCCACAAGCAATGATTGAACAACGTGTTGGCCGTCCAGCTATTTTGGATGAAGCGATTAATTCATCAATCTCACCTTTTTATGCGGCGGCTTTGAAAGAGCAGAATGTTTTTGTAATTGGTCGTCCAAATATCGAAGTTACTGAATTGGTTGATCGTGAGAAGTTTTCATTTACCGCTGAAGTAGATGTTCGTCCAGAGCTGAAACTTCCAGATTTTTCAAAGATAACCTTGACCGTCGATGACGTTGTCGTTTCGGATGCAGAAGTAGCAGAGCAAGTTGATGCACTTCGTGCACGTTTTGGAACTTTGACCACGGTTGAGAAAGCTGTTGAAAACGGTGACTTTGTTTCACTTGATTTAATTGCAACAATAAATGGCGAAGCAGTCGAGGGCGGAACCGCAAACGATCTTTCATATGAAGTTGGCACCAACCGCATGGTTGATGGCTTAGATGAGGCCTTGATTGGTTTGAAGGCAGGGGAATCAAAGCGATTTGATACCCAACTTGTCGGCCAGAAAGATGACGAGAAAGGTGCAGTGGATGCAACTGTGAAAGCAGTTAAGCATCGTGATCTTCCTGAGTTAAATGATGAGTTTGCAAAGCTTGGATCTGAATTCGAAACTTTGGCCGAGCTTCGCACCGATATCCAGACTCGCCTAGAGCGGGTTAAGCATCTCGAGCAAGGTGCTCAAGCAAGAGATCTGCTCGTTGAGAAGTTAATAGCTGAAGTTGAAATCCCGCTTCCAGCGAACATAATTGAAGATGAAGTAAACGATCATTTGGAAAAAGAGGGCCGCCTTGAAGATGCCGAGCATCGCAAGGAAGTAACTGAAGAAGTTACTAAGTCACTGACTCAAGAAATCCTCTTCGACAGCATAGTTTCTGCTGAGAGCGTTTCAGTCAATGAGAATGAATTAACCGAGTATTTGATTCGTGCATCCCAGCGATATGGCATGTCCCCAGAGCAATTTATGAAGGAAGTTTCAGATGCTGGCCAAATCACAACTATGGTCGCTGAAGTTTCTAGAGCCAAAGCTCTTGCAGGCGTCTTATCTCGTGTCAAGGTTGTTACAACTTCTGGCAAAGAAGTGAACCTTGAAGAGTTGGCACCAAAGCAAGCTGCTGCGCCAGCCGCAGAGTAATTCAGACTCTTTCTCGCAGGGCGAACAGCCCAGGCAAGGTTTTTGCCAATTTGCGGAAGCATTTGGCCCGAAACATTGTTAGTGTCATTACTAGGAATTAAAAAGTTAAACAAACTATCTGGAGGAAGTTGTGGATCTCATTACGCCCCGTCTAGCGGGTTCGGCACCAAGTGGTGGATTAGATGACCAGGTTTATAACCGTCTTCTAAAAGAGCGCATCATCTTTTTAGGTTCAGTTGTTGAAGATTCAATGGCTAACGCAATCTCTGCGCAGTTGCTCTTACTTGCTGCAGAAGATCCAGATAAAGATATTTTCCTTTATATAAATTCACCAGGCGGTTCAATTTCGGCCGGTATGGCAATTTATGACACGATGCAATACATCAAGAATGATGTTGCAACCGTTGCAATGGGACTTGCTGCATCCATGGGTCAGTTCTTGCTTTGCGCAGGAGCACCAGGAAAGCGCTACGCTCTTCCACACGCGAGAATTATGATGCACCAACCTTCTGGCGGCATCGGTGGAACTGCGTCAGATATCAAAATTCAAGCAGAGCAAATGTCATTTACTAAGAAGAAGATGGCAGAGCTAATCTCTTTCCACACTGGACAGAAGGCTGAAACCATCGAGGCTGACTCTGATCGCGATCGCTGGTTTACCGCAGAAGACGCTAAAGAATATGGCTTTGTAGATCACGTCGTGCGTTCAGCAGGGCAAGTATCTGGAAGCGGAGGAACAGCCAAATGATAAATAACCGTTACATACTTCCAACAATTGAAGAGAAAACTTCATATGGCTATAAGCGTTTAGATCCATATACAAAACTCTTTGAAGAGCGCATTATTTTCTTAGGTCAAGCTATTGATGACACCGTTGCAAACGATGTTATGGCCCAACTTTTAACTCTGGAATCCATGGATCCAGATCGCGACATCATGATGTATATAAATTCACCAGGCGGTTCTTTCACTGCACTGACTGCAATTTATGACACGATGCAATTCGTTCGCCCAGATGTAATGACAATTTGTTTGGGACAAGCGGCATCAGCAGCAGCAATTCTGCTTGCGGGTGGCGCAAAGGGAAAGCGTTACGCCCTTGAACATGCTCGCATCTTGATTCACCAGCCATATAGCGAAGGTGGCGGACAGGGTTCAGATATTGAAATCCAAGCCCGCGAAATTATGCGCATGCGTGCCTTGCTCGAAGAGATGTTGGTTAAGCACTCTGTAAAGAGCGCAGAGGAAATCACAAAAGATATCGAACGCGACAAGATTCTGACCGCAGCAGAAGCTGTTGAATACGGACTTATCGACCAAGTTATGGTGAGCCGTAAGGCATCTGCGAAATAAAAATTCGCCTATAAGCGAACAGAGTTAGGCTGGGATTTGCCTGCAAGAATCGGGGCGAAGTCCTAGCCTTCTCTTATGAATACGCGCATTGGTGAATCTGGCGATCTCTTGAAATGTTCTTTCTGTGGAAAGACCCAGAAGCAGGTTAAGAAGTTAATTGCTGGTCCTGGCGTTTATATCTGCGATGAATGTATTGAACTTTGTAATGAAATCATTATTGAGGAGCTCGAAGAGACCAGCACGCTTGGGCTTGCTGAACTTCCAAAGCCACAAGAGATTTATGAATTTCTAGATCAATATGTTGTTGGCCAAGATCGCGCGAAAAAGTCTTTATCTGTTGCCGTCTACAACCACTACAAGCGAGTGCAATCTGGTGAATCAAAGCGCGAAGAATCAATTGAATTATCTAAGTCAAATATTTTAATTTTAGGACCAACAGGTTGCGGTAAAACTCTGCTTGCTCAAACTTTAGCCCGCATGCTTAACGTGCCATTTGCAATTGCGGATGCAACAGCTTTAACCGAAGCTGGATATGTTGGCGAAGATGTAGAAAATATTCTGCTTAAATTAATTCAAGCTGCTGATTATGATGTTAAAAAAGCTGAAACTGGAATTATCTATATTGATGAAATTGATAAGGTCGCACGCAAGAGTGAGAACCCATCAATTACTCGCGATGTTTCTGGCGAGGGTGTTCAGCAAGCACTTCTTAAAATTCTCGAGGGAACAACTGCGGCAGTTCCACCTCAAGGTGGCCGTAAACACCCACATCAAGAATTCTTGCAAATCGATACAACAAATATTCTCTTTATTGTTGGTGGCGCCTTTGCTGGCTTAGAGAAAATTATTGAAGGCCGAAAAGGAAAAGCTGGTGTTGGATTTAATGCAACTCTTCAAAGCGCAGAAGAGAACGCCGCAAAAGATTTCTTCGGTGATGTTATGCCTGAAGATCTGTTGAAGTTTGGAATGATTCCAGAATTTATTGGTCGTCTGCCAATAATTACTAGTGTTGAGAATCTTGATCGCCCAGCACTTATGGAAATTCTTACTGAACCAAAGAATGCATTGGTTAAGCAATATCAGAAGCTATTTGAATTAGATGAAGTAGAACTTGAATTCTCACCCGAGGCGCTAGAAGTAGTTGCCGATCTTGCAATCAAACGTGGAACCGGTGCTCGAGGGCTTCGTGCAATTATGGAAGAAACTTTGCTTGGCGTGATGTATGAAATTCCATCTAAACCAGAAGTAGCCAAGGTGATAATTACGCCACAAGTTGTTCTCAAAGAGGCAGCTCCAACATTGGTAAATCGCCCAGCTGGTGGCCCAAAGCGCCAGAGCAAGGCCGAGAAGGGCGATAAGAGTTCAGAAGAGAAGAGCGCTTAATCTAGACTCATCTCCTATGAGCGATGGCAATAAATCTAATCAGAAAGAGTTAGCGGCAAGTTTCACGCCAGCTGATATCGAAGCACCGCTCTATCAAAAATGGTTGCTAGCTGGTTATTTCACTGCAGATTCCAAATCTACAAA
>Ga0315909_10004839_pt1 | contig 15712 bp, 6 predicted proteins | sample LakEriMetagenome_11_FD_203527 | JGI IMG/M metagenome (GOLD analysis project Ga0315909, IMG submission 203527) | Freshwater fungal communities from buoy surface, Lake Erie, Ohio, United States - Buoy 2 MA125 | ecosystem: Environmental > Aquatic > Freshwater > Lake | place: USA: Lake Erie, Ohio...
ATGATTTTAATAGCCGTGTTGCTAATATTAAGATTAACGTTGATGGAACGTTTTTAATTCTGCAGGAGAACCATCCTCCTTTGAGATTCTTAGCTCAGGATACTCTTCAGTTGGATCTTGGTACTAAGATCTCTGTGGGTGATGCTGAAGTATTTGAGAGAGCACCACAGGCTTTGCTTGCTGCTGATTCAGGATATGAATATGGTACATGTCAGAGCACGTTTGGATCAACGTCTACGCCTTATGGTGTATTCTGGATGTCATCTAAGCAGGGTAAGATTTTCCAGTATTCTCAAGGACTAAAAGAAATTTCAAGAACTGGTATGAAGTGGTGGTTATCACGTTACATGCCCTTTATGATTCTTGAAGACTTTCCTGATTTTCCGCTTACTGATAATTCTGTAAACGGTGTTGGAACATCGGTAATCTTTGATAGCACTGAAGAACTTGTATACTTTAGTAAGAAGGACTACATGCTTCGTCCAGAGTTTAAAGGACAGCTTGTACACGTTAGAGATAATCAGTTTGCTCTTGCCAATAACCGTCTTGTAACAATTACTCTACAGGATCCAAATTATTTTGCTGAAGCTTCTTGGACTTTGAGTTATGACTTGAAGAGCAACTCTTGGGTTTCTTTGCATGACTGGCATCCGAATCTTTTGATTCCTTCACAGTCACACTTCTTCTCAATTAAGGATGACAAACTATGGTTGCACAATGATACTTGTCAAAGCTTCTGTAACTACTACGGAACAGATTACCCGTTTGAGGTAGAGATTCTATCTAATACAGGAGTAACGGTAACTACACTTCGTAGTGTAGAATACCAGGTAGAAGCTTATCAATACAGAGAGAACTGTTCTGACGCACACCATGTGCTAGACTTCAACTTTGATAGAGCTGTTGTGCATAACTCTGAACAGGTTTCTGGTATGCTAAAACTCAACATTACTCCTAAGAATAACTCTGCTGCAATTCTTACTTACCCTAGAGTAAACGTTTCTGATATTGATATTCTTTACAGTAAAGAAGAGAATAAGTACAGGTTTAATCAGTTCTGGGATATTACCCGTGACCGTGGTGAGTTTAGTACTGTACGTAGAACTATTTGGAATACTGAACCTAATGGGTATATCAGAAATCTTAATACCGTAAACCTAGACTATACTAAGGATCCGCATCAGCGTAAGAAGTTCAGACACTATCATAATCACATTATGTTTAGAAAGAACTTTAGTGGTAATAATCATATTCTTTTGAACCTGGCTACTGTTAAAGTACAATACTCACCACGATGAAGAAGTCAAAGCTTGGATATAAGAGATATTCTCCGGATGTAAAGAAGCCGTATAACGTCATTCCTTCTGGTAGAATTACTATGAAGGATGTAGACTTTCCGGTATATGGAGTAGATAATATTGGTTATGCTCAGGTAATGTATCCAGGTGGTGAATATCAATTCCCTGGTAATCAGGTGTTTGAAGTACCTATGGCTCAAGTTGGTGCTCAAGTACCCCAACCTTTTATTCGTCCTGACTTTTTTACACCTGCACAAATACGTCAAGCAAAGATTGATCTAGCTCAAAATAAAAAACCTTTAACTACTGAAGGTAGAATTAATGAGATGTTAGGTGATCCAAAAAGTAGAGCCGCTGATCTTTCACAAAAAGTTGCACCTGAAGGTGAAGGCCCGGTAGATAATATTAGACATACTGTTGCTGGTATGTATACTGCTGATGCTATTGCTAATAAGTTAGCACCGTATCCAATGGGTCCTACAACAATTCCAGCAAAAGCATTAGGTTTTGTAGGTTCAAATCTTGCAGGACTTGCACATGAAGTAAAAGCATTCATGCCTAGTTTAGAAGGTGACTATAGAAATATTCCTGCTGTTGCTAGGATGAGTGCTGAGGATATAGTAAACAACTTTGTTGGTTCAGCACTTTCTTTAAATCCATTTATGACTGAAAAAGAAAAAGAAGATTTTATTGTAAGGATGTCTTATGAAAATTATCTTCCAGATGGTTATGTACAAATAGATCCTAAGCATTCTAAAGATTTATATTTTAAAAAACAATATGGTGGTGATTTAGAGGAGTTTGGCTCTGGTGGTTTAAAGCAATGGTTTGCTGAGAAATGGGTTGATGTAAAGACCGGTAAAGAATGTGGACGTTCTGGTAAGGACAAAGACGGTAGACCGTATCCTGCATGTAGACCAAGTAGAAGAGTAAACTCTACTACACCTAAGACTACTTCTGAAATGTCATCTGCTGAGAAAGCTAAGTTTAAAAGAGTAAAGACTTCAGGACAAAGAATTAATTACAATCATAAAAGAGCACAGCTTGGTGGCTTTATGATACCAGAAGGATTGTCACCAGCATTCTTTACTGGTATGAAAGATGCAGTAGTAGATGCCTTTAAATCTTTTATGGCTTCTCCAGATGAGCCAGCAGCTAAAGCTAAACCTACAGACTGGAGAAAACTTTCTAGACCTGAGCAGATTGATTACGGTATCAATCAGATTGTTGCTTTAGAAGATCCTAAGAATAGAAAAGCTGTTGAGAACCTACTACAAGCTACTGCTTATATGGAGAACACCTATGGTACAAATCCAAGCGCTTACGGTAGAAACTACACATCTTCATTTATGTCTATTGATCCTATTGCCTTAACTGATATGTTTACTGGTAGAGGTAATCAGGGTGCTTATAATGCTGCACAGCAAAGACAGTTTGAAAACTTTAAGAAGCTCAATCTTCCTACAGATAAGAAAGACTTTAATAAGCTTCTAAGAGAAGATAATCCTGTTGCAGCAATGGCTGCGGCTAGATATAGATATGCTTTGTCACCACAAGCATTACCAGACCCAAATAACTCACGTCAGTTATTTGACTATTGGTTGAAGAATTATAATGGTAATGGGGTATTGAAGTACAAATCAAGAGAAGAAGCATTCAAAGATTTTCAAAAGGCTTACCAAAAAGCTATTAGTAACGATTAACATTTGGAAATCTCCCATAAAATAACGAAATTATATAGAGGACTTATTGTATTTTATCATGGCTAATAAACCTACTAACCCCGCACTCTACTCTAGAGTTAAAGCAGAAGCAAAAAGAAAATTTGACCGTTGGCCTAGTGCTTACGGTTCAGCTTGGCTTGTAAAAGAATACAAGCGTAGGGGTGGTGGCTACCGTAAAGCAGAAGACGGTATGGAAGTACAAGACTCGGTTAACCAAATGATGGCAGACTTAAGCATGATGGCTAATGGTGGTATCATGTATGGTGACTATAAGTTTCCAATGATGGATGAAGGTGGTGAAATGGCATTGGGTCAGATGGCTGCTGTTGCAGATAAACTTTCTAAACTCCGTGAATTTGTAAAACCTGATTCAGAAGTTGAACCGTGGATTGCTTCTAAACTTGCTGTAATGGATCATAGTGCTGATGCTATCTATGATTACATGATGTATACTCCTCAAACCGAAGAAGGTGAAGAGATGGAAGAGGGTGAAATGGAAGAAATGGCTAACGGTGGTATTCCTCAACGTTATAAAAATAAAGGTTTCACTAGAGTTGGTGCTAAGAGACAGTCTACTCGTCCTGGTAAAAAGTGGATGGTGCTTGCTAAGAAAGGTGATAAGTACAAAGTAGTACACGGTGGCTACAAGGGTATGAGTGATTATACTCAGCATAGAAACAAGAACAGACAGAAAAGATTCTGGGATAGAATGGGTGGACGTAACTCAGCTAAGGCTACTGATCCTTTTAGTCCTCTTTACTGGCACAAGCGTTTTGGTACTTGGGCTGAAGGTGGTGAGCCACAGAATGCCGGATTTCAAGCATTACCGAAAGAAGTACAAGCTAAGATCATGGCTAACATGATGTATGGTGGTGATATGTATGCCGCTGGCGGTATGCCTTGCTATGAGTGTGGTGGGAGCTTTGCTAAAGGTGGTATACCATTTATTGCAATGGCTTACTTTAAGAATGGTGGTATTGAATTAGATCCTGCTAAGAAGGGCACTTTTAAAGCACAGGCTACACGTATGGGTCTTAGTGTACAGGAAGCTGCCAAAAAGATTTTGGATGCACCAGAGGGCAAGTATTCACCTGAGATGAGACGTAAAGCAAACTTTGCTAGAAACTTTGCTAAAGCTTACGGTGGTATGATCGACTACCAAATGGGTGGTTCTGGAATGGGTAACATGTATTTAGATGAAATGGCCTTTGATTCTGGAATGGCCGGGTTATCTGATGCACCACTTAGTCCAGATATTGCTGGAATGAGAGAATACTCTCTTGATCAGCAGGCAGCTCCTGCTGGATTTGTTTCAGATATCCCCGCACCAGCTAGAAGAGGTGCTGGATCTGGTATGGGTCAAATGGCTTTAGATGAGTTTGCTTTTAATCAAGCTATGACATCTATGGAAGATGCACCTGAGCAAGAACCAGAGTTGGATTTTTCTGCATTTGAAAATATGGGACCTCAAATGGAGATTCCAAGTGATGAAAAGGTTGAGTTTATTCCTGGTAGAAGCAAGAACATGTATGCTACGAAAAACTTTGTAGCCGGACTTAAAGGACCTAAAGGAGGATTTAATCCTTTTATTGCTGGTAATATTGGTGATCAATCATTCATGGTACAAGCAAGTGACTTTGCTAAACCTGCAGCAATTGCCAGTGGTATAGTTGATGCCGGTGCATGGCTTGGTAGAAATAGAAAAGAGCGTCAGGCTGCAAGAGATATTCAGCGTAGAACGTTTACAGATAACCTTTATGAAGCTGCACCTATGGGTGTAACTGGTCAAAGAGGTGATTACGATGTATTTGGTAACTTTAGACCCGATGAAACTCTTGCTTCAAGAACTTATATGGGTGAAGCCTATGCGCAAATGGGCGGTCAGATTGAAATGACTGAAGACCAAATTAGACAACTTGTAGCTCTTGGAGCTGAAATTGAAATCCTTGACTAATGAAAAGAAAAGTAAGAATCAAGAGTTTGCCAAAAGGGTATCACGTAATGCCCGATGGTACTGTTATGAAAGACAGTGCTCACATGGCAGAAGGTGGATCGGTTAATAAAAGTCTTTCACCTATTCCTAGAGATATGGCAAATCTTGAAGCTGAAAAGGGTGAGATTGCTATGACTGATCTTGGTAATACCGGTCAGATGGGTTTATATGAGATTGGTGGTCAGCGTCATTCTAATGGTGGTACACCCCTTAATCTTGATCCAGGATCTTTTATCTATTCTGATACAAAGAAGATGAAGATTAAAGATCCTCAGTTTCTTGCTAAGTATGGTAAAGAGAAGCCCACTACACCTGCCAAGCTTGTAAAACCTTTTCTTAAGGTAAATGATTTTACTAATTCTTTGTATGATCAAAGTGCAGATCCTATTCAAAAGAGAACTGCTCAAACTATGATTGACAAGTACAAGGATAAGGCTGGTGAGATTGCATTCTACCAAGAAGCAATGAAAGGATTTCCGCAGGGTATTCCTGCAGTAGCTGCTGATTATGCAGAAGGTATTATGGGTGCACCTATGGCTGCTTATGGTGGTTACATTCCTAAAGCTCAACAGGGTATTACTCTTTACCCTGGTGGTAAAACAAAAGCTGGAACTGTAACTCCTACAGGTAAGCAGAATGTATTTGATAGAGACATTGATTATTTGTCTCAGTGGGAATCTGCTATTCCGGGAGTAACTAAGCTTTCTAATCAACAAGCTCAAGAAAAAATCTACGACTACATGTTGCAGAATGAGCCGGATGGTCCTGATGTTATTAGAAACATGTGGGGAACTTATGGTCTAACCGCTAAAGGTTTGGAAGATCCTTTACTTAAGTCTAAGTATAAAGAGGGTCAGATTGATCCTAAGTCTCTTTCTGATGAAGATCTAAAGAATCTTCGTTCTGCTTACGCTGATAGCTTTTTTGGTGCAAGACAACTTGATCCTATTTATCAAGCACCTGCGGTAGAAAAGCCGGTAGAGAAGCCGGTAGAAAAACCAGCACCACAAGTGACTGCTCCAGGTGCTCCAAGCTTTACACCTGCAGAACCTACTACTGCTTATCCTTTCCAACAGGATGTAAATAATATGTACACTAATCTTAGAAACAGATTTAGTGAAAGAAGAAGATATCCATACGCTCCAAGAGTTCCGCTTACACCATTTGATCCTACTTACTTAGATGATACTCGTCAGCAACAACAAATTGCTGGACGTGCTAGAGGTACTGTAGAAGCTCTTGGTGCATTTGCTGGTCCTGCAAGACAAGCTGCAATGGCTTCTAAAATTTCTGGAGAAGCAGCTGATCAAGCTGCTAATGTTGCTGCCACAATTGGTAATCAGAATGTGGGCATTGCTAACTGGGCTAATCAGTACAATTCACAGATTGGTAATCAGTCTAGAATGATGAACGCTCAGCTTGCCAAAAATCTCTATGATGAGACTGTTAAGGTAGATGAAATTTATGACGAGAAGATGAGAGGTTACCGTACAATGGGTAACAGACTCAGAAATACTCTTGAGACTAATAGAGCCAAAGCACAGTTGCTTAATCAGCTTTATCCTGACTTCCAGATTAATACTATGCCTGGAATGTATGGTGAGATTACAGCTAATCCTGAAGTTTTGAGAGCAATGCAGGATCCTGAAAAATTTAAGGGTATGAGTGATGCTCAGAAAAAAGCTCGTCAAGAATCAATTAATGAAGTGTTTACTTTGTTCCCTGTAACCTATGACAAAGAGGGTAAAGACATGTACGCACAACAAAGAGCAGCTTTGCTTGCTCCTATCATGAAAGGCTCTGCATCTGCTACTTCAAATCCTATGGCTGATTACTTAGCAATGTTCAGTCAGATGTTCCCACAACAGTACGGATCAAATCAATAAACCTCTCAGGTTTAAAAACTTACAAGATTTTTCCGTATCTTTTAATGTAGATCTACACGTACATGGCATCATACATTGATAATATTTTTCAGAATGCTCGCATACAAGATGTGCAAGCATTTACTCCTGACTGGAACTTTCTAGCTCAGGGGCAAGCACAACTATCTGCTACTCAGAAGAAAAACTTTGCAGATTTTGCTCAGCGTTACAATTCTATTATTGATGGTGATCTAACCAGAGAGGACAATGTTGCTCTTAGAGATCAATACAAAAAGAATGCTGATGAGTTTGTTAAGCAGGTTGCCGGTGCTGATCTAACAGATCCAAGAAATGTAAAAGCTGCTGAAGCTGTATTTAATCCTTTAGTGGATAATAAGATGTACATCCGTGACATCTTGAATACCCGTGCTGTGAGAGATGCTCAGATGAAAGCACAACAACAGGCAACATCTTTGAATCCTGCAGAAAGAGATCTTTATAATGAGAACTCTTTAAAGCAACTTAATTACTTCTTGCAAGATTTTAGAACTGCTAGTCCTAGTGAAGCAGTAAACATGCAAGCACCCAGCTATCTTCCAGGTATTAATCTTGAGAAGATGGCTCTTGACTTTTTCAATCGTCAGAACTATGATGTAGAAATTGAACAGAATACTGGTCAATGGATTGTAAAGACAAAAGGTGGTAAGCTTGTAGAGGGAAATCTTAGAGCCGGTCTGCTTTCTGAATTTTATGGTGATCCTTTAGTTAGACAAAACATTGCTCTTGAAAATCAGATGCAAAAGAGAGACTTTGTTGAGGCTAATCTGATGAACTATAACGGTGATAAAATTGCTGCAGAAGCTGCATTTTACCAGCAGAAGTATTCTGGAGAAATTAATTTCCTTGAAGCTGAGAGCAAAAAGGTAATTGATCAGATTAATGAAGAGGTAGAAGTTGCTGAAACTGTTACAAGAGAATTGGCAAAGGGTGAAAACACTGATAATGTACCCCTTACAGATGACGCTCTAAGCGTAAGAGACCGTTTGCAAAAAACTGCAGAGCAGTTGAAGAAGCTTCAGCAGGGTATTAAGCAAGAAACAAATAGTGTTATTGCCACAACAACTACAAAGTCTAAAGCTACAGCTCCTTACACTTTAAGGATTAATGGTAAGACTTATACTCCAGAACAGCTTGATTCTTTAGCATTTCAAAATAGAGTGGGTACTATTGCTAATAGACTTGCAATGTCTAGATTCTCTCAAACAATGGAAGAGAATCCCTATGCGATGGAGCAGTTTAAAAAGAATCTAGAGCTGAGAAATAAAAAAGAAGAATTACTTCTTAAAGCTCAGCTTGATGCTATGGCTGCAGCAACTACTGCTACTTCACAAGAAGTAGATATTCCATTGCCTGCACAAACCCAATTTAGTGAGGATAATCCCGCAACCATTTACAATTTAAAAGAAAGTGAGCTTAATGCTTCTGCTTCCAATGTAAAAGCTGCCGAGAATGGTCTTATTAAGTTTTATGCTAATAGATATCCTCAAGATTTAAAAGGTAAGACTATTGATGAGTTAAGCACACAAGAAAGAAATCTTATTATTAAAAAAGCAAGAGGTCTTAGAGATGCTGCATCACTTTCTGGAGATGCTCATAAACAATTGTCTGCAAAACTTTCAGAACTTGATAACTATACTTCAGTTTATGGTTCGCTATCAAGTCAATACAGAGGAAATCTTAAAGCTGCTATTGTTGCTGGAGTACAAGATGAAGCTGCTAGAAGAACTTTATTGAATCTTATTGATACCACTGGAGCAGATTCTCTTGAAGAATTAAAAGCTGCTTATGCAAAAGCTAGAGGTGTTCAATTGGAAGGTCGTGATGTGGCAGGAACCATGATGAGAAGTTTATCCTCAGCTGTTTCTTTAGCTGGCACTAGACTGGGTTTATTTGATAGTTATGAAGAAGACGCTGGTCAGGAATTTGATAAACTAATTGGTTCTGCTGTTGCTGAAAAGTTTGTTGAGCTTGGTAAGCAAACAAATAGTTTAGGTTCTAAGATTGGTGTTGGTGGTATTGTTCCTTATGCAAAGAGTCTTGGACGTGCAACTAATATTGCAAATACAAGTGCTGATGTTGTTTTGTCTACAGCAGCTAATCAACTTGTTGCGGGTAATGCTGAATATGCTACTGGGGAATTTACTACCAACATTAAAGCAGATCAGAAGGACTATAAGAAAGTTGAAGGTGGATTAGCAAACGCTGTACGCATAATGACTGATGCTATTCTTCAAAAGCAAAAAGAAAATACTGGAACGCTTAGAGGTATTGGTGTTAATGTATACCAAGAAGCTCCTGATAAACCGCAGTATGTTCATATCATTCCTGATGAGAATACCGCAAAGCTTATTACTGAGACTTCTGATAAGGCTAAGACAAGCATGACAGATGCCGCTACTATCAATGAAATGATGAGTAGTGGTATTACCTTAAAGTTTCCTGCTGGGTCATTTCCTTCTAATGTTATTGGAACTAAAAAGCTCACAGCAGCACAACAAAGATTCCTGTTAAACAATAAGATAAGTTTTGGTGGAAACACAACTGGAGATGGTGGTCAAATGACTATAACATATAATCCTAGTGTTAACCAACTAGAAGTAATTGGTTTTAGAGTCAATGGTGGTAAAACTGTACCCGTTGGTGAAGATGTTGAATCATACCTGAATCAACAATTAAAAGTATTGGAAGCAAGAAGAAATCGCGGAGAAGCTATTGATCCCCTTGCTGAAGTTATTCTACAAGCAGAAAATATCTACCAAGGCTTCTAAGCTATGGATTTAAATTCACTACAAGGTATAAACGCTGATATTGTACCGGATCCTAGGAAGACACCTGGATCTACAGATCCATTATTGCAGAAACTTTTTAAAGAAAATGATGCTAGTTCTGCTAGTTGGACACCTTCTTTTTCTGCAGATGTTAAACCTTTAGTAGAATTAAAAGCTCCAGAACCTTTTGGTTTGCATGAGACAAACTACTATCGTTATGCTCGTAGATCAAACTTTGATGAGTTAGGATTTACTCCTTATGCTGATAATGAATCTCTTTACAATGCTCACTCAAGTGCTTGGGGAGAAATTGGCAGAGGTCTTCAGGGCATGTTGCTTAATACAGCAACTACTGCTGCTGATATGGCAGAGGGTACATATGATCTTATTACTGGAAACTGGGACACTATGTTTGAAGCAGATCCTGCAGCTGCTGCAAGATTTGAAGAAATAAATAGACTTTACGGTTCTACAGAAGGTGGTGTACAGGGCTTTGTTGCAAACAATGCTATCAACCTTGGTTTTATGGCTGGTATGGTTGTAGAAGGTCTTGGTGAAGGTATTGTTGCATCTGCTCTTCTTGGACCTGAAGCTGGTGTTGGTGTACTTGGTTCAAAAATATTTCAAGGCGCTAGAGGTATATCAAAAGTTGATGATGCTATTAAAGCAGGAAGAGTTGTTAGCGCATTAGATGATATTACTACTCCTTCTAAAGCTGCTTCAGCATTAAATGCAATTTCAGGTAGCACACCAAACTGGATTAAATCTGGAGTTGGCGGTATTGGTAAAGTAGTAATGCCTAACATGACTGAATATGTTAGTGATGCTTTTAAAGCTGCCTCTATTGGAGAAGACTTACCTTCTGCTGCTCGTGGTGCTGGAGCCCTATTTAAAGAAGTACAACTGGTAAAAGCTGCAGCCACTGAAGCTCAATTAGAAGGTGGCTTTGTTCAGAATGAACTTTATCGGGAGGCTCTTAATAATTACTATGATCAGTTTGGTGCAATGCCGTCAACTGAAGAGCTTGAGAATATTTCTAAAGCTGCCAAAGAAGCTGGTGATAGAGCTGTAATGGCCAACCTTCCGGTTATCTATCTTACTGATGCTATTGTAATGAAGCCACTTCTTGGAATGGGTAAAACTGCTTCAAGAGTATTTGGTAAGGCTGGTGACATGACATCTGATCTTTCTAAGTATGGTATTCGTCAGACTGCGGATGGTGTATACGAGACAGTTGGTAAAGGATTTAAGAATGGATTAAGAAATGCATTTACTCCTGGATCTATTTCTAGATTTGGTAGAAACGTATTCTTACCCGCGGTATCAGAAGGTCTTCAAGAAAACTTCCAGGAGATTGTATCACAGTCTTACAAAGATTACTACAGCAGTGTATTATCAGATCCCTTGAATATTCCTTTCCAGGATATGAGAGGCACCTTTGATGGTGTTGGGGAAATATTAAATCTTGCAGCAGATCCTGCTCTTAGAAGATATAGTAGTGAAGCACTTGCCGATCAGTTCTCAGCACAAGGTCTTGAAACCTTTATGTCAGGTGCATTTATTGGTGGACTAACTGGAGTTGGTGGTAATAAGCTATCTAGGCTTATGAAGTCTGCAACTTCTGCGGGTAGAGAAGAAATCAGAACGCTTGATGCACAACAAGCTGAAAGAACTCAAGAGCTTGTTGATATTCTTAATAATGGAGCTAAAGATGTTTACTCTCTTTTTAATCCTAGAATTAAGAACTACATTGATCAGAGTAGAGCTCTTGCTGAGTGGCAACAAGCTAAGCAACAAGGTGACGAAAAGAAAGCAAAAGATATTCTTGAAGAACTTCGTTTTGGTCACTTGATGACTGTCCTTCAAACTGGTCAGGTAGATAACTTTAAACAGAAGCTTGCTTCTCTACAACAGCTTGATGATCAAGGTGTTATGGAAGCAACTGGTTTGGATGATGCTGCTGAAGCTAGACAAAGAATTACTGAAACTGTAGTATATGCTGATAATCTTCAGAAGAAATTTAAAGAAGTAGAAAAGCAGTATGGTAATCCTTTTGATGCTTCTCAATATGCTGCTGGTAGCGATGCTTACAATAGAGTAAGACTCAATCACTTTGCATACGAGCAAGCTAAAAGAGATCTGATATTCTTGCAAGAAACTCAAGAAAAGACTAAGGAAAGATTTGAGTCACTAAAGTCTGATATCTCTAGACGTAATACTTCTGGTAATACTACATTATCGGACATTGATGTGGTTACCAGTCTGCCCGCATTAACTAATGAACTAGATCTTTTAAGTAGAGAGGTTCTTGCTGAGGCAACTACTCCTGAACAAAAGCAATTGCTTGCGGAAAAGAAAGCTAAAAGAAAGGCTCTTGATAAATACAGGATTGCACGTCAGAGATACGAAAAACTCATTACTGGTAAAAACGCATCCGACATATCAGAAGCAGCTCAAGAGAAAAGAGCAAAAGCAATAGAAGGTCTTAGAGAAGCTTATGCTGCTTATGTTGGTCTTACAGCTAAAGGTGCCAGGGTAAATGCACAAAACATTGATAGTGATATCACATCTATTGTGGATTCAATTGCTCTGGGTAGAGATCAGTTTGGTTTGATTGATGCCATTAATGCATTGAATAGTCCAGAAAGACTAACCGAATATGCAAGAAGAAATGCTGCTGCTATTGAAGATGTTATTGTAAATAAGAGAGTATATCTTGGCAAGTCTTTAGATGTCTTTAAAAAGAATGCTCAAAAGAATGAGATCATTAATCAAATCTACAAGAGTGGATACTTTATTGGTTATGATGAATTAAAAGCATACTTTGATGAGGGTAAGATACCTACTAAACTTTATACCGTTAGAGGTAGAAAAGAAGTAGACATTAACTCTGAGCAAGCCACATCTGTAAGAAATCTTCTTGGTTTGTTTGCACCTGAGTTTGGAGCTAAACCACAAGAAGAAGTACAGACTGAAGAGGTTGTTTCAGAGACACCGGTTACTCCAACTGAAGAAGTGCCCACTGTTGCAACTGAGTTTGCAGAACCTGTAAGAGTTACTACTGAAGAACCTGGAGAACCGACTCAGAAATACCAGTATTCTGATTTACCACAAGAACTTAAGGACATTATTGATAATATGTTTGAGCGTGAGAATGCTAAGCGTAGAGCCAATGATGAGAACCTTATTAGAAGTGTGGTTCAGTATGCTACGTTCCCAACTCCACAAGCTAGAATCAGAGAGTATTTTGCTGCTAATCCTCAAGTAGAAGAAGCAGGAATTGTTCCTGCAACTGCAGAAGAAGCATTTGCTGAGACACCAGCTACAAACAAATACTCTGGTAGAGTAGAATCAGCCACATCTATTGCTGATCTTAAGAGAATTGAATCAGAGGTATCTCTTGATGGAGATCTTGATGATGCAACCGCAAACGTTGTTATGACTAGAATTGCTGAAAGAAAAGCTGAACTTGGGTCAGATACTGGAGAAACTATTCCTGCTGTTACAGAAGAAGAGAAGACTCTTGCTGAAGAATCTATTCCTACTAGTGAGGATATGATGAACAAGCAGAATAGAATTATTGATGATGCTGCTTCTAAACCTAAAGAAGATCTTGACGAAGACTTCTTTGACAATATAAACGAGTGTTAAAATGATTTGTGCTGTTTCTGATAAGCTGAAAGAGAAGTTTCTTGCCAAGATGGTGGGAGACGTACTAGCGTCTGCACGTTCAGGTCAACCCTTTTCTTTAGAGAACTACATCAAGGATACGTACAAACAAATCTTTGAGAAGACTGGTGATAGAGCAAAGGCACAGACGTTTGCATCATTTATTCCGAATAATCTAGTAGCAATCTATTCTGTAAACAAAGAAGCTGTTAAGCATCTCAGACCTGCTTTTGCAGAGTTTGATATGCTTAGAGATACGTTTGAAGACTTTGATGCTGTAGGTACTTACTTGGGTATTGGTAATGAGGCAGCACAGCAGAAGAGAGAAGAGATCATTGCTAACAATGAAGCTAGTCTAGACGTACAAGAAGATGAAACATTAGGAGCATCTCCAGAAGTTGTATTGGGTACAGCAGTACCTACAAACAAGTCTGCTATTTCTGCTCCTTTTAAAGCTGCTGGTAAAAGTGCTTTGACAGCATTTAACGTTGTACCAAAAGAAAACGTTGATCCGATTATACAAGCATCTCAACAGTTCATTGCTAAATACCATCAAGGTCAAAAGACAAATGATCCTGCTTATAGTGGCTTGCGTATTCAGATAATTGACTCAAGATCTTTTGAGGGTGACATACCTACAATAGAAAGAGATTTTCTTAAAGCTAATCCTGAATATGCTGGAGTAAAGGCTATTATTGTTAATGCTGAGGGTAACCCTATTAAAGTAGATACTGCTGGTAATATTGCTGAAGAAGGTACAATTCCACAATATGTTATAAATAAGCCTTCCTTAGTTAATGGTGTATTTACCGTAAAAGGAGAAGCGCCTATATCAGAAGTTGCATCAGCATCCGGTGTAGATGCTGAAACAGCTCAAGAGGCAAGACAAAAAGAATATCGTACTCTTTATAATATTAGAGAAGCTTTGCTGGTTAATCCTGATCAAAAGATTTATCTAGATATTAGTACTAGTGCTGGAGCTTCTGTAACCTTTGATTCTGGTAATCCTATAAAGCTTTCTGAAATTGATTTTAAGTCTTTTGGAGAAGAGTTTATTTATGAGGTAGATCCTGCAACAGGAAGAGCATACTTCACTGTTTCTTTTTCTAATAAATTAATTAGAATTGATAGACCTGGAATTACAGATGTTATACCTGCTGAGACTTTAGCAAAATATCTTTTTGATACTTCTGTACCCTATCAAACAAAGAAAGAAATCTTTGAGTCTCTTTTATTTACAAAAGACATTAGGGTAAGAGAAACCGCCATTCTTTATAAAGGACAATCTATTACAGAAGAAGCACTTGCTCAAGTTTTGAAGTCTGTTACAGAATCCGCATCTGGTGTTGTAACATCAACTTATAGGGCTAATGTGCCTATTAGTTCAAATGGCTCTATAGATATTCCGTACTACGATCAAAATTCTTTGAAGTACAATACTCTATCTACTACTGATTATATGCTTAAGTATTTCAATACTACGGCAAGGTTGGAAGAGACTACTAAACCTTACTTTAATCTTTCATTTGATCCTGCTTTACAGTTAGAAACTCAAAAAGCGGTAGAGGTAAAAACTGAACCAGTTTCAGAGGTTAAAGTAAAACAAAAATCAGATGTTGTTAAGTCTCCATCTTTTCAATTAGATTTAGCTTCTATAGGTGAAGCTGTAGCTAATGAACTTAAGGAAAGCATTGTTAATCAAGGATTAGGTGCTACCTTTAATATACAGGAGTCTGTTGATTCCAAGATTGCCGAAAACATTAATAAAGGAAAACAAAACTCTTGTAAGTAATGAGACTATGTTCGCTTGATATTGAGGAGAGTATCCAGATTGAATTTGTAAAAAGAATCAAGGAAAGCGCTAGAGAATATCTGGAGGCTACTGATTCTATTACACGTATTGGCATTAATCAGGCAGGACAAAAGGGCAATGCTGTAGCTAAAGCTGTAAACCAAATCAACGAATTGTTTGGTGGTAAGGCTGCAAAGATTGCATTTGAGGATGATGGTCAGAAGTACATTGATATTAAACCTGATCCGGCATTTGTAGATCGTGTTTTTAGAAAGTATGAAGAGCGTGAAGATGCTAGAAATGTACAGCGTCAGGATGCAGAGCGTTCTGGTATTACTTATGATGACTGGTATCTCTTTAAACTTAAGGGTAATGATAACCAAGCTACCTTAGATCAAGTAAAAGCTGCTAAAGAATGGTGGGATAAAAGCCCTCTGAGTAAGAACATTGGTTTGCAGGAAGCATTCAATGTGGTAAACAGTAATGCTTTTGCACAGTGGACTCAGTATGGTATCACACTATTTCATGGTGCTAACTACACTG
>Ga0315909_10004842_pt1 | contig 15707 bp, 20 predicted proteins | sample LakEriMetagenome_11_FD_203527 | JGI IMG/M metagenome (GOLD analysis project Ga0315909, IMG submission 203527) | Freshwater fungal communities from buoy surface, Lake Erie, Ohio, United States - Buoy 2 MA125 | ecosystem: Environmental > Aquatic > Freshwater > Lake | place: USA: Lake Erie, Ohio...
GCGCCTGGCGGCGCACGAAGATCCGCCACTGCCAGTTCCTCGACACCAACTACGGCGAAGACGCCGCCTGGGTGGCGCAGGCGCGGCAGCATGTCACGCGCGCGCATCACATCGATGCCATCCTGCACACCTACCGCCACGACGCCCGCACCACGCTCGCGCCGGAGGTTTGACACCCCGCCTCCTTCATCAGCGTCGTTGTCCTCGTCGTTGTCTGGTTGCTCAGAGATAACCCGTCGCGCTTTTCATGGTTAGGGCGCGGCGGGTTTTTTCTGCCTGCCTCATTGGTCTTTCGCTCTTCGTCCTTATGACTCAAACCGCCATCGCCGCGTCTGCGCTTCTCTCCTTGAACCAAACGGTGAGCCTGCATCCTGCTCGCCTCATCGTGGCGGGAAAGACGATTGATCGAGCGGGCGCAATCGAATCGCGCGGGCTGATGGAATCGGCGCGCGGTGGGCTGGTGCAGGGGCGGAAAGTGCGCTGCGTGGTGCCTTTTGCGGTGCTGGTGGAATCCGACCTCATGGATGCCACGACGGGTCTGGTGCTGCGCCAGACGATCACCGTCACGCGCGGCACGCGCTCGCAGGCCTACCGCGTGAAGCGAGTGAATCCGGACCCGACGAACACGATGTGGACGATCGAGGCGGAGCAGGAGGTGGCGTGACAATCACGGAGCACGGCCCAAGGGAGGCAAATCAAGCCCACGCTAAAGCGTGAACAACGAACGTTTTTTGACACCCGGCGGCGTGCATGGCTGCCACTCGCTTTCCTGATGACGTTGAAATCGCCGGATCACTCCGGGTATCTGGTTCTTTGCTGCCCGCGCGTGCACGCGGCGAGTTGGCGCAGGATAATGAGGTGCAGATTCCCATCTCGTTTGCGGCGCTGCGGATTTGGGATGCGTTTGCCACGCCGATCAGCGCGGCGGCGAGCGATGACCTGGGGATCAGCAGCGGTGGCACCTACGGCACGAATGCGCCTTACATCACTGCGGGCGATTTGAAGGCAGCCGGGGCCACCACGCGCCGCGCGCGGTTTCTTTACACCCTGCCGCCGGAGTATGTGAGCGGGGAAACGGTGCGCATCGTGGCGCATGCGGGCATGATCACCACGGCGGCAGATGTGAGCTGCACGCTTGATTTCGAGGCCTATGAGCTGAACAAGCTAGGAGCGGTCACGGGCAGCGATCTCGTCACCACGGCCGCCACCAGTATCAACAGCACCACCGTTGCCGCCAAGACGTTTGAGGTGAATGCCGCCGGCCTCGCCGCGGGGGATGTGCTGGATGTGCGGGTGAGCATCGCCTGTAATGACGGTGCCACCGCCACGGCGGTGATTCCGGCAATCACGCACCTGGTGATGGCGATCGACATCAAGGGTTGATCGCAGCCCACCGCTCATGAAGCCGCGCATCCGCATTCATGCTGGCAAGCTGAAGGCCGCATTTCAGAGCTTCAGCGCGCAGGATAAGCAGGCCATTCTGGAGAAAACCGTGCGCACGGATGCCATGGGCTTTGTGCGTGACGTGGTCGCCATCACGCCACCGGGCAGCCAAGGCGCGCCGCTGGTGAGTGGCAGCAAGGGTGAGAAGGCGGTGGCGCGGGGGCTGCAAAAAATCAAGAGCGATGCTCGGCGGCTGTTTGTGCCTCTGGCACCGGGTATCCTCACCCGCGCTGCGAATAAGCAGCAAAGCGGCGAATACGTCCGACTTTGGACTGAGGATGACGGCACGCTGGTGGGATGCCCGCGCGTGTATTTCCAGCCCGCCGCGACGGTGGACCAGCTGCGCGATCATCACGCCGCGGCGTGGGTGCGTGGACGCGTGCGCACGCAGCCCGTGAAGCTGCAAAAGGAAGGCCAATGGGCTCTTTTTCGGGCTCCGGTGGTGCCGCAGGCGGCGTTTGATGCGTTTGTGGCGCATCAGCAGGGGAAGGTTGGCATGCTGGCGGGTGCCTGGGCCGATGCAGCGAAAAAGCTGAAGGTGCGCATGCCTGCGATCGCGAAGCGGCACGCCTCCGGGGATTGCCAGATTCTCATGGGACGAGACAGCTACCGCGTGCGCATGACGAACACCGTGCCCTATGCCACCGATGCCGATTTGAAGCGTCGCGCGGAGTTTGTGCTGGACAGCCAAAAGCGCCGGCGGCGACTGCAAAACCGCATCCGCGCCGAGATCACGGCGGTGCTGAAGCGGCGGTTGAAATGAAGGCCCGCCCCCCGATCCCACGCTGAAGCGTGAACAACGAACCGCGAACCGAGAACCGAGAACGGTTTGCAAAAATGACACCGCACCCGCTTTGCCATGCCTGACACCGATCACACGCCGCTAAATCACAAGCTCGAATCTGCGCTCGCCAGTTACCTGGTGAGTGTGCGCAGCGCGGCGGGGCTGGGCAGCGTGCAGATCGTGGCTTCGTTTGAAGATGTGACGCTGCAAACGCCGCGCATCGTGGTGAGCTGCGACGCGATGAGCCCGCGCACGCTGGATCTGCCGGGCGTGATGGATTGCGCGGTGGAGATCGTCTATCACAGCCAGCGGGACACCACCATCGCTGCGCACAAGACAGCCGCGGCAAAGCTCACGAGTTGGCTGCACGATCTGGCGGCGGTGCAGACGGCGCTGAGCGCGGGCGATGCGATGCACTGCTACTTCATCCAGTTCACCGGCCTGCGCTTTGAGGCCGCGGCGGAGGAGGGCACGCATCAGACCCTGCACCTACTGCAAATCACCGCGCAGGGTGCCAGCGTGTGATTTGACACCCCGCGCCCAACACACCGCCCACCCTTCACCTCCTCTCATTTTATGGCCGCCACCTTTCTCGGAACCGCCTCCGTCCTCGGAGTCACAGCACAAACCGGCATGATCCTCCAATCGCAGGAGGAAGCCTTCAGCGCAGAGCGCAAATGGGTGGTCGATGAAGCCGGTGAAAAAGTCGGCATGGCGATGTGGGGCGATGAGCTCGCCATCAGCCTGGAGGCGCTGGTGCCTTCCTCCAGTGCCTTCTCCTCGCGCCTGGCAGCCAGCCTGGTGCTGGCAAACGCGCAGTCGGACTTCTACCGCGGCGCGCCCTCCAGCGGTTTTGGCGATACCGTCATCACCGGCGTCACACGTCGCCGCCAGAATGCGGATTTCCACACCTTCGCGGTGCAGCTGCTGGCCTCGCCGTTCATGAACGTGTCGTAAGCGGTTCACCCCTCACCTTCCCCGAGATATGCCCCCATCTGAGCGATTCATCCAAGCCGCGCGTCCGCCTCAAACCTCGGACACGCGGCTTTTTGCGGCCCTCGTCACGCTCGGCATCGAGCCACTGGAGATGCCCGCGATTTACAGCGGCGAAACGTCCGACGGTCGCCCGCGCATGACGTGGACGCTGGCGCACGTGAGCAAGTGCGGGCAGTATCACACCCGCGCCATGATGGAGGCCTGGCACTCGATGGACTGGATGAAAAACAACCCGGAGCATCCCCTGGCCTACCTGAAAGCCTTCTGCGAGAACCTCAACGTCGCCGTCGATCACGTGAAAGACCCGCAGCATCAAATGACCGTCATCCGCGGACGCGGCGGCAAGCTGGGCCTGCTTTCCCCGAATGATCCCCGCGCCACACGCGAGGCGTTTCTGCGGATTTTAAAGCGGTGAGCGCTGAAGTCTCATGCTCTCCTTGTCTCCAAGTCTCCTCGTCTCCAAATTTCTTTCCCATGCTCCGCCCCCTCTCCGCCGCTAGTTACGCGCTGCTGAACAAGCTCCAATGCCCCATGATCGTCACCGAGGCGCAGGGCCTGCCTGCGATGCAGGAGGCGGCGGTGATGTGGAGCTTTGTGCATTCGCAGCCCATCGAGACTCTGGAGGCGCTGGAGGTCGATTTGACGGCGCTGCACACCGCCATCAAGCGGCATGCGCATGAGGTCCCGATGGACGCGCTGCCGGGTCTGTGGCGACGCATGGCGGCGGAGATCGCGCGGATGAAGGCGGCGTTTGTGGAGGTGGAGAGCGAGGGCAGCGGAGGCGGCAGCCCTTTGGCCTAGACGACTCCGACGAGCCAGAGCCCGGAGTCGCCTTGATCTGGCATGGGGTGCGCCATGGGCACAGCCCGCGCGCCGTGGGCTGGGAATGGCCCATCTGGACGCTGCTGGGCTTTGTCCACGCCGAAATGCGCCGCAATGGCCTGCGCACCTACAAGGTGCAGTGCAGGCCCAGAATTGACTTGGATGCGCCGGTGACGCCGGTGGAGCTCGATTTGGAGTGGCCCCCGCCGTGAGGGAGCCATACTTGGAGTCCATGAGACAAGGAGACAAGGAGACAATCAGACAAGGAGACCATCGGCTATTCTCTCCTCGTCTCGAAGTCTCCCCGTCTCCAAGTCTCCCCGTCTCCGCGTCTTCTCTTTGACTCCGCGCCCTGCTCAATGTCACAAGTTGTTGTCGAAATCGGCGCGGATGCCGCGGCCTTCCAGCGCACCGTCAATGGGCTGCCGCAGAGCGTGCAGCGCGTTTCCGGGCAGATGAGCGCGGCGTTTGCCGGCATCGGCTTCTTGGCGCTGGCAAAACAGGCGCTGGATACCGTCACCAGCATGGACCGCCTCCGCCGCGGCATGACCACGCTGGAGGGCAGTGCGCAGGGCGCGGAGCAGCGACTGCGGGAGCTGCAAGAAGCTGCGCAACTGCCAGGCGTGGACTTTGAGCAGGCGGTGAAGGCGGACATCAAGCTGCGCAGCGTCGGCATGAGCGCGGAGATGAGCAAAGGCGCGATCGTGGAAATGGGCAATGCACTCTCCCTCGCCGGTGGCACCAGCGCGGATCTGGAGGGCGTGGTGCTGGCCCTCACGCAGATCATTTCCAAAGGCAAAGTCAGCGCGGAAGAAATCAATCAAATCGCCGAGCGCGTGCCGCAGGTGCGCGCGGTGATGAAGGACGTGTTTGGCACGGCGGACACCGAGGCGCTGCAAAAGATGAAGATCGGCGCGGAGGATTTTGTCAGCGCGCTCATCGGCGGGTTTTCCAATCTGGACCGCGCCACCGCCGGCCTGGATGAAAAGCTCAGCGACTTCCGCACGTCCATCATGATCGCCACGGATGCGATGGTGAGTGGACTGGTGGGGGAAAGCGTGAATGGCATGAGTGAGCTGGGAAAGGTGATTACGGACAACAAAGAGCTCATCCAGCAAATGGGCGATGCTGCCCGCAAAACCGCCTCTGAGGTGGGATCGTTTTTCCGCTTTTTTGCCGGTGTGGGCAATGTGGGCGGGCGAATGCTGGCGGGGCAATCCTTTGCTGACGCCATGAAAGGACTGGATGCCTATGAGGCCAGCCGGGGGCGCGCCCGCGATTCCCGCGGGCAAATCATCCCGCCTCCGCCGGGTGATCCCTTCGCCGCATTCGGAGGCCGCGCGCCCAGTGGATTTCTTCCTGATGGATCGCCCGATCCGTTTCATTCGCGCAACCTGAACCGCAAGCCTTTCACCCCGCCCGATCTCAGCGGCGGCAGCGGCTTTTTCAATCAAGCCAGCGGCATCGCGGCAGAAATCGGCCGCCTGATGGAGCCGGTCGCGAAAGCCATGGCAAACGTCCTCATGGAGCAAAGCAAGAGCCTGCAAAGCCGCGCCAGCGCGCTCGGTGAGGCGGCCTTCAGCCCGCTGCGCGGCGATTTGGATGTGTCCTACGGTCGCGGGCACAGTGTGAATCCCCTCACCGGCGGCGCGAGCCGTCAAATCAGCGAAATGATGAAGCAAAGCTCCTTGCTCGAAAAGCAAGCTACCAAGCTGGATGCCTCCAACACGCTGCTCAAATCCATCGAGGAGGCCATCAAAGGCCAGCGCCTCGGCTACAATTAACGCCCTCGTTTTCATCCCATGGCAGCCACCCATCTCGGCACGATCTCCACCACGAATCCCGGTAGCACCACGCAGGTGAGCGGCACCAGTGGCGTCACGCACGTCGTGATCAAAACCATGTCGCACGAGGATGCCCGCGCGCCCACCTCGCACCCGCTGCTCGGCAGCAGCCTGAATGTGCAGGGTAGCGTCGTCACGCTCATCAATTATTCCATCGTTTACGAGCCCGGCGAAACGGCGCAGGTGACTTACAATTACGGGCAGGCCGTGTCGTCGGATAGCCCGGAGGTGCAGAACGGCAGCCTTGCCTATCCCGGCCGGTTGCCTTCTTCCGTGACGGAGTTTTTCGAGCTCGATGCCAGCATGGAGCAAAAAAGCATTCTGCGGCATCCGCGCTACGCCGATCTCAGTGAGTCGGACAAGCAAGTGCTGGCGGCGATGCTGCAAATGGGTGTGCTGGATGCCGATGGCAATCCCCGCCGCGATGATCTGAGCGCCTCCACACTGGCGGAGGAATGCGCGAACAAAATCGAAAGCGGCGTGACCTCCTACCTCGCGCCGAAATGGATCTGGCGATACCGCAAGCTGAACACGAGCTGGACTATTCCCGCCAGGCTCGGCAAGATCGCCAATCCCCACGGCCCCGCGCCCAACATTGCGGGAAATTGGCTCTTCACCGGCGTCAGCGGAAACGGATGGGAAGGTGGCGCGCTGGAGCTCACCGCCACGTGGGAGAGCAGCCCGGAGGGCGATACCTGGGACACGGATCTTTATTCGAACTGAAAGCCATGATCGAGTCCTTCCCCAGCCCCGTGCCCGGTGATCCCGTGAAAGCGGAGCACATCCGCGTAATCGCGCGCGGCCTGCGGCACCGCACGCCGCGCCCCAGCTCCACGGTGAAAGTGGTGGAGATGGGAGACAACGGCTACTGCCTTGAAATCATTTCCGCAGGCATCGCGCTCCCGCCGCCAAACTACAGCACCTGGGCCATCCGCAGTGACAAAAGCATCGTGCCTGGCCTCGTGGGCGGGAAGATGCCCACGCTGGGCGGCACCGCGCTGGATGCCGCCACACCGCCAAAGCTCACGCTGGGCGCGGGCACCATCAAGATCTGGTTCAAGATGACGTGGAACACCACCTTCACGAATGGCTACCTCACCGCCTTTACGCTCAGCACTGTGGAAATCATCGAAAGCGCCAGCACGCCCACCGACACCAGCGGCACCAGCGGCACCGCCGTAAAGCATCTGCAGTTCAACACTGCGGTCGATTCCGTGCCCACCACCAGTTTTTTCAACACCAGCATCCCCGTCACCCTGTGGGACAACGGCTACGAAGCCACCACACTGCGCTACGGCAACTTGTAAGCCGCCATGTCCCGCCGCGATCGCTCCAGTGCCCCCGATACCTCGGTGCCCTACCGGCCGATGTATCTGCACCCGGCGCGCAAAAACTTCTCCGACAGTTTTTTTGACCCGCGCGGTGTGGCGATGTATTGGCGCTCCCGGTTGCTCGTCAATGGCAGTGGATTCCCGTGGGCAGGTTGGTCCAGCGCCAGCACGGGCAGCTTGTCACTCAATGGCACCATCGCAGGCCCGACGGACTCCTGTGAATTCACGTGGGAACTCGCCGGCCGCGTCGTGCCCTTCGAGGTTTATTACGGCATCCAGCGCCGCAACAACACCACCGGCGTCGTCATTTCAGAGACCTTTTACACCGTCTCCATCACCGGCCCCGGCAGCTACAGCATCAGTTGGGCCGGCAGCAGCAACGTCAACGCCCGACTCATCCTCACCGGCAGCCAACGACAAGACAACTACCCCACTGATTGACGGCCCCGCGCGCGCTTTTGACAACCTCAAAACGTCACTCCGGTCACTCCGGTCCAAACCCACGCTGAAGCGTGAACAACGAATTTCCCATGCCCCCCGAAGAACACGCCGAACTCATCACCGCCGGCTGGCCCGCCGAAGTCGTGAACAGCCTCCGCGCCCGCGGCTTCCGCCCCGTGAAACCCAGTGCCACCGATCTCCGATCCGGCGACGCCACCGCGCGCACCATGGGCTTTCTCCGTCAAGGCATCCTCCCGCACCTCCACATCACCGTGGAGCGCACTGGCAACACCGAAGACCTCCTCCGCGACATCGACACCGCCATCGACGCCGCCGCCTACCGCGCCGGACACGCCGCCCTCGCCGCTCTCTTCACCCGCTTCACGGATGCCGTGAAAAGCCCCATCGCGCGCCTCCCCGCCCCCGATCTCACCGCCCTCGAAGCCCGCCTGAAAGCCCTGGAAGCCAAAGCAAGCACCATCACCGATGCCCATGGTTATCGCGGTCTCGAATGCCCACACTGCGCCTTCACCGCCAGCACCGGAGATCGCGGACTGGATTTCCGTCTGCTCGGCACGCATGAGTGTAAGCCCTCGAAGCCCTTGAAGCCCGCGTAAAAGCACTGGAAGCCAAAGCCGCCTCTTGACCGTCACTCCGGTCAATCCGGTCACTCCGGTCAATCTCCCCGTCTCCCCGTCTCCCCATCTCCCCGTCTGCTCTTTTTGACACCCACGCGCCCGCGTGACCTTCACCGCGTATCTGAACTACCGCACCGGCCGCCTCGTCACCAGCATGGGCGGGCACACTCCTTTTGGCGGCACCGAGGCCGCCTACGGCATCCCCCCGGCCGCCGTCCTCACCGCGAACCAAAACGACACCCCGCAGCTCCGCCTGCGCGTCTTTGATCCGCACCAGGACAACGAAGCCATCCTCCTCCCCACGGGCACCACGCTCCGCGCCGTGCTCAAACCGTGGAACGATCACCTCGCTGATCCCCTCGCCGCCATCGAAGACGATGAGTGGGATAAGCCCGCTGATCTCGACGACAACCCCGCCACCGATCTCACCGACGATCCCGCGGGATTCTACCTCGGCACCCTCGATCTCAGTGGCGACGACCTCGCCGCCCTACTCGCCGCCGGCATCGCCCAAGCCTACGGGCACCTGCAAATCGAGATCAACATCTCCGGCGACATCCGCAGCAGCCAATGGGTGCCCTTGATGGTGCTCTCCGATGTCGCCCGCAGCACCGACGGAGCCGTCGTCAGCAGCACCCAGCCCACGCCCTCCGCGCCGCTGTATTACAAAGCCATCACCGCCCTCACCGGCGGCGGCACCACCGCGCTCGATGGCATCTCCACCGTCGGGAAAACCAAACTGCTCGTGGAGATCTACGTCGATGACGAGCTGCAAACCTGGCGCTTATTCGAAGCCACCACCGCCGAAGACGCCGCCAACGGCATCGTCCGCCCCGACGACTACAACGCCTCCACCAACGCCCAGGTGTGGAAGCGTCTGCGCTAACTCCCTTTTCAGTTCCTCCATTCCTCCCTTCTCAGTTCCACCATCTCTGCCCGTCATGCTCCTCCGACTCCTCACCGCACTCGCCTTGTTGACCGCAGCCGCCTCCGCTCAAACCAAAACCGTCAACAAAACCATCAGCACGAATGGCCTGACGGAAAACCTCACCGTCCCAAGCGGCAAAACCCTCACCATCGCCAGCGGAGCCACCATCGCCGCCGCCGAAGGCAGCACCATCACCGGCTTCACCGCCTCCGCCACCTGGGGCGGCATCACCGGCACCCTCAGCAGCCAGACGGACCTGCAAACGGCTCTGGACGCCAAAGCCAACGCCTCCGCCCTCAGCGGCTACCTCACCACCAGCACCGCCGCCAGCACCTACCAGCCGCTGGACGGCGATCTTACCTCCATCGCCGCGCTCACCACCACCAGCTACGGCCGCGAGCTCCTCACCCGCGCCGATGCTGCCGCCGTGCGCAGCGCCCTCAGCCTCGGCACTTTGGCGACTCAAACCGCCACCATCACGGACTACCTCACCATTGCCAGCGCCGCCAGCACCTACCAGCCGCTCGCCACCCCTCTCACCACCTTCGCCAATCTCTCCAACGCCTCCGGCGTCCTCACCAACAACGGCAGCGGCACCCTCAGCTACACCGCGACAAGCACCGGCGGTGATACGTTTGGCCTCGATGCCGGGAAAATTGCCGTTTACAATTCCAATGGCGAACTCAAGGCGGCTTCCGCTCTTCGACTCACAGCGGGGCCTTCAGTCATGGGTATCTGGTTCAACGATGGAGGTTCGGTTCCCGGTCGCCTGACTTCTTCGACTTCCGGTTTTGGCTCGCGCACCTGGACGCTTCCGAACGTCAGCGGCACTCTCATTACCACCGGCGACACCGGCACCGTGACAAACGACATGCTCGCAGGCTCCATCGCCCTCAGCAAGCTCGCCATCACCGGCACGCCCGATGGCACCAAGTTCATCCGCGATGACGGCTCCTACCAAGCCATCAACCTTTCCGGTTATCTCCCTCTTACCGGCGGCACCCTCACCGGCGCACTCGTCCTCCCCAACGGCACCACTGCCCTTCCCTCGCTTACAGGCGGTGATACCGACAGCGGCATCAATTTTACCGTCGTCAACCAAGTCGGCATCAGCACCAATGGCCTCCTGCGCTGGTTCGTCGATTCAAGCGGCACGTTACAGGGATCATCCAATTCCCTCCAGCTTGGGGGCAACATGATCGGCGTCAATTTTTTCGCGCGTGGCGGCTTCTATTGTATTGGAGCTTCGGATGATGTTCGTCTCACCCGAGATGCTGCCGCCGTTCTACAGCTTGGCGTCGATAGCGCCACCCCCATCAGCCAGCAAATCAAGACCGCCGATGGCAGCGGCACCAACATCGCCGCCAGCAATCTCACCCTTGGCGGCAGCCTCTCCACCGGCACCGGAGCCGGGGGCGATGTCATCGAAGTCACCTCCATGAGTGGCAGCAGCGGCGCCTCGGCCAACACCACCCAAACCCGCCGCCAGACCATCGGGCGCTTCATCAACCTGACCGAAGGCACCGCCACGAATGTCGCCAGCATCGCCCTCCCCAGTGGCAAAGTCACCGGCGGCACCGCCACTCTCACCGTCTGGGCCTCCGATGGCACCGATCATCAAGCCCTCACCTCCGAGATCCGATTCAGCGCCGTCAATAAAGCAGGCACCCTCACCGCCACCACCTCGCAGACCGATGGCACCACCGCCGCCTCCGCAGGCACCCTCACTGTCACCTACGACGCCACCGCCAGCGGAGCCAACCTCCTCCTCCGCGCCAACGCCACCAGCTCCCTCACACAAACCACCCTACGCTGTCGCCTCGTCATCACCGCCCTCAACGGCGACGACGTGCAAACCGTAACCTCGCAGTAATTCCACTCGTTCGTAGTTCCGGCTTTAGCCGGTCTGATTCCCCCTCATTTCCTCCCACGCGCCATGGGCCATGAACCCGAAGAACTCGAAACCCGCCTCGCCCGCTGTGAACGCGCCATCTTCGGCGACGACGACAGCAGCCAAGGCCTTTCCGCACGCATGCACATGATGGAAACCCTCGTCACCAAAATCGACGCCACGCTCTCCAAACTCGCCTGGCTCGTCATCGCCGCCGTCCTCGTCGGCATCCTTAATCTCGTCATCGGTAAGCCCGGTGCCACCGCCCCACACCAAAGCACCAGCGTCATCACCGGCGATGCTCAATCCGGCCCCGCCCTGCTCGATGCCGCCACCGCCACCGGCACCGCGCAAAGCCACCGCGACTACCTCACCACCGCCGATGTCGCCGCCAAAGAAAACGTCAGCGTGCGCGAAGTCGTGGACATGATCGCCCAGGGCGAAATCACACCGCCCCCGCAAAAGCAAGGCCGCGAATACCGCATCACCGCAGACTACCGCCTCCAGCCGCATCCTGCCGCAGAGTGCGGCGAACAGCCGCAGTGATCCCGTGATGCGGGCACTCCTGCCCGCAGGTTTGTTTTTTGACAAGCGCCCTCCCACGTCATGAAAACTTTCCTTCTCTGCCTCTTCACCTTCGCCGTGCTCGCCCTCGCCACCGCCTCCGCGCAAACCGCCGCGCCTATCCCTGGCGTCGATCCCGCCATCCAGCAGGTCGTCACCGAGGCCCTCCCCGCCAAATACGCCAGCTACGGCAGCGCTTTCATTCTCGGCATCATGATCTTTGGGCGCTTTCTCACCGCCCTCGCCAACGGTCGCGGCATCAAAGGCTGGCTCAGCGCCATCATCAACGGCACCAACGGCCCCAAAGTGCTCATTGCCACTTTCTGCCTGCTCAGCCTCCCCGCCTGCTCCACGCCCGAGCAAAACGCCCGCCTCGGCCAGCTCGTCAACCTCGCCGTCGATGTCGCCGTCAAACGCGGCGCTTTGACCCCCGACGACGCCGCCGCCATCCGCCAAGCCGAAACCATCATCCTCCCCGCCCCCGCGCCCAAAGCCCTTCCCGCCAAACAACCCCTGGACGTGCAGCCGTAATCACCCCGTCAATCCGGTCAATCCGGTCAATCCAGTCACATCGCCCCGCCTCGCAAGAGCGCGGGGCGTTTTTGTTTCAGCAGCCTCAATCCTACTCTTCCTCTTACTCCGACTCTTCCTCCCCCACGCCGGGAGGAAGAGGAAGAGGAAGAGGAAGAGTAAGAGTAAGAGTAAGAGTAAGATTTTGCCGCTTTTTGACAATCCCGCCGCGGCATCCATGAACCTAAAAGACATCCAAAACATCCAGCGCCGCATCGGAGTCACCGCCGACGGCTGGTGGGGGCCTCAAAGCATCGCCGCTTGCCAAGCGCACCTCAAAAAGCTCATGCCCGCGCGCAACCCTTGGCCCGCCACCGATCAAGCCAGCCTCACGCGCTTCTATGGCGCGCCCGGCGATGAATCCAAGCTCACCGCCTTAAACGTCGCCGATCTCGGCCTCAAATACGACGGCAAGCCCGTCCGCGTCATCCGCTGTCACCTCAAAGTCGCCGCCAGCCTCCGCCGCGTGCTCGAAGCCCTGGCGCAAAGCCCGCACAAAAGCATCCTCGAAAAATACGCCGGATGCTACAACAACCGCCCCATGCGCAACGGCAGTCTCCCCAGCCTCCACGCCCGCGGGGCCGCCGTCGATTTCGATCCCGACAACAACGCCAATCACCAGCACTGGCCCAACTCCGCCATCATGCCACTCGAAGTCATGGAAGCCTTCGCCCGCGAAGGATGGCTTCCCGCCGGAGCCTTCTGGCATCGCGACGCTATGCACTTTCAAGCGACGCGGTGAACGATGCGGATCAGGCGACGGCGAGCACAAAGCTATGAATACATCTAACACCAACTTCGAGCCGTTGCCTGCACGCGCTGGTTCTGTGACGGCTGTGCAGATCGTGACCGATTTGCTGGCAAACCCCTATCCGCAGGACCTGATGGCGATACGCCGCGAGGTAGAGCGGGAATGGGGCGACGAGGAAGTCGCACGCGAAGAGATGGACACCTATTGCACCGAAAACTTTATGCTGGAAGCACGGGAAAAATGGAAAGCCGCACAAGATGCCGCCCGCGACTGGCTGAGTTCACAGAACGCCTAAGTGAGGCGCGGGCGGACAGCGCCACATCGCATCACGAAAAGACTCTCTAACCTCATGGAAACTCCGAATCAAACCGCCCAGCCCGTTGACCTCGACCGACTTGTTCGTCGTTGCGTGACTCACCACTACGCCTGCGACTGCCGGGAAGCTCTGCACCGAGAATGTCTTGTGATGTTGGCTGTCTTCCGGGGGTGCATGGTGACTCGGACACTGCCGACCAGTGACAGCCCGTGCGCACGAAAAGTCTGCGAACTTCTGACAACGCTCGATTTTACTGGCGAGCTTGCGCCTGACAACTTTGCCGCTGGGGGTGGAACGGATGCGGGAAGCCGGATTCTTCCGCGCTCTCTGCCCCCGGTGGCAATTCCTCCGACGAACACCCAGCTCGCCGACTGAGCCACAGCGAGGTTCGGCGCAGCGGCCGTTCGGCTCGTCCTTCCTCATTCTTCATTCCGCCTTGGCGGTCCTCCACGCCGCATTGTTAGCTGGCTGGTCTGGACCTCCGAAAACGCGGCAGCGCGAGGGCACCGATAAAATAAATAAAGTATTTGTTGCAATATCTTCAATCGGCCCGATACTCGGGTTGTCAGAAACAACAAACCCGCAGTGCCGGTTAAAGCACGAACTCACAAAAATGAACGGATACCAAGTCAAAGTCGCAGTCGGAAACGCTTACTACCTGGGCGAACTCAACAACGGGAAAGTAGTCGATAACGGGGAAGTTTTCGAGAGCGAAGAAAAAGCCAATGAAGCTGCTCAAGCCCTGGCTCTCCGTGAGTCTGAAATCCTCGCTGAGTTTGGTGAAGAGGGCAGGCTTTCGGTCGAAGTCTATGACCTCAATGAAGACAAAGTTATTGCCAGCTACTAAAATGCCCGCTCCAGAAAACAACAACTACGCAGCCAAGCCCGCCTCAAAGAAAACGAGCGCGGGCCGCGTGCCTGCGGCCTTCACGCCGCCGGAGAAAAAGCGAGTAATGAAAGCTCATGCGGGCAAAGGCTCGCTCTCGCGCTTTGTTGCTCTAGCAGCACTCGCCGCGATTGATCACGGCTTGGAAGTCCATGAGACGACTTGAGCCAGCTAACGTTCAAGCGCAGTGACCGCGAACCCAAGACCTATGAATACACTACAGACAGCCCAGAGCGGTTCACTGCCGCGCCTTGTTCGCCGTTGCCCGTTTTGCGGATCGGCGTCCGTGTGGAGCTTCGGCACAGCTGAATGGAGATGCGAGAAATGCACCCACGAGTGGAACGGGAGCGCAAATACCGCACTCACTGACGACGGCAACCGGTGTGCTCGCTGCAATGCCAGCCTGCACGAAACTGAGAAGATTCACGGCTGCATCATGTGTGCGGCGAACACCCAGCTCGCCGACTGAGCCACAGCGAAGTTCGGCGCAGCGGCCGTTCGGCTCGTCCTTCCTCATTCTGGTTTCGTCATTCCGCCTTAGCGGGCCTCCACGCCGCATTAATCTCCGCATCCTGCGGGATCAAATGCCCGTAATGCAGCTGCACCGTCTCCAGCTCATCCCCCAGCCACTTCGCCACCTTGTAGAGCGACACCCCACGCGACACCAGCAGCGACGCAAACGTCCGCCGCAGATCGTGGAACGTCACATCATCCAGCCCACAGCGCCGCATCAGCGAATCATACGCCTTGCGGAAATCGAACCGATACCGCGCACGGCCGTGCTTCACCGCGCTCGCCAGCATAAACGGCCCGCGCAGCCCATACCCCTGCAAAAACGCCCGCAAATCGTCACTCATCGGCACCGTGCGATTGTCCCGATCCTTCGGCTCAAACGTCGCCGTCTTCTGAATGTGGATCAACCCCGCCTCCAGATCGAACCACTCCGGCCGCGCCTCGATGATCTCCAGCTTTCGCATGCCCGCATGCAGCCCGCACATCAACGCAAACCGCAGCTCCACATCCTCGCACGCCTCCACCACCGCCCGAGCCTCCGCCGCTGTGATGAACCGCTTCCGCGCCCGCATCTTGAGCTTCGGCGCTTTGATCCCCGACGAAGGATCACGCCCGATCCGCCCGCTTTCCATCAGCCAAGCGAACCACCAGCGCACCTGGTGCAAGTAAGCCACCGCCGTGTGCTCATGCCGCTCCAGTCGCTCCTCAAACCACCGAGCACACATCCCCGGCGTAATTCCCCGTGGCGACTCCGCCCCGCACCAGCTCGCAAATCCCGCCAGCACATACCGCCGCGAAGACAGCGTGCTCACGCTCAGTCCCTCACGCGATTTCGCCGCCAGGTATCGCTCAATCTCCGCCTCACAAGATCCCGCCACCTCTCGCAACTGAGCCCCCGTTTCCCGCCGCACCCGAGCCGCCTCCGCGATCGCCTCCGCCAGATCCTCCGTCCCCAGCGACTGCCGCACCTGCTCCCCACCCTCCACCGG
>Ga0315909_10004844_pt1 | contig 15706 bp, 19 predicted proteins | sample LakEriMetagenome_11_FD_203527 | JGI IMG/M metagenome (GOLD analysis project Ga0315909, IMG submission 203527) | Freshwater fungal communities from buoy surface, Lake Erie, Ohio, United States - Buoy 2 MA125 | ecosystem: Environmental > Aquatic > Freshwater > Lake | place: USA: Lake Erie, Ohio...
GTGGCATTGGAAGGCGGCTTCGTGGATCATCCGTCCGACCCCGGCGGCGCTACCAATTGGGGCATCACCGAAAGCGTGGCCCGCCAGAACGGCTTCACAGGCGATATGCGCAACCTGACCAAAGCGCAGGCCAAGGACATTTACCGCCGCCAGTATATCGTGCGCCCCGGCTTTCTGCCGCTGGTGGCGATTGACGCGGCTGTGGCTGAGGAAGTGATCGACACGGGCGTGAACATGGGGCCAGCGCGCCCGACGCGGTTTTTCCGCCGCGCCGTGAATGCAACTTGCAATACACGCCTGCCCATCACCGACAGCATGGACGCGGTGACGGTCAAGGCATGGGCCGATTGCCGCGCCAACCTCGGGGCGCGTTCCTGCGTGGCGATGCTGGATAGTCTCGATGGGCAACAGCGCGCCGAATATGACCGCCTAGTGCGCGTCAACCCTCGCCTGCGCGTGTTCTATCGCGGGTGGATCAATCACCGCGTGGGCAATGTGAAACGCGGGCGGTGCGTCTGATGGGAACTCTGTCGCCCAAGGAAGAACGGAACCTGCTGTTCGCTCTGTTCGGTGCGCTGGCTCTCAGCGTAGTGGGTGGCATGGCATTGGTCGTCTTTGTCGCCTTCGCGTTCGGTAAGATCGCTCAATGGGTGTTCGGATGACCTTCAATCCCTTCTCTGCCTTGACCAGCAAGGTGTTCGGCGGCTTGCTGATCCTCTCGCTCGTCACGCTGGTGCCGGCACTGCTCATCACCCGGGCAAAGCTCTTCGATGCGCGCGAGACAATCGCCGCGCTTGAGCAATGGCAGGATGACATGGTGATCGCTGTCCGGCTTGCCAGCGGCAACAAAGACACCACGGACAAGACGGCAGTGCAGCAGGTCAACCGGATGGGCGTCATCCGCATCAAACTCGGGGAAGCGGTCGAAAGCCAGAGCGGCCAGATCGAGGCGATGCAGCGCGAAAGCGATGCTGCACTCGCTGTCGCGGAAAAGGCTAGGCAGGAGCGCGCCGCCGCAATTCGCCGCGCCGAGAAGTTGCAGGCCGAGCTACGCAGCCGCGCGCGCGTGCCCGCGCCGGCCGAGGACATGGAGGCAGCAGTGCGCCGCTCTCAAGATGAACTCTATGAGGCTGGCCTATGAAGACCGTTCTGACCCTGATCGCCGCCGCGCTTGCCTTGGCCGGTTGCGTCACGCGCGAGCCCGTGATCGAAGAACGCATTATCGAAGTGAAGGTGCCGGTCACGGTTCCCTGCATGGGCCAGCGGCCCGGCGCTGTGACCGCGCTGATTCAAAGCCTCAGCCGTGCCGAATGGGACGCGCTGACCACTGACCAGCGCGCCAACCTGCTCGCCGCCCAGGCGCTTGAGCGCAAGATTTATGGCGACCGGCTGACCGACGCCGCTGCGGGGTGCCGCTGATGCTGACCTACGAAGAGACGCTTGATCCCAGCGAAGTCCGCAGCTTCGAACAGCCGTGGGGCGACCAGTTGGGTGATGGCGAGGCCCTAATCGGTATCGCGGCCGTCACCTTCATCAACGCGGCGGGCACGACTCAGCCCAGCGCGGCGACTTTCGCCACGAATAGCACGATGGTCTGGCTGACGGGTGGAACGCCCGGCTCGACTGCGATCTTCACCGTCCGAGTGACGACCTCGCGAAACCGCACTTTGGAAAAAGCGTTCGCGGTGCCGGTGCGTGAGACAACTTATGTGCCGCCCGCCGAAACTGAGATTGAGCGGCTGACGCGCGAGATCGTGGAAGCCAAGGCGCAGCGCGCCAAGGTTGCGCGCGGTGATGCTGTCGAGGAAGTCTTGCGTGATGGTCGCCGGATCGTGCGGCAGTTGCCGACGCTGGCTGAGCTACAAACGCTGATCCAGCAGCTTGAGGGCGAATTGTATCAGGCGCAGGTCGCCGCTGGCATGGAAACGGCGCCGCGCCGCACCGCAATCGGAGTTGCCTACTAATGAGCTTCTGGCGCACCATGACCGATGCGCTGGGCTTCACCGCGCCTAAATCTGCGGCCTTCAGTGGTTCGGGCCGCGCCTACGACGCTGGCAGCTTCAGCACGCGCGAGATGACTGACTGGTATCCCTCGCTCACCAGCGCTGACGATGAAGTCATTGATAGCCGCGAGGCTATGGTCGGCCGCGCCCGCGACCTCTATCGGAATCATCCGGTCATTCACGGCGCAATCAACAAGATCGCGGATGCGGTGATCGGAACTCGCGTTCTGCTTGATGCCAAGCCGATGCACGATTTGCTTGGCCGCGACATCGACTGGGGCTTGGATTGGTCGCTGACAACTGAGGCTGAGTTCAAGGTCTGGGCCTATGCGGGCGGCCATGAGTGCGACATCGCTCGCGAGGCTTCGTTCGGGCAGATAATGCGAACCGCGCTGACTACGCGGCTGGTCGATGGTGAGTGCTTCGTCATCGTCCGCAACAAGCTGCGCGCCGGCGTGTCACGCTACACGACCTGCATCGAACTGATCGACACCGACCGCATCACCAACCCGAGCGGCACGCCGGACGGCCACATCCTGCCCAACGGCCACACGGTCTATGGCGGGATCGAATACAGCCGCGATGGCGAGCCGATGGCCTACTTCGTTCGGATTAAGCACCCCGCGCAACTCAACACGCGCGGCGACAATTATCGCTGGGAGCGCATCGCGCGCTTCACCAGCACCGGCAAGCCGCAGATGATCCATAGCTTCCGCAAGCACCGCGCCAATCAGAAGCGCGGCGTGACGGCGCTCGCGCCGGTCATCAAGCGAGCTCGCATGGGTGACAATTACGATGTTGCCGAACTGGAAGCGGCGCTGTTCGATGCGGTCAATGCTGGTTTCGTGGAATCCCCCTACCCGACTGGCGATGTCGCGGCCGCAATGGCCCCGTCTGGTCAGGCGAGCAATGCGGGCTGGTCGCTGCGGGATCAGGTCGACTATCGCAAGGACAACAAGGTGCGGGTCGAAGGCGTCCGCATGATCCACGCGCTGCCCGGCGAGAAGTTTAATTGGAAGCAGCCCGCACGGCCCGCTGGAAACTACCCCGCATTCAAGGGTGCGGTGCAGCATGACCTAGCCTCTGGTGTCGGCCTGTCCTACCCGCAGCTTTCGGAAGACTGGGGCTCGATCAATTACTCGTCGGCTCGCACGCTGCTCAATGAGAAGTGGCGCGGCTTCGACAGCATGGGCGAGGAATTCTGCGATCAGGTCTGTTCGCCGATCTATCTGGCATGGCTGGAAGAGGCCGTTGCCATCAACACCGTGAAGGTGCCGGGCGGTGCTGCGCGTTTCTACGAGCGCCGCAATCTGCTTGGCTTTGCATCTTGGCTTCGGCCGGGCCGCGGCAAGATCGACCCGCTCAAGGAAGAACAGGCGTCGGACATCGCGGTTCATGCTGGCCGGTCGAACAACGCGATCGAGTGCGCGAACAACGGGCTCGACTTGCATGAAGTGCTTCTCGGCAAGGCGCGTGAAGACATGATCCGGCAGCGCCTCGGTGTTCCGGCGTTCGTGCCCATGAAGATCGCGCAAAGCAGCAGCGGCGATGAGGGCGATGCGGATAGCACCGGCAGCGCTGATGATCGCGATGGCGACGGTGAGCCGAATGAAGATCAGCAGAAAGATCAGCGCGGCCGCCGCCGCCAGCCCGAGGGAGCGCAGTGATGGACTATCCGCTGATCGGCCAGCGCCTCTTCAATGTGCCGCTGATGCTTCGGCCCGAGAAGTGCGAGATTGTCGCGGCCGCGCTGCTCGATCACTTCGGCATTTCGAAGCTGCAACGCATCGACGGGACCAGTCTGGGCGTTATTGAGCTCAAGCAGGAAGCATCGCTCGCCACCTCTGGGGATCGCCCGGAGCGGCGCTACTACCAGTCGATTGACGGGGTGGCGATCATTCCGGTTCAAGGCTCACTGGCCCAGCGCGTCGGCGGGCTTGATCCCTACTCGGGGGTTTGCGGATACAACCAGATCGAAGCGAAGATCGAGATGGCGCAGGATGATGACACCGTTCGCGCCATCTTGCTCGACATCGACAGCCCTGGCGGCGAGGTCGCTGGCTGCTTCGACCTGTCGCGAAAGATCGCGTCCTATTCGCGGCGCAACGGGGGCAAGCCCATCATCGGCGCGGCGAACGAACAAGCGTGCAGCGCTGGCTACGCCCTGCTCAGCGGTTGCGACCAAGTGTTCATGCCGGAAAGCGCCATGGTGGGGTCAATCGGCGTCTGGACCCTGCTTGTCGATATGACCCGCAATCTGGATCGCGAGGGCATTGAGATTACCATGATCCGCGCTGGCGACCGCAAGGCGCGCGGGGCCTATTTCGAGAAGGCCGACAAGGAAACCGTTTCGAAGTTGGTCGGCTGGGTCGAGAACACCCGCGACCAGTTTGTGCGGCTTGTCGCGCAGAACCGGAATCTGAGCGAGGCTGATGTCTCCGCTCAGGAAGGGGATTGGTTCTATGGCGACGAAGCCATGGAGCGCGGCCTGATCGACGGCATCGGGTCGTTCGAATCGATCTTTAACCACGCGCGCGAACTCGCGCGCGCCTGACCAAGCCGAAAGGACTGATGATGACGAACGCGACCTACGCGGGTCTGCGGATGGCGGCGCGTGCCGGCAAGCCGAAGCCCGACATGGAAGACGACGAAACCATGCCCGACGACGACCGCGAGGAAGCGTCCGAAGCGGAAGACAAGGGCAAGAAAAAGGACGAAAAATACATGACCGAAGAAGAAATCAAGGCGGCCACTGCCGCCGCCGCGTCTCAGGCCAAGGCCGATGAGCGCGCCCGCTTCAGTGCCGTCATGGCATCGGAGCACTATCAGGGCCGTGAAAAGCTCGCTGCCACTTTGCTTCAGCAGGACGGCATGAGCGCTGATGCGATCATCGAAGCCCTCTCTGCCGCACCGGCACCGAGCGCTGCGCCCGCCAAGGCTGACGATGATGACTCGTCGGCTCGTGCTGAGATGCAGTCCCGCCTCGCCGCTGAGCAGCCCGCCCCGACCGGGCAGGCCGCCGATGAGCAGGCTGAACCGCAGGCTGACAACAGCCTCGTTGACAACATGAAGGCCCGTTACGGCCTCGCCAAGTAAGGAGAAACTACCATGGCAAACCAAGTCGAAGGTCTTGTCGTCGGCGATGGCCTCAAGGCCGAACTGCCGATGGACGCAAGCCGCGCCACCGAAACCGTCACCTCCGGCGCGGGCAACCTGCCCCTGTTCCGCGTGATGGGCCGGATCACCGCGTCGGGCGAACTCACCAACTATACGCCGGGCGCTGCCAACGGTTCGGAAATCGCCAGCGCGGTGCTGATCGAGGCGGTTGACGCAACCTCGGCAGCACGCACCGCCACCGTCATCGACTGGACCGCTTCGTTCGCGCGCCAGCGTCTGACTTGGGGCGCTGCCGTCACCACCGACGCGCATCGCACCACTGCGATCCGCCAGCTTCAGAACCGCGGCATCCGCGTGCTCAACCAGGCGTAAGCCTGAAGGAAAGGAATCCCAGAAATGGCACTTATCGACGCCTTCAGTGGCAACGCATTCCGCATGTCCTCGCTCGCCGAGGCCATCAATGTGGTGCCCAACACCTACGGCCGCGTCCGCGAGCTGGGGTTGTTCCGCGCCAAGTCGCTTCCGACGACCACGTTCTACATCGAGTTCAAGAACGGGGTGCTCAACCTCCTCAACACCTCGCCGCGCGGCGGCAACAACCCCACCTTGGCCCGCACGCCGAAGCGGAACATCCGCGACTATCGCGTGTTCCACATCGAGCACGATGATTTCATCTACGCCGACGACATCCAGAACGTCCGCGCCTACGGTTCGGAGTTCCAGCTTCAGGCACTTCAGGAACTCGTCACCGAAAGTTTGGCAACGCTCGCCGGCAAGTTCGACATCACTGAAGAATGGCATCTCGTGAATGCCATTCAGGGCCTGCTCGTCGATGCGGATGGCACCACGCTGTTCAATGCCTTCACCGACTTCGGCGTGTCGCAGACCTCGATCGACTTCACCTTTGCGACTGGCACGCCGACGAACGATGTCGGCCAGAAGCTCGTGCAGGTGGTTCGTCACATCGAAGACAACCTGCAAGGCGAAACCATGACCGGCGTCCATGCGCTTGTCGGCTCGACTTGGTTTGATCGCTTCATTGCTCACCCCTCGGTCACGCAGGCGTATCAGTTCTACGCCTCGACGCAGGAGCCGCTGCGTCAGGATGTGCGCCGCCGTTTCGTCCACAAGGGCGTGACGATCGAGGAATATCGCGGCCGCGCGACTTTCCTGAACCCGAACGACACCGTGACCACCCGGGCGTTCATTTCCGACACCGAAGCGCGCTTCTTCCCGGTCGGAACCCAGCAGGCGTTCCTCAACTATTACGGCCCTGCCGATTTCGTTGCGGACGCCAACAAGCCCGGCCAGCGCCTTGCGATCAAGATGCTGCCGGATCCCTCGGGCAAGGACAAGTTCATCGGGATGCACGCCCAGATGAACCCGTTTGCGCTCTGCACCCGCCCGGCCACGCTGGTCCGCGGCTTCAGCTCGAACTGATAGGAGCGCGCAATGAAGAATGTGACCTTCACCAAGGCGTTCACCATCGTTGAGGACGAGCGCACCACGACCACCTACCCTGAAGGCTGGACCGGCGAAGTCGAAAACGACGTTGCTGAACTGGCGGCCGAGGAAGGCTGCATCGAGGGCAAGGCCAAGCCGAAGGGCAAGGCTGATGCGGCGCCCGCTGGCGCGGACAACGCGCCTGCCTGACCGTGTTGGGGCCGGGAGCAATCTCGGCCCCTTCCACATTTTAGGACATCCCCATGAGCGATCTTGAAACCGAAACCGATGCGCTGGATCAAGCCTGCGCCGAAGGGCTTGGCGAGACGATCACCTACATCCGCGCAGGCCGCGCACCGCTGCCGTTCAAGGCCCATGTCGATTATGCCGATGCCACGAAAGACATCGGCGCCGGGCAGATGATCGAACAGGATATGACGCTCGCTATCACTAAGCTGAGCTTGCCGTTCGAGCCCAACCGCCACGACCGGATCATGCTGAGCAAGCGTCCGGGCAGAGCCTATTTCCCCGCCTCTGTCGCCAATGACTCGAGCGGCACGCACTGGGTCATCGTGCCCAAGATGGTGAAGTGATGAGCGCACGCCTTCAGGTCCGCGCCGCCCTGCTCGCCAAGATGCAGGCACTGGGTTTCATCGCGCTTGAATACCGCGACGAGGATGACGCGATCAGCGAATCCGATCTGCCTTGCGTCCTGATCCAGCAGGCCGGCACTGTCGAAATTGGCCGGCTTGAGGGCACGGCGGGCGGGGCCAGTTATCACACAGGCAGCTTCCTTTTGAGCTTCGCGGCCAAGACGCACGATGAAGCTGAGGCCATGATGGTCAGCGCCGCCAACGCGCTGGCGACCGATTACAACCTTGGCGGGAAGGTGCTGGAAATCCAGCCCGTGAACTATGCCGACGAGGAAGATGATGGACGCGACTTCAGCGCCATCGTGCTTGAAATCCGAGTCCTCTGGGCCACCGCGCCCGACGACTGGGGCACCTTGCTGACCTGATTCTACCAGACCTGAAAGGACCACCATGGCCCGCGTCGAGAAGAACGCGGCGGGCAAAGATGTGCCCGTCGATACCCCTGCATACGGCTGCTTCGTGATCGAAGAGACGAAGCCCGCCGCCCAGAAGAACAAGGCCGCCGCGAAGGCTGAGGCCGATCAAGAAGGAGCCAACTGATGTCGGATTTTCTGTCCAATCGGACTAGCCTCGCCGTCGCGGTGCAGGCAGATAACGTCACCCGCGCCACGATCTCAACGCCCGCCGACCTCCTGCCGATTGCGAATGTCGGGAACGCCGGCGAGGTGTTCACCGCCGACAACCCGGAATACACCGGCTCGATCCACGCGGTCGGCAGCGCTGTTTTTGGGCGCTCGCCGGGCATCACCTTCGACATGATGATGCGCGGCCCGGGTGGCTCCGCGCCTCCGGCTGCGGGTGCATACGGCATGGGCCGCCTGCTGCGCGCTGCGGGCTTTGATGAAGTTGTGTTCGCCGGCAAGATTTCGGCCGCACTCGCCGCTGGCGGCGTCAACACCGGCGCCACCACGACCGTTGCGCTGGATGCCACCGCTGTCGGCACCGATGATTTCTACACCGGCATGGTGATCCAGTTCGCTGCCGTGAGCGGTGGTTCGGGCTTCAAGTCCTGCTCGACCATCATCGCCTACAACGGCACGACCCGCATCGCCACGCTCGGCGAAAAGCTGGCATCGGTGCCGACCGGCAACTTCACCATTCCGCCGCAGCTTGTCTATCGCCTCAACGGCTCGGCCAACGCTCTTTGGCTCACCTTTGATCGCTGGCATGATCGCAAGCGCTACCAGGCGCAGAACGGCATTCTGTCTCAGCTCAACATGAACTTCCCGACCGCCAACCGCGGCGATGTGAGCTTCCCCACTATGTCGGCTGGGATCGTCGGCGATGATGCCACCATCCGCGAGGTCGACGAAAGTGCTCCGCTGACCCCGGCCGCTGGCGCGATTCCGCCTGTCCGTGACGGCAAGCTGGCATTGAACGGCGTCTATGTGCCCGGTTCCAGCATGAGCTACGACCATGGCATTCAGGTCGCTTTCCCGCCGAACCCGAACCGCTCGGGCGGCAATGACCCGGGCCGCATCGTGCGGACCGTGCGCAGCGTGTCGCTCAACCTGCAAACCGTGACTCTGGCAACGCAGGATCGCACCGCGCTCGCCGCGCTTCAGGCCCCGGTGCCGGTTATGCTGCACTACGGCAATGTCGCGGGCCGCTCGGTGTCTTTCGTGGTGCCCCAGACGCGCCTCAACTTCTCCAACCCGGACGCTGGCGGCGAGTTCGTGACCGAGCAGGTCGATGGCTTCATCGACGGCTCGACCAACGCGGTAGCGATCAGCTTCCCGTTCTACACCTAACCCCTAGCCACAAGGACCATCCCCAATGTCCATTCCTGTTACCGCTTCGACTGAAGCGTTCACGCCGGCGAGCATGGCGGAAATCGAAGGCGCACCGACCTTCACCTTCCGCCATGCCACGGTGCTGGATAAGACCCGCTTTCACGAACTGAAGGCCATCGCCCGGCTGCGCAATCACGGCGCGCAGGAGATGCGCGATGTCGTCCTTCACGAACTGCGCAAGATGTTCACCTCCGAGGGCATGGCGCAGAACATCACCCGGCTTGAGGCATACTGGGCTGCGATCGACGAGCACGAGGGCGCCATCAAAGCCTACCGCGAGCAGGTCATCGGCCTGTTCCGCGAAGCCGGCGACGGCGAAAAGCCCGAGCTTCCGCCCGAACCCGAGCTCGACTTCCCTGCGGGCGAAGTGATCGAGTTGAATGCGCTGGTCGATGAGGTCGAGCGTCACAGCGAAATCTACGCCGCGATGCGGGTCGACAACATTCGGTTTGAAGTCGGCTACCCGCGCCTGCTGATGCGGATGTTCCTGACCGGCACTGATCTGCCTGTCGAACTGAAGCGCGACCGCGACGGCATACTGACGCCTGAAACTGGCGAGGCGGTGATTGAGGCACTGGCGAAGGCCGCGCGCGCTGCGGATCTTGACCCCGATGTCGGCGTGCAAGAATTGCTGTTCAAGTCCGTCATCGCCTTCACTCTGACAGGGGATGAGGAAAAAAACTCATCGTCGCCGCTCTCCGGTATTTCCAGCCCGAAGCAGTCGGCGAGCAAAGCATCTTCTGGGAACGAACCGAAATCGAACGACCCTGCGATCTCGGAAGAGATGGATGGCTTGAGGTCGTCGGACTCCGACAATCTTGCACTGGCATGATGGGAACGACTTGGCCGGACGGTAAGCCGTTGCTGGAACAGCCTTGGAAGCTGAAGCTGGCATTCGCGCTTATCAGCCAGGTCGAGCATAAGACGAGGAAGAAGCCCAGTGGGTCTTGAGTATAGCATCGAGATTCCACCGGGCGGCTTCGTCACCTTGGGCGGGGAGTTGAAGCGCCTCGCCGAAGGACTGGCGAAGGATGTCAGCGACCGCGCTGCATCGAAGCTGAAGACGCAAATCCGGCAGGACATGGCCGGCGCGAAGCTGGGACTGCTCGGGCAGGCGATAACGCACACCTCTGACAAGGCGCGCAGCGGGAAAGTCTATCGCAAGGGCGACATCAGCCGGGCATCGGGGATTGTGTATATCCGCACAAAGTCGCTGCGCACTGTGGGGGCGATTATCTCCTACACCGAGGGCGCGGACATCACGCCGAAGAAGGGGCGGTATCTCTGGTATCCTCTGGAATCGGCGCAGCGGATTGTCGGCACGAAGAAGCAGCGGCGCCGCCTCACTCCGGCGATGTGGGCGAGCAGCGGGCTTCAGGCCAAACTGGGGCCGCTGGTGCAGATCAAGGGCAGCGATGGCCTGCCGATCCTTGGGGTGCGCAATGTCGGTGTCAGCGCGGTGGGTGCGCGCGGTGGACGGCCCCGCAGCCTGACCAAGCGTGGTTCGCCTCGCAAGGGTGATCGGGCCGCCGAGTTCGTGCCGATATTCAAGGGCATCCTGCGCACCGCGCGCGCCGCTCGCATCAATGTTCGGCAGCGCGCATTCGAAGCTGCGCAGCAGGCAGCGGCGGAACTGCGCGGGGTCTAGGCCGTTGGGGGCCTCTGTGGTATGGCGGCGGCATGAGATGGATTATCCCTGTCGTCGCCATATTCCTCGCTGGATGTGAGGCAACGCCTGTCGAAAAGGCTGAGGAAGCCTACAACGAATCGAAGCGTTTCGGCGCTTCGGCCGCCCAACTCTGCCGCGCCGCTGAAAATGTGGCCGCAGAATATGACGCGGATGGAAACGCCGAGGCTCGCGATCAATGGCAGCTTTACGCTGACATCGACTGTAGCACTGCAAAGTTTGTCCGGCCGTAGCATCGGCCAACAGAACTGAAACCCGCGAGGGGCTTCCGCAAGGAGGCCCCTTTTTCATTGGAGCAACGCGAGAGATCATGGCAGCACAGAGCACCATCTTCCCGATCTTTCTGCGCGCGGAATACCGCGAGGGCCAGCTTCAGGGTTTCATCAGCGAAGCCAAGCGTTCGGCCGATATGGCGAAGGCCGAGTTCCGTAGTGTTGGGGCCGTGCTCGACGAGGCCCTGTCCCGTAAGCGCAATATCTCCGGCTCGCTTGATCTTGGCATCGAGGAACTGAAGGCCGAGGCGGCCGCCCAGCGCGCTCGCGCCATTGCTGCGCGCGAGGTCGCGGAAGCGACTGCGCGGATTGCGCCGGCTCAGGCCAAGGCTGGCGTCTCTCTCACGGCAAGCACCGCAGCCGCGCGCACTTATGCCAACGAGATGGATCGCCTCGCCAATGAGCTTGAGCAGCAGGTCCGGGTGCAGAACTTGGTTCAGGCCGAACTGAACAAGACGGCCAGCGCGACCGATCTTGTCACCTCCGCGGCTCGGCGCGGCACCACGGCGCGCGGCAACGTCATCAACAGCGCCCGCTCGGAGCGCACGGCCTTCATTCAACTCGGCCAGCAGATGCAAGATATGACCGTGCAGGCCCAGCTTGGCACGAACGCCTTTATCATCATGGGCCAACAGCTTCCGCAGGCGGCGTTTGCCCTGTCTGGGCTTGCGGACAGCGCCAACAAGACCAAGGCGGCGGTCGGTAGGCTGGCAACCTTCCTGTCCGGCCCTTGGGGTGCGGCCGTCTTTGTGGGCTTGGCCGTGCTGGGCCCGTTCGTCCAAAAGCTGTTCGAAGCCGGCAATGAAGCGGACAAGGCGCGGGTTAAGACGTTCAATTTTGTCGACGGCCTCGATGTGCTGAAGCTCTCGGCTGAAGACGCAACGGCTGCGATGGATCAGCTTGCCAGCAGCCTACGCGGTGCGATCACATTACAGGGCAACTTCCTGCGCGGCGAGGTCGCCATCGCTCGCCAGAGCGCGACAACCTTGCAGGCGCAGATTGATGCAGACCAAGCCGAGCTTACGCGGCTTCGGCAGCAGCGCAGCGGGCCAGGGGCCAATCTGCTTCCCACACTCTTTGGGCCTAGTGGCGCTGAGCTACGACGCGAGCGACAACTTCAGGACAGGCTCAGTGCCAACCGGGATCGGCTGGGGCCGGCGCTTGAGAACGCCGGACTCGCCGCAGTCGCCGAAGCAAATCGAAACATCGCCGAAGCCTCGGATCCTCTGCTTCGACAGATCAATGACATTGATGAAGCGATTGCGCGCCTCAACCGTCGCCGCGAACAGACTGTCCGAAGCAATGATCCGCTGGCTGACGGCAATCTTTCGCAGGCAGATTTCCAGCGCCAGCTCGACTCTCTTGCCAGTCAGCGCGCAGCCCTTGAGGTTCAGCAACGCGAGAGTCGCAAGTCGAAGCGCAGCGACCGCAGCGGGGAAGTCGCCGCGCGCCGCGCTGCCCTCGCAGCAGAACAACTCGCCGACTTCGGCAAGGACGCTGCTGAGCAAATCCAACGCATCAATGAGCGCTTCAACGAGCAGCCGCGCCTGATCGACGCCGCCGACCAAGCCACTCGCCGCCTGAATGAGATCATCAAGGAACTAGGTGAGCGCAAGCCCGCCAACTTCGAGACGCTCATTGAGGAAGCTCGCAAGGCAGAGCAGGTTATCAAGGACGCGGTGCAGCGCCCGATTGAAGACATCCTGCGCCTCAGTGAAGAACGGCTCGCGGTCGAACAGTTGCTCGCACAGGGCCGCGTCGATGAGGCTGCTGCCCTTCAGGAAATCCAGCGCCTGCAAGAGCAATATGGCAACAAGATCGCCGACAATGCCGATCTGCTGAGAAAGCAGTTTCTCACCGAGCAGAGCATCACCCGCGAGCTTCGCGCTCAGGCCGAGCTTATGGAGTTGCAGGCCGATGTCGCCCGCACCGTTGCCGACAGCCTGCGCGATCTGTTCTCCGGCCGCGGCACCTTCAACGATCTCATCAAGAACTTCCGGCAGTCGCTTGCCGACCTTCAGGGCGCGCGCCTGTTCGAAGACCTGTTCGGCCCCGCCTTCCGCCAGCTTGAAGAGGAACTGCGCGGCAACACGCCGCAGGGCCGCGCCAACGCCCGCTACACCGCCGAGGTCGAGAAGACCGCAGACACGACCGCGCGGCTCGAGTCCACGTTCGACTCGCTTGGGCAGGCCGCGACCGATCTCAACGACCGTCTGACCAAGGCCGCCTTCCCCGGCTACAACCCGGGCGGCGCAGCGAACGACAACTTTGCCGATCCTCGCTTCAGCTTGGCCCGCAGCATCGCCGAACGCGCGGGCATCGGCACCGGCATCACCGTTTCCGGGAAGGTCGATTTGCAGCGCCGGTCGATTAAGGATCTGGCCGACACGATGGCGAAGGCCACGGTGGCGCCGCTTGTCGCCGAGCTTGAAGGGCTGCTCGGGCCGAAGTTTGCCGCTCAATTGGGCGGCGTCCTCAGCGGCGTGCTCTCGGGCCTTGTGCGAGGCGGAAAGGCGGGCGCAGTTCTCGGGGGAGCCCAGGGCTTAACCGACGCCTTAAACAGCGACGGCGACAGCAAGTTTCTCGGCAAGCTAAGCGCAAAGCTAGGCGAGGCGCTGGACGGAACGCAGACCGGCACAACCGTCAATCAACTTGGCACCGCCTTGGGGATCAAGGGTTCGAAAAGCGGCGCGCAAATTGGTGGGGCACTCGGCAAGCTGAGCGGCATCCCGGGCGGCGAAATCATTGGGGCAATCGCTGGCAATATCATCGGGGGCCTGCTCAAGAAGACTCCGCGCGCATCGGCCACGATTGGCAATGTCGGTAGCGGGCTCGGGATCACCGGCACGCGCGGCTCAAGCGGAACCTTGCGCGATCAGGCCAGTGGCCTTGGCGGCAACGTCATTGATGTCATCGCCGACATCGCGCAACGGCTCGGCGGCAGCGTCGATGGTGCGCGCGGCGCTGTCAGCATCGGCTCGCGCAGCGGCAATTTCCGCGTCGACCCGACCGGACAGGGCCGGACCAAGACGAGCAAGGGCGCCCTTGACTTTGGCGAGGACAGCGAGGCGGCCATTGCTTTCGCGGTGCAGGATCTCATCAATGATGGTGTCATCACCGGCCTGCGCGCTTCGGAACAGCGTCTGCTTCAGGCCGGCCGCGATGTGCAGGCCGCGCTTGAGGATGTGCTCACCTTCCGCTCTGTGTTCGACCGCTTGCAGCAGATCAAGGATCCGGTTGGCTTCGCGGTGACGCAGTTGAACCGCGAGTTCGAAAACCTGATCGAACTGTTCACGCGCGCTGGCGCCAGCGCTGAAGAGTTCGCGCAGCTTGAAGAGCTCTATGGCCTCGAACGCGCCCGTGCGATCGAGGAAGCCACCAGTCGCACCTCGGACGCGCTGAAGCAGTTGCTCAATGACCTGAAGATTGGCGACAGCGGGCTTTCGCTGCGCAGCCGCCGCTCGAATGCCTTGGGCCAGTTCAATGACCTTGCTGGCCGTGTCGCGGCGGGCGACAGCAGTGCGTTCGACGACTTCGCCGAAATCTCGCAGCAGCTTCTGGACATCGAGCGGCAACTGTTCGGCTCGACCCAGAGCTACTTCGACCGCTTGGCACAGATTACGGCGCTCACCGAGCAGGCCATCGCCGGACAGGGCAACGTGGTTGGCATCGGCGCGACTCTCCCGGGATCTCCGTTCGATGACCGCACCGAGATCAATCGGAGCATCGACCAGCAGACGGCCGAGGTGACGGGCTGGCTGCGCGCGATCAATGACAACCTGATCGCGCTCAGCCCGGCTCAGCGCATTGAAACCTTCACCGGCTCAACCGCCAACAACCGTGGCAGCGTGCTTCCCAGCGCGGTGCAGAACTTCTAGGCCCCATGAGCACCTTCATCACCCTCAACCCGATTGATCCGGGCACGGATACGCGCGTCACCGTGCGTCTATGCGCGTCTCAAGATGCGGCGCACACCGGCGCGGCGGGGCAGGTCTGGTGGCCTGCCATCGTGACCCAGCCCGTGATTCAGGCTCGCCTGTTCGACGGTGACTTTACGGCTGGCGTGGATGCGGGTTCGGCGACGGTCGAGGTGCGCCTTGATGTGCTGCGGACAAGCGGCCAGTTCCCGCGCGTCGAGCGCTACGACTGGGCCGGAGCAACGGCGACCATCCAGCGTCTCGTGTCGGGCTCGCTTGTCGATCTGGCTGTGATGAAGGTCGACAGCTTTGCATCAGAGGATATGCAACTTGGCCTGCGGCTGTCGGCATCGCTGGAATTGTTTGACGCCGATGTGCTGACCGCGACCTATGCCGGCACGACCGGCATTGAGGGCGGCGCTGATCTGAAGGGCCAGGTCAAGCCTTGGGTGTTTGGCCGCGCGTCCAATGTCGAGCCGGTCTTCATCGACCAGATCGAAAATGTGTTTCAGGTCAGCGGCTATGGGCCGGTGCAGGCGATCAGCGCGGTTTATGAGCGCGGTGCCAGCTTCGGCGCAAGCGTGGGCAACTTCGCAAACTATGCCGCGCTGGTGGCCGCGAATATCCCTGAAGGGCGCTGGGGCACCTGTCTTGCGCAGGGCCTCATCCGGCTTGGCGCGCCGCCTGCCGGTGTCATCACCTGCGATGTGGACGGTGACAGCACGGGTGGCTTCCTGCGCCGCACTGGGGCGATCCTAACCGAGATCGCCAACCGGCTCGGGCTTTCCGGTAGCATCAATGCGACCAGCTTCGCCGCGCTC
>Ga0315909_10004846_pt1 | contig 15703 bp, 14 predicted proteins | sample LakEriMetagenome_11_FD_203527 | JGI IMG/M metagenome (GOLD analysis project Ga0315909, IMG submission 203527) | Freshwater fungal communities from buoy surface, Lake Erie, Ohio, United States - Buoy 2 MA125 | ecosystem: Environmental > Aquatic > Freshwater > Lake | place: USA: Lake Erie, Ohio...
ACAACCAATGGATGGCAATGACTGCGACGGAATGACGATGCACGGTCATGCGGATGAGGCTTCCGTTGGCGGCGTTGCGCCGAGAATCCAACCCTCCAAGGGGTCAAATGCGGCAGGCAAACCCCAGTTGGCTGCGCGGCGCTGCCAAGCCCATCCTGCCTGCGCCAGACACAGCACCGCATCAAGGCGGTCTGCGCCCGGATCTGCGATGCAGGAATCGCGCCCGTGTGCAAAGTCCACTGGAAGATCGAACGGATGTGCGCCGCTTTCCAAGGCCTGCACGAGGCGCTCGCGTGCCGCGCGTCGCTCAGGGTCATGACGCCTGGCAGGCAGATCGCTCTTGTACGACGTGCGGCCCAGTACGCCGCGCGCAAGCAGGCCGGGATAGCCTTCGAGCGCAATACGCGTGCGATCCGTGCCCGCTTCATGCACGCCCGGAAGCGTCGCCCCCACATTCAGGAGCACAGGCGCGCCCGCGTGCAACATCAGCACCACCGGCGGGTTGACCCATTTCATGGACGGGCTGCTGCCAGCGGGCACGTCGGTGACCCGGTGTGCGAACTTGGCGCCTGGCGGGCGGGCATCGCACCAGGCTTTGCAATGCGCAATCAATTCCGGGCGGCTGAGTGCCGCCAGACGGCGTGTGATCTCGGGCCAGGGTGCCACTGGTTCGATGGGCCAGCCCAGGCCATCGCGCACAAAGGCGCGCTGCAGTCCAAATGGAAAGTCGAAGGCGCCGACCCAGTCGCCGCTGGTGATCAGCCAGTCTTGCCAGTCAGGCAGTGTGTGAAAGCTGAGCAGTGCGTCCAGACGCAGCATGCACGTGTGATCCGGCTCGGATGCCTGTGGCACATTGGATTTGACACGCGAGGCTGCATGCCAAGCCGGCGCAACGCGTGTACCGGAGTCGGCGTGGTCTGCGCCTTGCGGCGACACCACCTGCCCGACGGCGACGGTGATCGGCTTGCGCCGCGTGGGCGCACTGGTGAAATCGACGCCGATCAGGCGGGTCATCGGACAGGCCGTATACGCTTCAGAACGGATCGCTTGTATACACCGTGCCGGAGACTGCATCGACCGTGTAAAGCTGGCGCTGGTTGCGGCAACTGTTAACCGAGGTATAGCTGCTGGGCGAGTCGGTGGTCCAGCCCTCGGTATTCAGCACAGACAGCGTTGGCGCTTGCAGGTTGGCGGCATTGCAGCTGCCCGCCCGCAGATTGAACCAGCACATGGCATTGACGCCCAGGATGCCCAGACGCGTGCTGCCGACCAGACATTTTTCGCCCGACTCGGTCACCGTGACCGGCTGCCCGGTAATGGCTCCAGCACCGAAATTCAGGGCGATCAGGCCTGTGCCAGTGGCGGCATTGAGACCTGAACCGTTTTGCGCACTGTTCAGAAACGTGGTGATGCCGTTTCTGAATGCGGTGGTCTCGCTTCCCAGCGTATTGGAGGCAATTTTGCCGACGAAATCGATCAGCACCGCATCCAGCGTGACACTGTTGCCCTTGTTGACGATGTAACCGGAAAAGCCTGCAAGCGCGAGACCGTAGGCCCGCTCAGGAAACCCCAGGGTAAGCGCCGGTGCGCTCATCAGATCGGCGGGTGTAGTGGTGTGCAGATCGAAGCCGCCGAAGCGCTGAGACACATCGCGGTTGGCCTGGGTGATGCGCTCGGTGGAGAAGCTCCCGAGCGCCGTGGCCCGCTGCACAGCCAGCTCGGTGAGCGGCGTGACATGCACCGTGTTCTGATTGATGGCCAACAGATTGCCGGGGCGGATCGCACGCAGCGTGGTGAGCGCGCGGTTTGCGCCAGTGGCTTCATCGCGATAGGTGCCGCCCTTGGCCTGCACCATGGCTTCGCCGGCATAGTCCCGAAAGCCGATGGTGAAGTTGCCGTCAGCGTCTGTCGTGGTGCAACTGCCCAACTGCGCGCCTTGCTTGCCGTCGGTGATGCGGTAGGCACACACACTGGCACCCGATACGCGGCCCTTGGCCACCACGCCCACAATCGTCGTCTCAGGCACAACCGGGTCGGGTGTCGGCCCGAAACTGCTGCCACCGCCGCAGGCGGTCAGCCATGCGGCCATGCTCAAGGTCACCATCCACAGCAGGCGGCGCTCGCGTCGATGATTAGACTCGGTCGGTGTGGTGGACTGCAGCGGCATAGTCAATCGCATGGCATGGTCGGCAAGGTGGAGGGCTGCTGAAACGATACCAGCATGGTGCGCAGGGTTTGCAGCGAGTCGGCCTGCTGTGGCGTCTTGTCGGTGCGCCAGCGCAGCATGCGCGGAAAGCGCACGGCAATGCCGGATTTGTGGCGGGGTGACTCGGCAATGCCTTCAAAGCCCAGCTCGAACACCAGCGTGGGGCTCAGGCTGCGTACCGGCCCGAAGCTCTCGATGGTGGTCTTGCGCACGATGGCGTCCACGCGCCGGATCTCTTCGTCGGTCAAGCCCGAATAGGCTTTGGCGAAGGGCACCAGCACTGGCGCTGCGGAATCGGTGTAATCCCACACTGCGAAGGTGTAATCGGTGTACAGGCTGGCACGTCGGCCGTGGCCACGCTGGGCATAGATCAGAACTGCATCGATGCTGAACGGGTCGACCTTCCACTTCCACCACATGCCGCCGCTGTCGCTGCGTGTGCGGCCCACCCCGTAGCGCGAATCCCGCCGCTTGATCATGAACCCTTCGACGCCCAGCGCACGCGAGGCGGCGCGCTGTTCGGTCAATGCGACCCAACTGACGCCTTCGGTGGGAATCAGGGGCGACACGCCCAGCTGAGCTGCGTTGCGGGGCGAGCCGCCATGGCCCAGTTGGCGCTCCAGTTGCGCGCGCCGCTCGGCGAGCGGGCGTTCACGCCAGTCACTGCCCGACCACTGCAGCAGGTCGTAAGCCACAAAGACCACTGGCACCTCCCGCAGCAGACGCGGTGTCAGCTGACGTTTGTGCAGGCGTCGCTGCAGGGCTGCGAATTGCATGGGTCGATCAGCAATGGTGTCCCAGGCCAGGATCTCGCCATCCAGCACAACGCCCTGCGCACGTTGCGGATCCTGATGCACCCAGTCGCGTGCAGCCTGAACCAGCTCGGGAAAGCGCTCGGTGACGAGCTCTTCTCCACGCGACCAGACCCAGCAGCGGTCTGCCTCAAGCACCACTTGCGCGCGGATGCCATCCCATTTCCATTCGATCTGCCAGGCATCGGGCGACCCCAGTTGCTCGGGCGGCTCGCCCAGCGCATGCGCCAGAAAAAACGGATAGGGCTGACCCGCTGTGCGCGTACCTGTGTGCTCGGCCGCAACAGGTGCAATCAGCGAGAGGTAGGACTGCGCATCGGGTTGTGCGTTGGCATCGGTGTAGCCCATCAGACGTTGCGCCACGAGCGGGTGGTCCAGCCCGCCCACCCGCGCGATCGCGCGGGTCACCGTGAGCCTGGACACACCAACCCGCAGCCCGCCGGTCATCAGCTTGTTGAAAACGAAGCGGCTCGGTGCGTCGAGTTCAGACCAGGCTGACTTGAGCGCAGCATGCACATCCTCGGGCGTGCGCCCTCGCAGCGCCAGCAGACGCGCCATCCATTCGGCAAGACTCGCGTCATGGCGCCGGGATGCATCGGGCAGCAGACGCGCGATGGTCTCGGCCAGATCGCCAACGGTTTCGTAACAGGCATCGAAGAGCCAATCGGGCAGCTGCGCCACTTCGGCGGCTGTGCTGCGCAGCACGCGCGTGGGCACGATCTGGCGAGGCTTGCCACCGGCCAGCACATAGACCGCCCAGGCCGCATCAGCGGGCGGTGCATGGCGCAGGTAGTGTTCGAGCACCTCGAGTTTGCGTGACGAGGCGGTCGAGGCATCGAGCTCGGCATACAGCGCAGCAAAGGCTTTCATGCGGCAGGCGCCTCGGTCTGGGCCGCACCCTCTTCGCCCTCGAATTCGGTCTGGAACGCGCTGGCCTGCAGGCCCTGCTCGCACAGAAAGCGCACCATGGGCTGCACCTGGCCATGCGTCACGATGATCTGTTGCGCACCGGTTGCGGCAATGGCCTGATGCAATCCGGGCCAGTCAGCATGATCAGACAACACGAAGCCGCGATCGGTCCCTCTGCGCCGGCGTGCGCCGCGCAGCATCATCCAGCCGGAAGCAAACGCATCGGACGGATCAGGAAAGCGGCGCATCCAGGGCGTGCCGGCGGCCGATGGCGGGGCGAGGACCAAGGCGCGACTCAAGTGTGCGCGATCGGGCACCTCGCTCACCATGACAGTCGGGGGAAGCGCGATACCGGCCTCGCGGTAGACGCGGTTGAGTGGCTCGACGGCACCATGACAGACGATCGGACCAATCCCGGTGTCAACCCCCGACAGGATGCGCTGCGCCTTGCCAAAGGCATAGCAATAGAGAACGCTGGCTCGGCCATTGGCAGCGTTGTCGCGCCACCATGCATTGATCTCCTCGAAGGTCTGATGCTGAGCCGCCCAGCGATAAATCGGCAGCCCGAAGGTGGATTCGGTGACGAAGGTGTGGCAACGCACGGGCTCAAAGGGCGTACAGGTGGCATCGGCCTCGACCTTGTAATCGCCACTCACGACCCACACCTCGCCGCGATGCTCAATGCGCACCTGCGCCGACCCCAGTACATGCCCCGCCGGATGCAGCGACAGAGTCACACCGTTCAGATGTACCGCCTCACCAAAGTGCGCGGTCTGCAGGCTGATGGCCCCCAGTCGCGCATGCAAGGGGCCGGCGCCTTGCGTGCTGGCCAGATAGTGTCGATGCCCGGTGCGCGCATGGTCTGAATGCGCATGCGTGATCACCGCCCGATCAACCGGACGCCATGGATCAATGAAAAAGTCGCCGGCCTCGCAATAGAGACCCTCGGGGCGCAGAACAAGCAGGGCGGACACAGCGCAAAGGCAGAGGTGGGAACCGGGATGCCCGAAAGGGCAAAAAGGACGCGGTTTTAAGGCAAAAGCGTCAGAACATTGTAGATCGGCGCCTACCAGACAGGTTTGCAATTGAAGCGGGCCATCGCTGGGGCATACTCGCGGCAGCGCGCACAACGCGTTCGCATCACTTCATTCATGTCCTTCAGGAGAAGACCCTTGAAACGCATCGCTGCCTCGTTCGCCATTGCTGCATTCATGACCGCCTGCGCCATGCCGACGCACACGCCCGCGCCAGTGTCGCTGTCGGATACCGTCGAAGTCACCGCATTGATCGACGCCATCGACCCGGCGAACCGTCTGGTTCGACTGCGTACCGCAGACGGGCGCGCACGCGTGATGCAGATCGGCCCGGCCGTCCAGAACTTCAATCAGCTGAAAACCGGTGACCGGGTCAGCGTGCGCTTCACCGAGGGTCTGGCTGCAGAAGTAGTGAAGCCGGGCATGGGTGTCACGAGCGCACGGCCCACGTATGAGGCTGGACGCGCCCTGCCGGGTGCCATGCCAGGTGCTTCCGGCACCCTGACCGCCAAAGGCGTGGTCAAGGTCGTCGCAGTGGATGCAGCCACCAACACGGTCGAAGTCCTTGGCGGTGACGGCGCGGTGCGCAAGGTTCGCGTGCAGGACCCGAAGGCCCAGGCGTTTGCGCGTGGTCTGAAGGCCGGCGACGAAGTGCAACTCACCTTCACGGAAGCCCTGGCGGTTTCGATCAGCCCGGCACGCTGATCCATGCGCTGGGCAGCCTCATGCCAAGTGGCAGCCTATGGGCTGCAATGCATGGGGCTGCAAAACATTGCACGGCCGTACCGTCGTAGTCTGAAGCAGGTCGCCTGAGCGCCCCAGGCGGCCTCTTCCTGTGCGGGCTCAGAGGCCTCTGTGGCCCCTGTGTTCAGTATCGCTGACGCTCGCCCGAGACCAGCACACCAAGCCTGAGCAATCCGTACGCGATCCAACCCCAGGCGCGCTGCCACCAGCCGCGCCTGCGGTGCTCATCCACCGCGATCGGATGACTGCCCTCCTGCATCGCCGCCAGCAGGCGCGTGCGCAGGGTGGCCGCAAAGTGCCCATCGCGAATCACCAGATTGGCTTCGCGCGCCAGCAGCAGCGAGAACGGGTCGATATTGGATGAACCCACCGTGGCCCAGTCGTCGACAATGGCGACCTTGGCATGCAGAAAGCTGCGGTGATACTCGACGATTTCAATCCCGTGGCCCAGCAGTGAGTCATACAAGGCTTGTGCCGCACGGTGCGGCAAGACGTACTCGGTCCGCCCCTGCAGCAGCAGGCGCACGCGCACCCCGCGCGCAGCCGCCTCTCTGAGCGCACGCCGAAAACGCCTGCCCGGAAAAAAATACGCGGTGGCGATGAGCACTTCCCGGCGCGCCTGACCAATTGCGCGCAGGTAAGCGCGTTCAATGCTGCGCCGGTGGGCAAGGTTGTCTCGCAGCACAAGCTGCGCTCCAGAGACCTTGCCCGAAGCGGCCTGGCCCCTGGGCTCGCGCACTGCCCGTTCGATCGCATGCGGCGAGGCCCACTGTTCCCACAGCCTGGACATGGCCTGCGCCACGGCATCGACCTGCGTGCCCTGCATACGCACGGCATAGTCGAGTCGGGGATGCGTCAATGGTCCGTGATTCGGATCCTGCAGGTCATCGAGAATATTGATGCCGCCGACAAAGGCCCAACGGCCATCGATGCAGGCGAGCTTGCGATGCAGGCGACGCAGTCGGCTGCGATCCAGGGTGAACAGCCGGGGCACGGGCGAATAAATGCGCAGCTGCACCCCTGCAGCGCGCAGCGGCGCGGCAATCGCGTCCGACAGCGGGCGGGTGCCGAACCCATCGACCACCACGCGCACATCGATGCCACGTCGGGCCGCAGCCGCCAGACTTTGCGCGATGGCACGACCGGTGTCGTCGTCCGCAAAGATGTAGGTCTCGAGCCAGACGCTGCGCTCGGCGGTGTCGATCAGCGCGCGCAGCGCGGGGAAATATTCCACGCCAGACTGGAGCAGCTGCAAATCGTCCCGAGGCTGTGCCTGCCTGGCCATGCTGCACGCTCAGGAGGGCAGCGACAGATCGGCCACGAGCGGGGCGTGGTCGGACAGACGTGCCCACTCCGGGCCCTTGAGGACATCGGCCCGGTGCACCCGAAAGCCGCGCTGATAAATGCGGTCCATGCGAAGCCAGGGTACCAGCGCAGGAAACGTACGGGCACCGCCCATGACTTCGGTCACTCCGACCGAGTCAATCAACCGATGGCTCAGACGATCGCGCCAGTCATTGAAATCGCCCGCGATCAGCAGTGGTGCACGCTGAGGGACTTCGCGGCTGATCCAGTCGATCAGCGCGTCGGCTTGGCGTTCACGGCTGCGCGCAAAAAGGCCAAAGTGAATGACAAAACAGTGCACATTGCGTCGGCCGATCCGGACCACGCAATGCAGCACGCCGCGCTTTTCCAGCGCATGGTCGGAGAAGTCGCGGTTTTCGCGGCGCAGGATGGGAAACCGCGAAAGCAGTGCGTTGCCATGATGCCCGTGCAGATACGAAGCATTGCGCCCATAGGCCGATTCGAAGGTGTGCTTGAGGCTGGGCGAGCGCGCCAGATATTCCTCCTGCGACTCGCCTGGCCATTGCTCGAAACGCGCCGCGCTGCGGTCGTTCTTTCCCTGCACTTCCTGCAGAAAGATCAGATCTGCGCTCAGCTCATGCAGGCGGTTGCGCAGCGCATGCACACTGGCCACCCGTTTCAGACCAAAGAGATCGCGGATCACACCCTTGTGGATGTTGTAGGTTGCCACCCGCAGGGACCGCAGGGCGGTCGGATCGGGCGGCTGCGCGCTCATGCGCGTGCGAGCCTTTCAGGGAGCTGGCGGATGGCCTGCACATTGGACATCGAGAAGCAGCGCTCTGCGGCTTCGTTCCAGGGCAGCCACTGATACTGCAGATGTTCACGCGGCGCGATCTGCACCGGCAACGGCTCAGGCAGACAAAGCCCGAACACATGCTCGGTGTTATGCGTGACGCCCTCGGGATAGCGATGACGCCAGTGCGGATAAATTTCATACCGATTGCGCACATCCCAGTCCTGCAGCACGAACTGCGCGGCATCGAGCCCGGTTTCTTCGAGGACTTCGCGCCGGCAGGTGAGCTCGAGCGGCTCGTCCAGTGCGTCCTTGCTGCCGGTGACAGACTGCCAGAAGCCCGGATGATCGGCGCGCTCGAGCAGCAACACCTGCAGATCGCGGGTGTGGATGATCACCAGCACCGACTCGGGAATTTTGTTGCCCATGGCGGGTCGGTGCGGGGATCCGGCTCAGGCCTTGACTTCAGGCATGTGCAGGCGGATGTGCAACTCGCGCAACTGCTTTTCATCGACCGGCGACGGCGCCTGCGTGAGCAGATCCTGGGCGCGCTGCGTCTTGGGGAAGGCAATGACGTCGCGAATCGATTCGGCCCCGGCCATCATGGTGACGATGCGATCCAGTCCGAAGGCAATGCCGCCGTGCGGGGGCGCGCCGTATTGCAGCGCATCGAGCAGGAAGCCGAACTTGGCGCGTGCCTCATCGGCCTCGATGCGCAGTGCACGAAACACCTTGGACTGCACCGCCTCGCGGTGAATCCGCACCGAGCCGCCACCGATTTCCCAGCCGTTGAGCACCATGTCGTAGGCCTTGGCCACACAGCGTCCCGGGTCGGTGGACATGAAGTCCTCATGCCCGTCCTTGGGCGCAGTAAAGGGGTGATGTACAGCCACCCAGCGGTCTTCTTCCTTGTCGTGCTCGAACATGGGGAAGTCGACCACCCACAGCGGGCGCCAGGCAGTTTCGAAGAGTCCATGCTTGCGGCCGAACTCGGAATGACCGATGCGCACGCGCAGCGCGCCGATCGCATCGTTCACCACCTTCGCGCTGTCTGCGCCGAAGAAGATCAGGTCGCCGTTGACTGCGCCGGTGCGCGAGAGCACGGCATCCAGGGCACGGTCGTGCAGGTTCTTGACGATGGGCGACTGCAGACCCTCGCGCCCCTTGGTTGCATCATTGACCTTGATATAGGCCAGGCCCTTGGCACCGTAGATGGCCACGAACTGCGTGTAGGCATCGATTTCGCTGCGGGTGAGCTCTGCGCCACCGGGCACGCGCAGCCCCACAACCCGGCCTTCAGGCGACTGCGCAGGCGCCGAGAACACCTTGAAGTCGACATCGCGCATGACCTCGGTCAGGTCGGTGAACTGCATGCGGACACGCAGATCTGGCTTGTCCGAGCCGTACAGGCGCATGGCTTCGGAGTACGCCATGGTCGGGAACTGACCGGGCAACTCCACGCCCTGCACGTTGCGAAACACCGTGCGGATCATCTCCTCGAAGATGGCGCGAATCTCGACCTCATCCAGAAAGGAAGTCTCGCAATCGATCTGCGTGAACTCGGGCTGGCGGTCGGCACGCAGGTCTTCGTCGCGAAAGCACTTGGTGATCTGGTAGTACCGATCAAAGCCCGAGACCATCAGCAGCTGCTTGAAAAGCTGCGGGCTTTGCGGCAAGGCGAAGAACTGTCCCGCATTCACACGTGAGGGCACGAGATAGTCGCGTGCGCCTTCCGGTGTGGACTTGGTGAGCATCGGTGTTTCGATGTCGATGAAGCCCAGCGAATCGAGGTACTTGCGCACTTCCATGGCCACGCGATAACGCAGCATCAGGTTGTTCTGCATCTGCGGGCGGCGCAGATCGAGCACACGGTGGGTCAGGCGCGTGGTCTCGGACAGATTGTCGTCGTCCAGCTGAAATGGAGGCGTGACCGAGGCGTTAAGGATCTCGAGTTCGTGGCACAGCACCTCGATCTGGCCGCTGCGAATGCCGGCATTGTCGGTGCCCTCCGGGCGGCGGCGCACCTTGCCGGTGATGCGCACGCAATACTCGTTACGCACGCGCTCTGCCGTAGCAAAGGTCTCGGCGCGATCCGGGTCGCACACCACCTGGGCAATGCCCGCGCGGTCGCGCAGGTCGATGAAGATCACGCCACCGTGGTCGCGGCGCCGCTGCACCCAGCCAAAGAGGGTCACGGTCTGGTCCAGGCGGTCGATGGACACCTCGCCGGTGTAGCAGGTACGCATGCTGTGGTTCTCTTTGATCAGGTCGGGTTCGATGAGGAGGGTGCGGCCACGGGCACATCGGCAGATGCGGCATCGGAACCGTTGGGGAGGCGCGCGCGCGCAGACGGGACCACCACGCCCATCGAGACCACGTACTTCAAGGCCTCGTCGACGGACATGTCGAGCTCGATGGTTTCGTCTTTGCGCACCATCAGGAAAAATCCTGAGGTGGGGTTGGGAGTGGTCGGGACATAGACCGAGACCATCTCGGGTCCGTTAGCTGCCCCGGGCGCCGGTGCGGCCACCTTCGCACGGACTTCATCGGCAGGCACGCCGGTCGTAAACCCGATGGTCCAGCTGCCGCGACGCGGATATTCAAGCAGCAGTGCCTGGCGAAACGCATTGCCCTGGGGCGACAGCAGCGTGTCGCTCACCTGCTTCACGCTCGAGTAGATGGTGCGCACGATGGGAATACGCGACAGCAGCGACTCCCACAAGCCCACCAGCCGCTGGCCCAGGAAATTGGCGGCCAGCACCCCAGTGATGACGATCACCAGAACCGTGAGCAACGCCCCCATGCCCGGCAGATTGCGCCCGAACACCTGCAGGGGCTGCCACTGCACCGGCAGCAGCGACAGGCTGAGGTCGAGCGTGGTGACGATGAAATTGAGCACCCACAACGTGATGCCGATCGGGATCCAGATCAGCAGACCAGTGATGAAGTAGCGGCGGAACATCGTGGCGCTCGGGTGGAGTGGGTGAGGGAGGCGGGTCAGCGTCGCGGCGCGCAGGGTAGCCCGGTTGGGCCATTTCCCGGGTGCCGCGCCCTCACGTGGAGGAGGTTCCGCCTGCGGGCGGCGGCGTGGCCGCAGCCGAACTTGATGCGCCGCCCGTCGACCCGGAGGCCGGTGCGTTCGCAGCGGGTCCGGTCGCAGTGGGCGCACCGGGAGATGCCGCAGGAGCAGCCGACGCGCCGGCCTCGGGTGCGGCAGGCGCCGGGCTTGCACCCTCGGCCTCTTTGGCAGGCGCCTGTCCTTTCTTGCCTTGGTCGCGGAAATCGGTGACGTACCAGCCGCTGCCCTTGAGCTGGAAGGCGGGGGCGGTCAACTGCTTGCGAAACGCGTCTGCGCCGCAGGCCGGACACAGCGTCAGCGGGGCATCGGAAAACTTCTGGATCACATCCTTGGCGTGGCCACAGGTCTCGCAGCGATAGGCGTAAATCGGCATGGCGCTCGGCTAAAGGACGGCAAAGCCGCAGGTTTCAGGGAAACCTGAAATTATAGAACGGATTGCCGCCGCCCTGCAGCCTGGAGACCGACTTACTCGGGTTCGACGCCTGCAGCTTTCAGGGTGTCGCGATAGACCTGGTACTGATCCTTGACCAGCGCAGCCAGCTGCTCCGGGCTGGAATGAACGTGCTGAAACGACTGCTTTTCGAAGGTTGACACGACTTCAGGCTTCGAGCCTGCAGCGCCGAACTCCTTGTTCAGGCGATCGACGATGTCGCGCGGCATGCCCTTGGGCCCGAAAACGGCAGCCCAGGACGAGAGCGAAAACTTCGGCATGCCCGATTCGGCAATGGTGGGCACATCGGGCAAGGCCGGGCTGCGACGGTTCAAGGTGACGGCGATCGGGCGCAGCCTGCCTTCCTTGGCAAAGGCCACGGTGGTCCCTGCCGAAGCCACCATAAACTGCACCCGGCCGGCGACCAGATCAGTCAAGGCCTGCGGCTCTCCCTTATACGGCACATGCACCATCTGGATGCCGGCCAGCGACGAGAACAGCGCCGTCGAAACAATGCCGGTGGTATTGCCGGTGGCATAGGAAATCTTGTTCGGGTTGGCCTTGGCGTACGCCACGAACTCGGCCACCGTCTTGGCCGGCACGCTGGGGTGCACATAGATGAAGAAGGTGTAGCGGCCGATATCGGCGATGGGCGTGAAGTCGGTGTTGGGGTCGTAGGGCGGAGTCTTTTTCATGGCCGGTGCAGCCGCCATGGGGCTGCTGGTCCCGAACAGCAAGGTGTAACCATCGGGCGTGGCCCGCATCACCTCGGTGGCTGAAATGGCGCCGTCGGCACCAGCCTTGTTTTCGACCAGCACCGGCTGACCCAGCGAGGCGGTGAGGGCTTGCGCATAGACGCGCGCCAGCGTGTCGGTGGCCGCGCCCGGAGGAAAGGGCACGACCATCTTGATGGGCTTGGTGGGGTAGGCCTGGGCCTGTGCCGATGCGGCACACACAGCGACTGCCGCAGCAGCGCAGACACGAATCCAGTGACGACGGGACATGGTGGAAAGTCTCCTCGGGTTGTTCGAATCAGGGGATCAGGACTGAAGCCGTGCAGGGTCAGCGAAACCCCGCCAGCACGACCTTACCGATCGAGCGGCCAGACTCGATCATCGCATGAGCACGGCGCAGGTGCTCAGCATCGATCGGGCCGACCGTCTGCGTGTGCGTGGTGCGAATACGCCCGGCGTCAACCAGATCGGCCACGGCGTCAAGCAAGCGGCCTTGCTCGATCATGTCGGCGGTCTCGAAACTGGAGCGGGTAAACATGGCCTCCCAGTGAAGGGCTGCGCAGCGTGCTTTCAGGGGCCGCACATCGAAGGGGCCCGGATCGTCGATCACACAGATACCACCCTGCGGCGCCACCACCTTGGCCAGTTCAGGAAAATGAGTGTCAGTGTGCGAGACGCTGAAGATGCGCTCGACCCAACGTACGCCGGCCTGCTTGACGCCCTCGGAAATCGGTTTGCTATGGTCGATCACCGCATGGGCGCCCAGTGCTTCGATCTGCGCACGCGACTCGGGCCGTGACGCGGTGGCCAGAATGCGCGCGCGGCTCAACTGGCGTGCCAGCTGGATGGCAATCGAGCCGACACCTCCAGCGCCTGCCGTAATCAGCACGGTGCCGGCATCGGCTTGGTCGGCGGAACCATCAGCACGTGGCAGACGCAGGCGATCGAACAGTGCCTCCCAGGCGGTGATGGTGGTCAGCGGCATGGCAGCCGCTTGCGCAAAATCGAGCGTGCGCGGCTTGCGCCCGACGATGCGCTCATCCACCAGATGCAGTTGCGCGTTGGTCCCGGGGCGCACGCGCGAGCCGGCATACCAGACCGTGTCACCCGGCTTGAAGCGCGTGACATCCGGCCCCACGGCCTGCACGACGCCAGCTGCGTCATAGCCCAGGATGCGCGCTTGCCCTGGCTCGGGCGCCACATTGCGGCGCACCTTGGTGTCGACCGGATTCACTGAAACCGCTTCGACGCGCACGAGCAGATCACGCCCACTTGCCACCGGATCGGGGCAGTCAAAGTCGATCAGGCTGCGGGGATCTTCGCTGGGCAGGCATTCGCGGTAGCCGATGGCTTTCATGGGGTCTTCAACGAGAAAAGTGGAGTCAAAGGAACGCGCGCCATCGGCATGGGGTGACCGGGCACGCCGGGTCTGCATACGTCGGGGCGCATCGGGTGATGCGGACCGTTCCAGGCAGGTGTGGCAAGCATGCCGTGGTCGTGGGCATCTTGCGCAGCAGCACTTGATGCGGCTGCGGAGCTTACAGGTTTATCGGGCGATGGATGGCGGCGTCACTGACGTCAACACACCTGATGGCGACGCAAGGTGTGGGGCGACGCCGGGAGAGTGCCAGTACAGGGTGGTGATCGCTTGTGCGCTTAGCGACGGGTGGGATCGAACCCCGGCACCAGGTCCTGCCAGCAGCGCCAGTAATTGGCCTGCAGTGTGGGCGCTGCGAGCGCCTGGGCGGTGGGATGCAAAACGCAACGGGTTTCGAACATGAAGGCGAGCGTGTCCCGGATGACTTGCGGCTGGCTGGTGTCGGCGGTGCTTGCCTTCAGGAAGGTGGCCGTGTCGGGCCCATGAGGGACCATCCCATTGTGCAGACTGGCGCCGCCCGGTGCGAACCCCTGAGCCTTGCCGTCGTATTCGCCATGGATGAGACCCATGAACTCTGAGGCGATATTGCGATGAAACCAGGGTGGGCGGAAGGTGTCTTGCATCACCAGCACGCGGGGCGGAAAGATGACGAAATCAATCGCATCCACTCCAGGCGTGTCGGTCACAGACTGCAGCACCAGAAAGATGGACGGGTCAGGATGATCGAAGCTGATCGAACCGATGGTGTTGAATCGCCGCAGGTCGTAGAGGTAGGGCACATGATTGCCGTGCCAGGCCACCACATCCAGCGGGGAGTGGCCAAGCGCCGCTGACCACATGCGGCCCTGGAAACGCGTGACCAGCTCGAAGGCGCCGGTGCGCGTTTCGTAGCGGGCCACCGGCGCGAGAAAGTCGCGCGGGTTGGCCAGCCCGTTGGAGCCGATGGGACCCAGATCGGGCAGGCGCAAGGGCGCGCCAAAGTTTTCGCACACATAGCCACGCACCGCTGGCAGCGGGCCTGCGTTGGCGTCGTCAGGGTCGGCGGCATCAACCTGCGGCAGCTCGACACGCCACTTCACACCACGCGGCAGCACGGCGATCTGCTGGGGCTCGACCACCAGTTCGCCGAATTCGGTGAGCAGGCGCAGTGTGCCCTGTTGCGGCACGATCAGCATTTCGGCATCGGCGTTGCAGAAGAACCGATCGCGCATCGAACGGTTGGCCGCATACAGATGGATGCCGCAACCGCTCATGGAAGCCGGGCTGCCCGTGCCGGCCATGGTGAACATCCCGTCGATGAAATCGAGTGGGGCATCGGGCAGGGGCATGGGACTCCAGCGCAGCGGGTCGGGTGGCGTCTCGATGCCGGATGTCGGCTCAAAGCTGCTGATCCAGGTGCGATCGGCAATGCGACGCGACGGCCCGTGGACCACGGAGGGTCGGATGCGGTAAAGCCATGAGCGGCGGTTGTCGGCGCGCGGCGCCGTGAACGCGGTGCCGGAGAGCTGCTCGGCATACAGACCGTAGGGGCAGCGTTGCGGAGAATTGCGCCCCTCGGGGAGCGCCCCGGGCAGTGCTTCGGAGGCGAACTCATTACCGAAACCGGACTGATAGCGGGGCATCAACAAACTCCTGGTCGTACGCGATGAACGCAGTCGCGTCCTGCGTCGTTCACAGGATAGCGCGCAGACGTCTGCAGCATGGGGCAAGAAGATGCGCGAGCCTGCATGCAGTCTCTGCACGGACAATCGGATGCAAGCTTTCCGGATTGCCGGGTCAGTAACGCAGTGTCAGCACCGCGCCCAGCGCGTTGACGCTGGCGGGTGATCCGCTCAAGCCGTCTTGCGCTGCAAAATAAAGATCGAGACCCCAGCCGCGGGCCATTTCAAATTCAACACCTGTCTGCAGATAGCGGCGACTCCAGCCGCTGACCCGGGAATCGTAGAAAAATTCCAGCATGGTGTAGGGCACGATCTGGACCAACCCGACCGATTGCAACCATCCGCCCAGGCCATCGCCCAGGGCGTCGACCACTTCGAAGCCGCGCTCCAGGCGCAAACGGTTGCGGTATCGCCAGGACTCTTTGCCGCCGATTTCGCGCCATTCGATGCGGCTGCGGTTGGCAACCTGAATGCCGGCCACCAACGGGCTGCTGCGCAGCGTGGCCTCGGCCAGCAAACGGTTTTCGTCGATACCTGGCCCGTCGAAGGCCACGATATGGTTGTAGCCCACGCGAAACCACAAGCCCCAGTTCTGCTCCATGGCCGGCACGGCGCTGA
>Ga0315909_10004847_pt1 | contig 15700 bp, 13 predicted proteins | sample LakEriMetagenome_11_FD_203527 | JGI IMG/M metagenome (GOLD analysis project Ga0315909, IMG submission 203527) | Freshwater fungal communities from buoy surface, Lake Erie, Ohio, United States - Buoy 2 MA125 | ecosystem: Environmental > Aquatic > Freshwater > Lake | place: USA: Lake Erie, Ohio...
TGGGTGCCGACGGGAACGACCCGAAGCTGGCCGCCCAGCGCATCGAGGATGCCATGTGGGTGCTCGTGAGCAGCTCGGAATTTCGATTCAACAAGTGACCGCCCGAAACACATCCCAAACCACACCTCCATGATTCAAGATCTCCATCAGCAACATCACACCAGCCGGCGCAGCATGCTCAAGAGCACGCTCGTCACCGCGGGCGGAATGGCCGTGGCCAACTGGGGCGCGCTCACGCACTCGCAGACCCTGGCCGCGGAAGTGAAGCGCTCGGGCAAGCGCTGCATCATGCTCTACATGGCGGGCGGCGCCAGCCAGATCGACACGTTTGACATGAAGCCGGGTCGGCCGACCGGCGGCGAGTTCCGCCCGATTTCAACCAAGGTCCCTGGCATTCAGGTCTGCGAGTTTCTGCCGAACATCGCACGCCATGCCGACAAGCTCGGAATCATCCGCAGCATGCGGACGAAAACGCCCGATCACGGCCCCGGCGGCTATTACATGCACACGGGTTACCATCCGGGCGAGCGCTTTCCGCACCCTGAAGTCGGCGCGATGATCGCCAAGTACTGCGAGAACCCCGAAAGCGACCTGCCGAGCTTCGTCAAAATCGGGTCGAAGAGCGGTGTTTACGGCGCGGGTTATCTTGGCCCGCAGTACGAGCCGTTTGTCACCGACGACGACGGCAAGCTGCCGGGGTTCGCGAATCCTTCCGTATCGCCGGAGATTATGGGCCGGCGCGGCGAGTTGCTGAACTTCATGGAAAAGCGATTCGCCGAGCAGTGTTCCGGTGACCCGTTCGCCGCTCATCGCTCGGCGGAGCTACGGACGATTCGCCTGATGCGAGCCCGCCAGACGTTCGACGTCAGCGCCGAGTGGGAGAAGGCCAAGGACCGCTACGGCGACAGCAAGTTCGGGCGCGGATGCTTCACCGCGCTGAAGCTGGTCGAGGCCGGCGTGTCGTTCGTCGAGGTCGCGCACGGCAACTACGACACTCACAATGACAACTTCCCCTGGAACAAGGCGAACTTCGCGGTCATGGACCCCGCCTGGGGTTCATTGATGGACGACCTGACGCAGCGCGGCTTGTTGCAGGATACGCTGGTCGTGTGGACGAGCGAGTTTGGCCGAACGCCAGCGATCAACGTCCGCGCCGGCCGCGACCACTACGGTCGAGCGTGGACCGTGGTTCTCGCCGGCGGCGGCATCAAGGGCGGCCAGCATTACGGCTCCACCGACCGCGATGGTTTCGAGGTCGCGGAGAATCCCGTCGGCGAGGCGGATTTGCTGGCGACCATTTACAAGGCCATGGGCGTCAATCATCGGGCCAAGCACTATCTTGGCTCGCGTCCGATCTGGGTCACACCGGAGGGCTCGACGCCGATCAAGGAGTTGGTGGGATAACCGGGCGGCTGGCCACGACGAAAGCTTGCCATGGCTGATTCATTTGCCAACGTCAGTATCCTGTATGCGCTCCCCTGGAACACCGACGTTGTCTCCGCCGTCGCGTTCATCGGTAACGACAAGGTCGCGGCCGCAAACCGACGCGGAGACATCCTGATCTGGAACCTCCCGGCGACCGGCGACAAGACCCCGGATCCTGCTCGGCGGCTAATCGGACACACTGGCCCGGTCAATCGGCTCCTCGTGAGTGCGGACGGCAAGACGCTGATCTCTGCGAGCAACGATCGGACCGTGAAATTCTGGGACGCCCTCAAGAGCGACGGCAATCCCGGCACGATTTTCATGAACGACGGCTACAAGTTCGTGGGTCCGACCGAGGGGGTTGCCAAGCTGCCGGTCCTGCCGTCGCCAATTACCGCAAAGGTCGTCGAGCAGAAGCCGATCCGCGAATTCACGGGGCACAAAGAGTGGATTTGGGGCCTCGCCCTTTCCCGCGACGGTAAAACGTTGGTCAGCGGCGACGATGCGAAACAGGTGATCCTGTCGGACGCACAAACGGGCGCCGAACAACGCCGCTGGAAGGTAAAACATTGGGTTCGCTCGCTCGACATTTCCCCGGACGGGAAGCTCGTGGTGACGGCCGAGCAATTCCCCTTTATCCGCGATGGGGATACCGACGTCGGCCTGCACGGCTGGGACGCCCAGACGGGCGAGATGAAGTTCGATGCCACCAAACAGTTCGAAGCCAGCAAAGTGCTCAACGTCGGACCGACTTCGTTTCGATTTTCCGACAACGGGAAACATCTGGCGGTCTGCATGGGCCACATTGACCGCGATGGGCCGGCGGGAAAGGTGTTTCTCCTCAACCCCACGACCGGCGAGAAGGTCCGCGAACTGACGCCGTCACATGTGCGAGGAGCCACCGATCTGGCCTTCCACCCGGACGGCCAGCACCTCTTTACGTGCGGTCGCGACCGCGTGGTGAAGGCGTGGCAGCTTAGCGATGGTGCGCAGGTTCACGAGATCAGCCTCGCGATTGGAGACAAGAAAAAGCAGGGCCCATTCACTCCAACGCTCCACGCCATTTCGATCTCTCCCGACGGTAAGTTGTTGGCCGTCGCCGATAGTTCTGGCCAAGTGGTGGTCTGCACGCTCGAAGATCGCAAGAAATGAGAGTGAGTCGCAAAAGCTGATAGTGTCTCTTTTCAGGTGCGATGCGTTCGGGCAGTGGCAGCGCGGCGATAGCCCGGCGGATCAACCCGTAACCCCTCACTCCCTGACGCCCATCCGCGTTCTGACCGTTTCCGGTGCGGCGGGCGCGAAAGCAATTGGCTGGCAGTCAGGCCCTGTCGGAACTGCGAATTTCGCTCATGTGTGAGAGCCGCTCCGTTTGGGTATTCTGATGCTACAGACGCCGATTGAATGCCATCCCCAGCAGTTCCTTGGGAGTCGCATGGCTTCTTCAACAAGCATCCGTGGCAAACCTTGACCCTCCTCGCCGCCGACCGTTTCTTGGTGGAGCAAGACCTCCTCAAGGACGAACCGACCCTTGCCGCGCCCAGCAAATGGTAGAGCTTGGTGAAGGGGAAATGAGAACGGAAAAACCGGACAGGCTCGGCTTTGAATTTTTTTCGCCAACCACTGGCTGTCGCAGGATTTCATACACCCTGGCTGATTGAAGATTGACGTTGCCTCCGGGTGCCAGACATTGGTCGCGCTCGATATCCAAAGCCCCCCAACCAAATTTATGGAACCACTGTTCAAGTTCTCGTTGCTGTTCATAGGCTGCCTGCTGATGCTGGACGGCCACAGTATCCATGCCCGGGGTGACGAACCCGCGAAGCCCAACAAGTTTGCAAATGCCTGGGTGCCGGAAGGCAAGCCGCTGCGGGGCATCCTGCATTTCGACGGCAGGCAAGCGGGAAACCCCAAGCCTTGGCAGCCCTTCTGCGAGCGTCATGGACTGGTGTGGTTTCCCTTCGGGCGCGATGGTGACGTCGCCTTGATGGATGAGAAGTTTCGAGCGGAAGTCGCCGCGGAACTGAATCATCCGGAACTCGTCAACGCCCCGGTGATCCGCGTGGGACTCTCGTCAAACGGCGGCTTCACGATGCTGCTTGCTCAACAGCACCCGGATCGCATGTTGGCGTGTGTGGCCCATCAGCCGTTGCCGCCCTGGGCCAAGGGAAATGAGAGCTTCAACTTCAACCGGATCACCGAAACCAATTCCTCGCTCGTCGGCAAGCCACACGACATTTCGCAAGCGTTCCGCGTGCCGTGCATCCAGCAGGCAGGTGAGAACGATCCGTGGTGCGGCACCATCATGGCGTACGGCCTCGACCATTACGCGCGCAGCCAGCAAGCGCCGTGGACCTATTTCTGCCTGCCCCGTGGCGGGCACGGCAACGTGCTACCAAACGAGTTGTTGATGGCCTGGCTTGACGGCGTCATCGCTCAGCGACTTCCCGCCGACGTGGACCTTTCCAAGGGACCGCCCAAGCTCAACGACATCCGGATCGAGGCCGGTTGGCTGGCCAACCCGCACACGTTGGAAATCGCCGAGTTCGCGAAGTACGACGGCGATAAGTCCAAGGCCACCTGGTTGCCGAATGAAGCGAGCGCTCTGGCATGGAAGAAACTGGGCGTAGCCATGCCTTTCGCACTCCCCGAGCAATCGGTGCGGATGCCTTCCGGGCTGATCGACAAATTGGTGATCCACGACCCCAAGTCGAATAGGGTCGTGCCGTCGGACTCGGTCTATGGCGAGCCGTGGAAGGTCATCGCGAATCTGAAGCCGGGGGACGTGGGTTGGAAGGTGTTTCCCAGCGCCGGCCCGGTGGCCGTGATCGGCAAGGTGCCCGAACTCGTTCGCGGCTGCGACTGGATCAAGCCCGACAATGCCTCCCTGGCCTTTGCGGGCGAGGTGTTGATGGAATTCACCGTGACCGACAAGGCAACCGTCTTCGTGGCCCACGACGAGAAGCTCGCGAAAAAGCCGGCTTGGTTGGCGGACTGGAAGGACACGGGAGAGTCGTTGCAAGGCGGATTTCTGGGGAATGAACGCAGCTTCCGGATCTTCGCGAAGGAATTTCCCAAAGGCGAGACTGTCAAACTCGGCCCGAATGGTCCGAAATTGGAGACTCGGGAAAAGTCAAAGTTGGAGCCGTGGATCTACCTGACGATCGTAAAACCCGGGAAACAAGGGTAACTACAAACATCTGACAGGAGAAACTTCCATGAATCGATTATTCACAATTTCGTTGCTGTTCCTTGTGTGCCTGACGATGTCTTCGACCTTCGCCCCGGCGTCAGGCGCCGATGCGAAGGCTGTGGGCGCACCGGACGAAGCCGCGGCGCGGCGCCTGATGCTGAAGTGGATCAAGGACAACAACCGCGACGAGGAGTGGAAGGACATCAACGGCGGAGCGCCCATCACAGCGGAACAGATTCTGGTCAAGGCGGAACCCACCTTACCCCACCTCTGGCAGGTGAGCGTGCGTTTCAAGAAGGGCGGGAGCTTCGGCCTCCACATCGAAAAGGCCACCGGACGGATTCTGGTGCCGGTGGACTAGGGCCATACCCCCTCTCTCCCCGGCGCCGCCCCCCTGTCCAGCCTGCCACAAAAGTCGGGCGCGAAAGCAATTCCTTCTAATGCAATGCCACCCGGAAGATTGATGCACCGGGCTCTCCCTGAATAGAAATCCAACTCCGCGTTTTCATCCATGACTCATATCTCCACACCCGCTGACACCCGCCCGCATTCTGACCGCTTCCGGGGCGGCGGACGCGAAAGAAATTGCCTAGCAGCACTGATTCGATCGCTGGTGTTCGTCTGTCTGTGGGGTTCGATCGCCGGCCTGGCTGGGACGTGCCGTGGACAGGCCGGTGCCGAGAAGCCGGTCGCGGCCAAACCGTCCGGGGTTCGGGTCGGCGAGATGCTGATTATCTTCGGGTGCGAGAGCACCGTCGCTAGCAGCCTCGTCAAGGCTGCGGGCATTGAGGGGCACCAGTGGTTGGGAGGCCCCTTCATCGGCACGTGGCACGACATTCGGGGAGAAAAAACACTGCAACCAAAGCGCATGGAACCGCTCGAACGCGGCGACTTCGACATGCTGCTCCTCGCGACGCCGCACTGCTACCCGAGCGCGGAAACCTGGTCGGGCCACGTCGGGCTCGATTCGACTCCCGCGCTTCTCTGCGACAAGGGCGTCATGAACAATCCGAAGTTCCGCCTCGTCTGGCAGTCGTGGTACTGGCCCCCTTACCGTAAAAACACGACTGTGCTGGAGTGGAAACAACGGAAAGACCCACCGGCTGGTCTCCTCGCCCTGGAGAAGCTCGTTGACAAGATCAACGAGAAGCACGGCCGGAAGGTGATGGTGATTTCTCCTGTCGAAGAGGCGGTGTGCAAACTCATCGAAATGGTGGATGCGGGCAAATTCCCAGGAATCACCGACCCTTCGAAGTTGTGGTTTGAGGGGAACATGTGGGTGCCCGGCTCGCATCTGCGCACGCTGTTCGCCTACACCAACGTTGCCACGATGTACGGCGTCTCACCCGTCGGGCTCAATCCCGACTTCTCGACACTCAAATGGGGTGGAGGCAAGTCCGCTCCGACGGACCCGAAGTCATTCGCCGACTTGGCTCCGATTACCGAGGAGCAGCGGAAGATCCTCCAGCAGATCGCCTGGGAGACGGTGTCGAAGTATCCGTATGCGGGAATCGCCAACACCAAGTAACCAATTCCAATGAAAAACAAAAAAAGCTCCATCATGTTTCGATCACAAGTTATCGCTGGGATTCTGAGTCTTTGCGGATTCCTCGCGTGGGCCATGGTTGCCTCGGCCGAGGAGCCGAAGCCCTCGCCGGAGACCAAGGCTCCCGTGCCGCCGAAAGTAAGAGCCGTTGCGGGGCTAAGGGTCGGCTTCATGGCTTACTGGCAGAGCGAGACGGAAATGGTCATCAAGGCGGCGAACGTGGAGAACCATCGCCGGGTGGATGCGGCCTGCGCCGCGCTACATCCACTCGGGTTCACTCAGGGCGGAGCGGCGGCGGTGCCGGAGCGGGCACGGGTCGCGCTCGAGAAGGGGGATGTGGACGCCCTGCTCATCTGCATGTGGGCGAGCTACCCGCCGCGCTGGTATGGCCGCGTCGGCGAGCGGTCGAGCCTCTCGGAACTGGCCGCGCTCGGAGCGAAGAACAACAAGGAATTCCGGATTCTTTGGCACGCATTCCTGATGCCCGACTTTGACAAGCCGACCGCGGAGGGGCAGCGCCCGACTCTGAACGTCAAGCGTTCCAAGGAAAGTCTGATCGCCCAGCGGAAGCAGCTTGAGGCGGAAGTGGACGGCGTGAACGCGCGTCTCGGCCGCCGGGTCGCCTGGATCGTTCCGGTGGCGGATGCCGGGCTCGCCTTGATCGACGAGGTCGCGGCTGGGAAATTTCCCGGCATTAAGGACGCGGGGGAACTCTTCATCGAGGGAGGGTGGGGGCCCGGCCGGCACCTGATCGCACTGGCGGCCTACTGCCACTACGCCACGCTCTACCGTTCCTCCCCCGAAGGCCTCGAAGTGCCATTCCCGGAGTTCAAGACCAAGCCGAAGGGTGCGCCGGCGGAGATCAGCCTTGGCAAACTCACCGCGGCAGAAAACGAGATCCTGCAGCGGATCGCTTGGGAAACGGTGTCGAAATATTCCTATTCAGCCGCTACGACACCAACGAGATGAAGCCAATGATCAAGAAGCTGGTCCAAGTATCTGTGGCCGTATTCTGCGCCATGGCGTGATTCCGGGGAGCAGCGGCTGAGAAAGTCGCGACGCTCGGGCGGCCGAATTTCGTCCTCTGCATGGCCGACGACCAGACCCCCTCTCCCCCGGTGCCGATCCCCGCTCTGACGGTTTCCGGTGCGGCGGGCGCGGAAGCAAATTCCTTCAAATGCAATGCCACCCGGAAAATTGATTCACAGGGCTCTCCCTGAATAGAAATCCAAATAGAAATCCAAATCCGCATTTTCATCCATGACTCATATCTCCACACCCGCTGACACCCGCCCGCATTCTGACCGCTTCCGGGGCGGCGGGCGCGAAAGAAATTGCCTGGCAGCACTGATTCGATCGCTGGTGTTCGTCTGTCTGTGGGGTTCGATCGCCGGCCTGGCGGGGACGTGCCGTGGGCAGGCCGTCGCCGAGAAGCCGGTCGCGGCCAGACCGTCCGGGGTTCGGGTCGGCGAGATGCTGATTTTCTTCGGGTGCGAGAGCACCGTCGCTAGCAGCCTCGTCAAGGCTGCGGGCATTGAGGGGCACCAGTGGCTGGGCGGACCGTATATCGGTACGTGGCATGACATCAAAGGAGAGAAGGCACTGCAACCAAAGCGGATGGAACCGCTCGAGCGCGGCGACTTCGACATGCTGCTGCTCGCGACGCCGCACTGCTACCCGAACGCGGAAAGCTGGAACGGCGCAGTCGGGCTCGATTCGACGCCCGCGGCCCTCTGCGACAGGGGCGCAAAGAACAATCCGAAGTTCCGCCTCGTCTGGCAATCATACTACTGGCCCAGGCCGCTTGATCGCGACAATAAGGTGCTGGAGTGGAAACCACGTACAGCACCACCAGACGGTCTCCGCGCCCTTGAGAAGCTCACCGACCAGATCAACGAGAAGCATGGCCGTAAGGTGATGGTAATTTCCCCTGTCGAAGAAGCGACATGCAAACTGATCGAAATGGTGGCCGCAGGCAAATTCCCCGGGATCACTGACCCTGCAACGCTGTGGGTCAACGTGAACATGTGGGTACCGGGGTCGCACATGCGCACGCTGTTCGCCTACACCAACGTCGCCACGATCTACGGTGTCTCACCCGTCGGCCTGAATCCCGATTTCTCGACCCTCAAATGGGGCGGCGGCAAGTCCGCTCCGACGGATCCGAAGTCGTTCGCTGACTTGGCCCCGATTACCGAGGAGCAGCGTAAGAACCTCCAGCAGATCGCCTGGGAAACGGTGTTGAAGTATCCGTATGCGGGGGTGAGCAAGTAACCAATTCCAATGAAAAACAAAAAAAGCTCCATCATGTTTCGATCACAAGTTATCCTTGGGATTCTGAGTCTTTGCGGATTCCTCGCGTGGGCCATGGGTGCCTCGGCCGAGGAGTCGAAGCGGCCCGCAGTCGAGGAAAAGCCGGCCGGCCTGCGGGTGATGTTCAACGGCAACAGTTGGTTCATCTTCGTGCCGTGGGGCGTTGCCGATTTGGTAAAGGCAGCCGAGATCCAAGGGCACAAGGAGGTGAGGGCAGCGAAGCCGAACGACATCAGCCTCATCGAGGCGGGCGAGGTCGATGTCTATGCCCATGGCGTGCATTGGTGGATGGAAGTGCCGTGGGTCGGCGGTTTCGCGGAGAAGATCGTCGGAATGGGGCTGAAGGCCAATCGGAACTTCCGGGCATATTACCACGCGGCCTGGCTGGTCGGCGATGCTCGGGCCAAGGACATCAAGACCACGGCCGACTACAACGACTCCAAACTCGCGGATGTCCAAGCTGCGCTCGACAAGACACGCAAAGGTGTTGAGGCCATTGTGGACAAACTGAACGAGAAGTTTGGGAAGCGAGTGGTCTTTCTCGTGCCGGTGGGCGATGCCACGCTGAAACTCCGGGCGATGGTGCTGGAAGGCAATTACCCCGGTGTGGCGAAACAGTCGGAGTTGTGGAGCGACGCGATGCCACATGCGGGAGTGCATGTGATGGCCCTGAGCGGCTATTGCCATTTCGCGGCGATCTACCGTACCTCTCCGGTCGGGCTGAAGATCGACCGCTTCAAGGAACTGACTGACGAGCAGCATGCGATTCTGCAAAGGATTGCGTGGGAAACGGTGTCGAAGTATCCGTACGCGGGCGTCGCAAAGTAACCTTTTTCACGAAAATCACACAATGAACAAAGCGATAGCCATCATGACTCGAACTCGATGCATCATCTGGATCACAACCATCGTCCTTTTACTTACCGCATTTTCCGGCGGATCGGCTCAAGAGCCGAAACCATCGCCGGAGGCCAAGGCTCCCGCGCCGCCGAAGGGGCTGCGCATCCTCAACAGCGGCGATAGTTGGCATCGCCTCATGCCGGACTATATGGGACGCCTCGGCAAGGCGGCCGATCTCAAGGAACAGTCGGTCCGGTGGAGCGGGAAGCCTGATGAGATTGCCGAGCTTCTCGCGAAGGGCGAGATCGATGTGATGACCTGGGGTCGTCCCGGTTGGAGCAGTGGTCAGCTCACTGAGTTCCTGCGGCAGAACGTGATTGAGAACGGACTGAAAGGGAATCCCAATTTTCGACTCTGCGTGCAAATGGCGTGGATCGTCGGCGACGGACTGGGCGGTCGTGTTAAGGTGAAAGATGATTATGACAATTCGAAGATCGAGGAAGTGCAGGCGATACTCGATCGGGAGCGAGCCAAGGTCGAGGCGGTTGCCGACGAACTCAACAAGAAGTACGGTCACCAGTTTTTCTACCTTGTGCCGCTCGGCGATGCCACGACGAAACTGCGCGCGATGATCGTGGAAGGCAAGTTTCCCGGCGTCACCAAACAGTCCGCCATTTTCTCCGACGCGATGCCACACATGGGCCCGATTGCCGCGGAACTGGCCGCCTACTGCAACTACGCCGCCATCTATCGCACGTCGCCGGTCGGACTGCAGATCAAGGATGGAGTACCCGAAGAACAACGCGTGATCCTGCAGAAACTCGCGTGGGAGACAGTGTCGAAGTATCCGTATGCGGGGGTTGCAAAGTAATTGCTTTTCACAAAAACGTCACCCCATGAACAACACAAGAGCCACCACGGTTCGGACAGCATGCACTCCATGGATTACAGCCATCGTCCTGTTGCTTGTCGCCATTTCAGGAGGATTAGCCCAGGAGCCGAAGGCGGCCACTCAGGCCAAGTCCCCGCCCAAAGGACTTCGAATCGTGTACAGCGGCGACAGTTGGCATCGCTTCATGCCGGGCCTCATGGAACGCATTGGGGCCGCCGCGGGCATCACGGACCAGAAGGTGCGGTCGAGCTGGGCCCTGAATACCGGCGGGTACGGAAACTTCGGGGCGTTGCTGGATGCTGGCGATTTCGATGTCATTAGCTGGGGTCGTCCCTCTTGGACGGACCCGGATTTTGTGCGAATGGGATTCATCGAGAGAGGAATGAAAGGCAACCCAAACCTCCGGCTCTATGTGCAAATGGCATGGAACGTCGGGGACGGAAACCGCCAGATCAAGACCTTGGCCGACTACGACACATCGAATCTCACGGACGTCCAGACCATTTTCGATCGGGGACGCAAGTCGGTGGAGGCTCTGGCCGATGAGATTAACAAAAGGCATGGCCGGCAGGTCGTGTTTCTTGTCCCCGTGGGCGAAGCGGTGACGAGACTGCGGGCCATGATCGTGGACGGAAAAGTTCCAGGGGTGAAGAATCAGTCGGAACTCTTCGCCGATACAATGCCACACCCGGGCCCGATCGCCGCGGAACTGGCCGCGTATTGCAACTATGCCGCGATCTACTGGGCGTCGCCAGAGGGGCTGCGGGTCAAGGATGGAGTTCCTGACGAGCAACGGGTGATTCTGCAGAAACTCGCCTGGGACATCGTGTCCAAATATCCCTATGCGGGCGTGGCGAAGTAACCATTGTCAACGAGAGTCAAAAGTGGAACAGCCCTCTCTCCCCACGGGCGCGAAAGCAAGTTCTTGCAGGAATCCCTAACAAAACCGGGGGCGAATACTAGACTGCTATGATGAACGCGCCCGCCCTTCCCATGAATATTCTGAATCCGAACCTCATCACCCGTCGCTCGTGCCTCAAGGGAATCACCTTGGGTGCCGGGGCCGTCGTGCTCCAGCCATTCCTGAATGCCTTGGCGGCCGAAGCCCGGGGCGAGGTACCGCCGCCTCGATTTATTTTTCTCATCGAGAGCAACGGTCTTTATCCCAGCCACATTCAGCCGGTTCCGAAGGTCGCCAGCCAGGTGGGCGACACCCGGGGCCTGCGAAGTGATGGCCAACGGGCGGCGGTCGATCGGATGGGAGACGTTTCGCTTGGCAACTACGAGTTTTCTGAGGCGCTCTCGCCATTGGCTCCGTATAAGGACCGCGTCACGGTCATCCAAGGACTCTCGGGCGCCGACAACCCGGGCCACGGCGGTTCGTATAGCACGCTCGGATGTTACAACCGCAAGTTGGGCCCCATTGGACAAACCGTCGATTGCGCCTTGGGGCAGGCGCTGTCGAAAGTGATTCCGGTCGTCGGCCTCGGCGTGAGCCCCAATCCGGACGTGTGCTTTGTCTCCAATTCCTCTGTCAACACTCCCCGGCGTCCTTTGCCGTTCCACTGCCAACCGAAGCTGGCCTTTCAAGCATTATTCGGTAGCGTGGCCGAAGGAAGTGCGGGCAGGCAATACGACGCGCGGACCAAATTGCTGGACTGGGCTCGCACCGACATCAGCCGTGTTCGCCGCGAATTGCCAACGATGGACCGCGAAAAGCTGGACGTTTACCTCAACACGTTCGAGCAACTGCGTGCCCGTCAGGACAAGTTTTCCACTATCCAGGGCGGCCTGAAAGCTCATGTGCCGGCCATTGACAAGTTCGAAAGCAAGGGCGCCCCCGCGCGTTTCGAGGCACATTGCGACTTGGCGATCGCGTCGCTTGCATCGGGTTTGACGAACGTCGTAACCATTGATGCGGGCACAGGTGATGGCGCCTACCATACCTGGAAGCATTTGGGGATTATCCACGACGGACACGCCATCGGCCACCAGCCTGAGAATCCGGAGTTCAACAAGATGCGGGTTGCGGTGAACAAGTATCACGTCGAACGAGTCGCTTCGCTGGCAGCGCGACTGGCCGCGTTGCCGGAGGGAAACGGCACGATGCTCGACAACACGCTGCTTGTGTATCTTAGCGACGCCGCGGAAACGCATCACGGGACTGGCAAGCGCTGGCCGGTCGTTCTCGTCGGCAACCTGGGCGGCCGATTGAAGGCGGGCGGCCGGCTGCTGGAATATCCGGGATTCGGGAAAACCGGTCACCGCACGACAGCGAACCTATTTCTCTCGCTGCTCCATGCCACAGGCGACCGCCGTGAGAAATTTGGCATTCCGCAGGACGACCTAAAGGGCCTCGATCTCTCCGGTCCATTGACAGAGTTGCTGGTGTAACGATCCACTCCCATCACGATCTTTCTACCATACCCCCTCTCTCCCCACGGGCACCGATCCCCGCTCTGATCGTTTCCGGTGCGGCGGGCGCGAAAGCAAGTTCTTGCAGGAATCCCTAACAAAACCGGTGGCGAACACTAGACCGCATCCGGTTCTTCCGGTGGAAGACTCGCCAGAATACGCCGGCTTGCGCGGGCCTGAGCCCGACTACGCATTCGACTGCCACACGCTCAGAGGAAAGCGCGCGGGCAAGACGAAGGCTGACTTCTTCCGCGGGGAGCAGGGGGCGTTGAGGCCGTGGCAGCCCGGCCTGTTCGAGGAGCTGCCGGAGAGCTGAACCGCGCTGAAACGAACTGAACGCAAGCGCCCGCTGGCCCCGAGCCGGTGGGTGCTTTCGCGCGTTGGAATCAGAAGGCAGTTTGTGAATATGAACCGAGCGGCAATCCATCCACCTTTGGTGCGGAAATCGAAGGGCAAATCCTGGTGTCAAATGAGGAATCCGGGCCGTCCGGTGAAGTCTCCACTGGCGGCAACTTTGTCCTTGGCCGCTGGCGCGGCGGCTGTTTCGATGCTGCCATGCATGGCCAACCCTTATCCGATACAGCCGCACTCCCCGAACCTCGTCCGCGTTCTGACCGTTTCCGGTGCGGCGGGCGAAAAAGCAAAATCCTGGCAGCAGCCATACTTATGCTCGCTTGTCTGCATCTGCGGGCGGAGAGCCCTTCCGAAGGCGCGCGCGAGACGTCCGCGATTTCCAACGCCATTGGCTACCTGCGTGGTGTCGCCGCCGCCGATCCCGACGGTTGGTTTGCCCCTCCGGTCCGGCAACGGACCGTTGTGAGCATTAAGGAAATCACGGTTCTTCACAAGAACGTCGAGGTGGATGTCCCCGTCTGGGAATACGAAACCGTGAAAGTGTTCAAAAACGTCAGGCAGGGCCAGTCGGTCGATGCGGTCATCGTCCGAAAGGAAGTCGAGGAGCGCAGGCCTGTCCGGCAGATCGGCACCAAGAAACAGACCAAGATGGTCCCCGACCCGAAGGGCGACATTCCGGTCACGCAGAAGATCCCGGAATACGGGCCGGGCGGGCCGGACTTTTGGAAGGCCTATCACTTCGGTCACAATGCGATGGTGGTCTATGCCTTGATGAGTGCGGGGATCGGCATTGATGACCGACTCGTCAGTCAGCCCCTTGAGAATCTCGCATCCTTGTTTGGCCGCTATGGCCTTCCGGATACCACATGGGACCTAGCTTGGACTGCCGCGGCTTTCTCCATAGCCGGCAAGACCGATAACCGCTACAAGGCGATCGCGGTGCAAGCCGCATCCAAGCTCATTGACGGCCAGATTGATTCCGGGCCTGCGACCGGGCTTTGGGGACCGGTGTGTCTCAACCTCAAACTGGTGGCCTCCTTGGAGGCCTCACGCTCCAAACTTTCGAACGACTTTGTGCATGCACAAGCCGCCGTGGACGCCAAGAAGAAGAACTCCGAGGTCCGGCGGGATGCCGTCAGGGCCTCTCTTAAGGACCTCGAAAGGGAACTCCATAATTGCATGATGTACTGGAACGTCAATTACCAGCAGATCGAGATGCGGCAGAGGCTGACGGACGATTTCGGTACAGCCATCGAAGTGTCGGGGTTGCCGCAGTATCCCTACAATCAGGTTACTGCTGACATGGAGAATACGGCCATGGCTCTATTCGGTCTGGCCGTGGCCGCTGCCAACGGGGCAGTTCCGAATCAAACGGTCCCGCCGAAGATGAAGGATCTTAATCTGCCGGTCGGGCGGAACTCGGCGCAGGTCCTGCTGCGGACTGCGTCCATACTCACCCGGACCCAGCGGCCTGACGGGAGCTTCAGCGAATTGAACGTCCATCTGCCGCACGGCGAGTTTGCCGCTTCATCCAAGGTTATTCCGGGAATTCCCGCCTTGGCAGCTTCTTTCGTTCCCCTTGATTCGAAGACGACGTTCACGAGTTCAGCCCAGGGCTATGCGTCTCTCCTGTACCTGCGCCGTATTTTTGCGGCGTCGGCCGCCCCTCTGGCAAAGTCTATCGCGGCAGCCGAGACCTTCCTCAAGGGCCGTCTGGCTGAACTCGCGCCGGCCGGATTTGCGGAAAAGGACGGTGGCCAGGTTGCGCCGTATGACGCGCTCTTTGCGCTTCACGTTGCGCACTCGTTTTCACCCGGGTCGCTCGCGCCCGAGACATGGAGGAAGACCGTCGAGTTCATCGCGGGCAGTCAGGCTGGCGACGGTTCCTGGACTCAGATCGGATCCAGTTATATGGGGAAAGGCAGCGCAGGAAGTCCCGGCGGTAACGACTGGATGATCTTCTCCAGTCACCGTGAGCGCTCCAGCAAGACCGAATCCATCATCCCGCCTGAAGCCAAGGCCCCGGCTGTCCAGCCCGTCAAAGGCGCCAAGGCACCCGACGTCAGACCCGGCGATAGGAAACCGGCAAATCCGCACGTCCAACCGAGAGACCTAGTACTAGAGGGGCGGGCGCATGTCGTTGCAAGTCTCGATAGCAATAGGTCGCGCGGCTGGTACGTGGAGAACTACTCGTATAACTCCGACGTCGTCGCCACCGCCTTTGCCCTTGCCTCGCTGCTCCGCCCCAACACGGCACCAGTCTCAGAACCGCCAGCCCCCATTTCCCCCCAGCGCCGATCCCCGCTCTGAGCGTTTCCGGTGCGGCGGGCGCGAAGGCAAATTCCTGCTAATGCAATGCCACCCGGAAGATTGTTTCACGGAACTCTCCCTGAACAAATCCAACTCCGCGTTTTCATCCATGACTCATCCCTCCACACCCGCTGACACCCGCCCGCATTCTGACCGCTTCCGGTGCGGCGGGCGCGAAAGCAGACGCTTTTTTGCATTGCTTGCCGCGATGATCGTGGTCGGTACATCCATCGCGTCAGCCGCATCCTTGGACTTGCCGCTTGATTGGCAGGTCACGCAACGCAACGTGGCAGGGTGGGCCGAGGTGGTGGTGGCGGGAATCGCGCCGGCCGAAGCCGCCTTGGTGGAGGCTATGGCGGAACCGGGGACCGGGACGCATGGCAAGGCAACGAAGTGGACGGTTGTAGCCACAGGC
>Ga0315909_10004848_pt1 | contig 15699 bp, 9 predicted proteins | sample LakEriMetagenome_11_FD_203527 | JGI IMG/M metagenome (GOLD analysis project Ga0315909, IMG submission 203527) | Freshwater fungal communities from buoy surface, Lake Erie, Ohio, United States - Buoy 2 MA125 | ecosystem: Environmental > Aquatic > Freshwater > Lake | place: USA: Lake Erie, Ohio...
ATGAAACCAGAAGATAAGTATAATGTAAGCTTAGGTCAATTTAACCCGGACGAAAACAAATTTGAAGATTAATTATGCCAAGTGAAAGAACGCTCCTCGGAATAGTGGTGGATAACAAAGATCCGCTCTATCAGGGAAGAGCTAAGATTAAAGTTTTTGGATTTTTTGAAGATATCCCAACGGAGGATTTACCATGGGCTGAGCAGATCGCAGGCCTTTCTTTTGGTGGTGATGGCGGTGGTGGCAACATAACTATACCAAGGGTCGGAAGTGTTGTTGCTGTGCATTTTGAGGAGCACAATTACTATAAGATGATCTATCACTATATTAAAGAGATATCGCCAGATCTTCTTGAGAAATTGAAAGAAGAAAACTCATATGAAGGAACACATGCTTTGATCTATGACTCTGAAGCACAGCCTGGTCCTTTACACATGTACTACACCAGAAAAGATGGCGTTGTCTTTGAGCTTGATGACGCTAAAATACAGCTGGACACACAGAATGGCGGTGAGCTTAGAGTAGTCATAAAAATGGGCAACGATGAGATCCGAATGGAGAACAGAAAGGTGATAGTAAAATCCCAAAACATAGAACTCGGAGAGGGAGCGGTAGAGCAGGTTATTTTAGGAAATAATTTCCTTTCATTCTTTAATAGCCACACACACGCAACACCAGCTGGCCCTTCATCACCTCCGGCTGCTCCAATGACAACTGCACAATTAAGCTTCGTTTCTAAAACCAAGTAATTATGGCTAATTGGCAAAAATTTATACAGGATTATTCTAATTATTTGTCATCCAATCAATCTAGCGGTCCATTTGATATCGGTAAGAAGTTAGCTGGGTATTACGTAAACACTATAAAAGGAACTAAAGCTATACCATCGGGGAATCCTATAAACGGAGGAATAGCTCAGAGCTTTAAACCTATACTGGATTTAGGGTTTGGACTTGGATTTTTTCTCCTGCAAAATTCACAGAAAAGCTTCAACCAACTCCAAAGAGATAAGAATTATTTTGACGGTTCTCCCCCTATTCCATCAGCGGAGGAGAAAAAAGCCCTAACGGAAGAGCCAAAATCTGAAGGATTTACACTTTCTGAATTTTTTGGTCTTTTAACTGAAGAGGATTTTGAAGACATAAGAAAAAACAGTAACGTTAATTTTTTCATGTATGAACCTACCGGGAAGAGGTCCAGAAATATATTTAATTACAAAGAGCCTTTCGATTTCAACAATCCTCAAAATACTAGGGTTGCTATTTTTGGACCTACCCTTGCTGAAGCAAAGTCTAACATAATTAATTATGGCTACATGGGTGCTATAAAAACTATATTAGATTATAATAGGGACAGGGACGAGGAGGATGCGCAAAATGAGTTAAGAGACGCCTCATTCGATAATCTAAGATTCTCTAGTTTGTATGATTTTCTCGTAAGGACATTAGAGCAGGACGATGACGACTTTTTGGATAAAGCTGTCAGGAACAACACAGGGAACGCGAGCGGAACTGAAGCAGTTAAGAGAGACTACAGTATATTGTCTGGACTTTACTCTATTGAACTCCAAGCTTGGCTAAATGTTGTTACACCTTATATACAGAAAAGATTTACTGAGTTTGCAGACGGTGACTATAACGAAAGAGGTAAGAGAACGCCTGCTTCTTTGGGAATATCTACAAATGGAACTGATTTTATACCAATCATAGCAGAAGATAGTAAATATCCAACGGTTAGCTCCACTTTCTTAACCACTATAGATGACTATCAGCTGACCGCTAAATTTAATATAGCCAGAAAAACCGTAGATGGCATAACAATCTTAGGAGAGGTAGAGCTTGGCAATATACAATATGCCACAGCGGGGATACCTGTAATAGATGTTATATTTACTTTAACTGGCAGTGAGCAGCTTAATGTTGCTTTAACTGACCTATCGACTAGATCACAGGAGAGGGTCACGATTTCTAAGGTTTTTGGCCAAACATCATATCCTGCTGGTAGTCAGAGTGTATCTGTCCCTGGTGTACCATCTAATAAAGTTCAGGAGCAGGATGCTAAAAAGAAAGCTAAGGATTCAATTAAGAGTGTGTTAGCGACACTCTCGCCGGATCTTAGGGACAAACTAGCCAACTTTGGATTAGAAGCTAAAATAGCTGATCTGGCATCTAAAACGGATCCATATTTAGTCATGGCTTCTTCGGTAGTTCTCTACTGGAGTCTTGTTGGTGCTGTACCTATTTGCTTTGCAGCTGGGCCTCCAATTCCACCCGCATCTATTCCAACTCCTGGTCTTTTTACTATAATCTTTCCTGGACTACCGATAACACTTTCTAAAAAATTAAGATTGGCCTTGAATGCGGGCTTAGACCCTAAGCTTTCCCCTAAATTTGATCCGGATGGAAAAATAGCGAGTTTAGCTCTACTTTCGGGATCTAGGGAATCTGCTGAATACAAGGCTTTAACACAGGGCCAGAAAGCTCATGATGCGTTGCTAAAATCTCTAAAGGAAACGAAGGCAGTTCCTCTAGCTGTTTCAACCAAACTTGCATTAGCTTTTGCCACACACTTGTTGTCTTTAAAGTTTCTCTATACCGGAGCTACTCAGGCTGGACCTGCAACAGTACCTACCCCTGGATTTGTTTTATCTGTCTTTTAAAGTTACGTGAGAAGATATATAGACGAGATAATCTAATATTAACCTTTTAAAAAAAAATTAATGAATTACTCATTTGAGGAAGAAACCCAGGAAATAAACTGGGAATTAACTAAAGGATTTTCACCAAACCGAAAATTAAAGAATTCCGGTGGGATGAAAGTCTATTGTCACGAGCCTTATGCTCAATCCATGCTAGATGCATATAACAACTATACAGCTGGAACGGATTGGGAAAATCTAACTAAAGATCTAGAAGAAGGAAAAGTTTACGCTTGTAAAATAGTTTCTCTTACTGAGACTGACGCTTTTGCTGAAACTGGATCAGGACAAACAATTTACATAGATCTTAAGAAAGAAAACAGAGATGCAGAGAAGCTTGGTATTAACGGACTCGATTTTTCGATTGGCGCTAAAATAGAAGCTCACGTTAGAAAAACAAATGATGGCTACGCTGGATCGGTTGTTGAAAACTATATAAGAAGCATTAGAGCTGAACTTTTTGATCAGATCAAGAAGCAGACTAGCGCTTACAAGGTAAGAGTCGAGAGTATTAATAAAGGTGGATATATCGTTGATCTTTGCGGTATCAAATGTTTTATGCCTGGATCTTTAGCTGCTGCTAACAAAATAACTGATTTTGAATCCTATATAGGAAAAGAAATTCACGTTATGGTAGAGGGATATGTTGAAGCTAAAGACATATTTGTTGTTTCTTACAAGAGGTATTTGAGCAAGATAATCGACCAGAAAATACAAGAGCTAGATCTAACTATGAAGTATAGAGGATCCGTTACTGGAACTAGTGACTTTGGAGTTTTTGTTGAGTGGGACGAGGTTTACACTGGATTGATTCACAGAAGTGAATTTGAAGGTGATGAAAGAGTTGCTAATCTAACCGCTGGAGATGAGATAGAATTCTATGTTAAAGAGATAAAGGACAATAACAAATTGACCTTAACATTAGATAAGCCTTTGGAAAGAAACGTCATACTTTATGATCTTGAAACCAAAGTGGAAGAGGGGACAATTGAGGAAATGAGAGCAGTAGTAAAACACAAGAGAAAAAATGGCGTATTGATAGAGCTATCCGATCTTGGTTTAATGGCTTTCATGAATTCCGACCATTTATCTAAAAACCATAAGAACTGCAAGCCGGGTGACGAAATAAACATCGTTATATGGAGTGTAGATCCGATAAGTGGAAAAATATTCGCTAAATCCTATAATGGAGAATAATATCAATCATTTTGATAAGGTCAATGCGCTTTCTGCCGCGGTTATTGGATTTGAATTTGAATTCTTTTCCGGTCTTACCCGCGGCAGAACCGCTGAGGCCATATCTAAACTAGTTGATAAAAAAGTAGAGGTAATAAACAAGTACCACTCAAAATTCCCTGTAAGCGACAAGACGTTTAAGATAGAACCTGACTACTCCGGTGGCAACAACATGGTAGAGCTGGTAACTGGACCTATGAACTATAGTGAGGCTATTCCAGTTATGATTAAGATATTAAAGTGGATAGGTGAAAATGGGTACACTACAGATAGATGTGCTTTCCAATTCTCTGTTAGCTTTGATAAAAACAGAAGAGATGTTAAGATACCAATAAGAGAACTTGATAGACTAAAGTTTGTTCTTGGAATGGACGAGAATCTGGTTTACTCTAAATTCGGGAACAGAGCAAATAATGTCTACACTAAATCTATAAAGAGAGTAGTTCCTAGAAACAGGTACATGGTTTTAGAAAACATATCCTCGATAGATCCGAAAATGTACAAGGTACCTGGTGACAAATATTACGGAGCTAATTTTGAAAAGCTAGATAATGGCTATATTGAATTTAGATACCTTGGTGGTAAGGATTATGAAAAGAAAATAACACCAATAAGGGAGATAGTTGATTATATTGTTCTGTATCTCTATGATATACTAAGTGGAAGAAACTCGAAGTACACTAAGGATGATGTACAGAAATTACAAGGCATGATGGATGACTATAAGAAGGTTTCTAAATGCTTCTCTAATCCGGAGTTATTTCTTAGATACTATCCGGATTTCCACATTTTTGTCGATCTAAAGGGATATGACGAAAATCTTAAAACTTATTTCCCCGCTATTAGAGACAAGATATTTGATCTTGTTGTAGAAGCTGGTGTGAAAGATTGCTTCTTTAATTACGACACTTCAACTGGCAGATTCCAGGTTAAAGATGCTAGGATTAGAAATGCCATGGATGTCTGCGACGTCGATTTGGTCGGATGTGACGTAAAATCCTCACATTTGACTAGATGTAACATTTACAATTCCAAGGTTAAGAAATCTATACTTAAGGAATCGTACGTTGTTACTGGAACTGAGATATCGGATTCTAAAGTTGAGAACTGCCAAGTAGATGTTCTAAACAAAATTAAAAATTCTTATATTAACTGTCCAGACAAAACAATAAATTGTGATATTGACGGCGGGGTATTCGTTGAGGGAATACTAGGGGATCATTCAAAATTAAGTAAAGACACGGAGAAGGCAAAGAATTGGAACGTTATTAGAGACGAGAGATTTGTAACAGACTCTAGATTAAAAGATCTTAATTTTGAATATAAATCTTCTAAATTTGGAAATATGAATTATTAAAATGACTGAACCAGAACTAATCCAAGAAATCACGGACGCTCTATCCTTTAGCTGCGCACTTCCTTATAATCTCAATGAGAATGAGACAAAAAGGATTATAAAAAGAGCTAAAGCATGGTTCTATGATAACTACCAATATGCGGTAGAGGAGAGAATATTTGTTCTGGGCAAGAATCTGTTCTCACATCCCGAATTTAGAGCAACTAGACAGCTTAAACTTCCTGACTCAATTGTTACTGTGTATGAGGTGAGAGAAGTTGGTGGAGCTGGTATTAGCGGTAATCCGGATAAGGATTTCGGTGATTCGAAATTGCTAGGATCTGAATTGTTGTTATCCCCTTTCATAGGTGATAACTTGGTGTATAGAACAGTAATGTATTCATATTTTGATTTGGCCAGAGCGTATCTATTACCTACTTACGCTTTCAAATGGAATAAGAACACAAAGAATCTTACTATACTGGGTAGAGATCCAAATAGATCCGGTATTGGTAGTTCTCCTGGTACCAATAACCCACAAGCTCAGTTAGCTCAAGGTTTTGCTAGCGCCGGGGGATATGATGTTGCAGTTAGATGTTTCGTTGCTATCGTAGACGAGTATCTCTATGATGATGAGCTTTTCGTTAGGTATGTGATTGGCAAATGTAAAATTGCTTTGGGTAAAATGCTAGGAGCTTTCAATTACAACCTTCCAGGCGGGGTTCAAGTTAATTCTTCAGACTTAGTGGCTTCAGGAGAAACTGAAGTGCAGGAGGTTATGGATATGATAAACGGCGAAAACACGCCTTCTTACTTCTTACAGTGGAGCTAAGAAATTGATGATTTTTCTGACCGATCGCTTTAAAAATTTCTTTTCTCTCTTTTATCCATTTTTTGGGGAGGGATATATAAATAAATAGAATTTATGAGAGAGATTTATACAAGAGATCCGGAAGACAGATACTATGATCCATCTCAGATTGAGGTATCCGATCCCGTTGAAGTCTGTGTAGGACAGCTTAAAATGATGCTTTTGACCGACAAAACATCTGTCCTTGGGGATCCTAGGTTTGGCCTATCACTGGAGTCATTAGTATATGAATTAAATCTTTCAGAATATTCTTTAAGAAAGGAGATAGATCTCCACCTTACCACTTACTGTAGACTTTTTAAAGATATGGGCGGTTCATACACTGTTAAATTTTTCTTGGGCTCTAATAGGGACATTGCTTTAATAGATTTTAGTATCCCATTTAACGGAAATCAAAGCCCAGTAGTGAGTTTAAAACTAAGCTAAAAAAATGAATATTTATCAAAAGAACAGAATATTAATAAACAGTCTACTTACTGACACTTATAGTTTTCTGCAGAGAACGTACTCGCAATCATCGTACGTTTTTACCGTTGCCTCAGCTTGGGGACAAATCCTTTTCGTTTTACAGAACCTTTCCCAGATGATCCTTTATTTCATAGAGGATTCTATAACGGAATTAAATATCGAACAGGCTACAAGGGATTACTCAGTTAGAAGCTTGGCTAGACTATCCGGATATGATCCAGGGAGAGCTTCTGCTGCTCAGGGTGAAATATCTGTTCGTTGGAATAGAATACCCGCTACTGTAGGTGGTGGAGCGGTTATAGTCAATAACAACACTCAGGTTCAATGCTTGCAAAACGGAAAGCTCTATACGATGCTTTTATCTTCGCCTAGTGTCACGCTCAATTTAGTCCCTGAGACTGATCTGAGAGTGAAAATAATTCAGGGAAATGTTACAAATGTTTTTTTCACTGGTAGTGGCCTAAATCTACAGTCTTTCAATGTGCCATCTAAAGCTGGATCCTATGTTGATCAGTACTTTATAAATGTCTATGTAAATGAGGAGAAGTGGAAAAGATACGATTCCTTATATGACATTCCCCTTAGTGGAAGCGGATTCATAACAAAAAGTGGAATATCTCAAGGAATTGATATATTCTTTGGTAATGGAAACTTCGGTAAAGTCCCGCCCAGAGGATCTAGGATAAGAGTTGAGTATATTCAAAGTTTAGGTGGCGACGGCAATATAACATCTACACCGGATAAACCGCTAAGCTACAGGTTCACCGGAAATGGGACTGATCTTTTTGGTCTTGAAGTTAACTTGAATGACTACCTAGAAATTTCCAGCGAGATCGATCCTTTATTTGGTAGTGACCCTGAGTCCATACAGCAAATAAGACTAGTTGCTCCTTATACAAGTAGATCTTTTGTGTTTGCTAATGCTGAGAACTATGAGATCTTTCTAGCTAAACTAAATATCTTTTCACAGATCCAGGCCTATTCAACTTTTGACGACGATTATCTGGATGATGATAATGTTGTCTATCTCTATTTGGTACCTGATATAACGCTAAATCTTGAATCTAATGAGGACTATTTCAACATTTCTACTAACGAATTTATTTTGCAGCCATCGATGAAAGCTGCTATCTTGAATTTAATTGAGGATTCCGGTTCCATGATAGCAACAACGGTGGTTAAGATAACTGATCCCACAATAAACAGGATAATCGGTAATGTGTCAATAACTATATTTGAAGGAAGCGATCCAACAACTATAAAAAATCAGATTAGAAAATCAGTAGCTGATTATATGCTAAATTTGAAGAGAAGAGACAGAATACCAAAATCTGATATAATATCCATCATAGAATCTATATCTGGCGTTGACTCTGTTAACTTCTTCTTCATAAGTGAAAAGAATGAGAAAAACTATAATGTAGTTAAAAATCTTAAGAACGTCAGCGAAGAAGCCAAAGCACAGCAATTGGGAATAGATTCGTTTGGTGACATTGTTATAGGCAGAAACGAACTTGTTATAATGAGGGGCGGATTTAAAGACAGATATGGTACTTATTATGAGGAAGGGATTTCCCAAACTGCTCCATGCTCCTTGAATGTAACCATAAGTAAGATTATACCGAGAACATTCTCAACCGAGTCTGCTAAAAATCAAAAGTCTGTCATAATAAATTCTAACTCGTCAACAATACCTTCTAGATAATGAGAGACCCAAAATTTCTACCGCAGTTTTCAGATCCCGAGGGTGGAACTAACTTCACTCTGGGAAGAAAAAAACCACAGACTAGCAATACAACATATTATGATTCGACTGATCTTTATAAGACAAATGGATTAGCAGCAGATCGTGCTTTTAATATAGGATGCACAGGAACCAGGCAGGTAATTGTTGATTCAGGCGGGGGTTTCAAATTTGCACCGTGTGCAACCTCGCAGACATACATAAGCATAATGGCCGGTATGCCTACAGAAAATAGGGACAGAAAGTATTTCTCTTTTGATCCAACCGAGAATCTGTATGATATTAGGGACAGCTTTAATGATAATGCTTACTCTGGATTTAACTATAAGGATCAGATATTTAAGAGAACCCTTTCTAACGTTATTCTAAAAGACCCAGTGAAGGAATCTATATTGGTTTATTTTCAAAAGGTTGTTTTTGGATTAATAGAAACAACTAAACAAATAAAAAACTTTGTTAACTACACTGTTAAGAAAAATAATAAGAGGGTTTTCTAATGGCGAATAGAAGGTTAAATTTTTTCAATAAAAGTGGTAATCCATTAAACTTTGAGTATGTTGGGCCAACTGGTCCTACCCCATTAGATTTAAAGTTTCTTTATTTTAGTGTTTCTAGCACACCTGCTCTAGGTAAGGTCCAGGTTAACACCCTGGACACTGCGAATAATCTAGTTTTCAACAAGAAGGACTCCTCTGGATTTGATATAACAAATTGGGCAAGGGAGGCTTCAACATTCTTAACTAAGGGTGCGGAGATTTATATAACTTTATCAATTCTTCCTAACAACTCTTTTCGCGGTAAAGTAAGCAGCGTAACAATAGGCACCTCTACTGTTACCGTTGTCTTTTCCGAAACGCAAGGGCAAACTATAATATCCGAGGATAGAAGGATAAGAGTAGAGACCTCCTATAAATATAGACCTGGCGGGTACTTTAAAGGCGACGTTTACTTTGACCCAGTTTCTGCTGGTTTGTATGAGAACGAACAGATATTCGTAATCCAGCAGGCTTATGGAAGGGTAAAGGATGTAGCGGATTGGGAGCTAAAAAGTCAGGGAGTTAGCACAAGTGGGTATTATGTAGTAGATCTCTGTGGAAATAATAGATTCTTAGCCGCTGGGTACAAAAGCACTTTCGGTGGTGGTCTTATAGCTAGATCTTTTGATGGTGGGGCTTCTTACATAGAGGTCGGATCATCTTTTACTAAGCAGCAAGTTTTTGATTTATCCTGGAATAAGCTAATAACAGGCGGTCAATATAATACAATATTTGTTACCCTCTGGAACGGGAGCACTAGCAACTCGATAATTTTGATGATTGCTAACCCTGCTAGTTCCAACACGATAGCTTTTGCAACTTCTGCACCTTCAGTCCCATCCGGATCTGCTAGGGTTGACTTAAGATCTGTTTGTTTTGTTGCTGACAATTCAAATACAGCTATTGCAGTTGGTAGATCCTACTCAGCCTCTGGAGCGGTCGGAACAGGTGCAGCACTGGGTGCTGTGATATACAGAACAACAGACTTTGGCGTTAACTGGACCAACATAGCTATACCTGGATCTGTAGTTTCAGATTTAAGAAGCGTTAAGTTTAAAAACGGTAAAGGAATCATAGTCGGATCAAACGGAACCATTTTCTATTCTTCCGATAGCGGTTTAACTTGGACTGCAGCAACGTGCCCAGTTCCTGGAGCTTCTCTTCTTAAAGTACATCTCTTAGCAAGCGGAACTGGATGGGCTTGTGGAGCTGGTGGTGTTGTCATAAAAACTTATAATTATGGACAAACTTGGATTGAGTTAGATAATGACTATTCCCAGGATATACTTGGAATATATTTCGAAAATGAAATATATGGGTATGCTGTAGGAACTAGTGGATTAATCATAGGGACTGTAGATGGTGGTACAACCTGGACAACCCAAAAGGCACAGTCAGTTTCTCAAAACCTTCATACTGTTTATTCTGACAACGATCTTGGTTATCCTGGTATTGTTTTAGGTGATAGCCTTACTGTTTTTAATAACCAATATAACGTTGAGCTATCATATATGTACCCAAGGATAGCAGCTACTGGTGGAACGGGATTAAAGAGATGGAGAACTAGATGGGAGAGCGATAATTACGGGGATGTAGACGTCTCTGAAACAATATTTACTTACAGAATCCAAGAGGGACTTCAGGGATCTAAGGGAGCGCCTCTTATTATAAGCTATCCTAACATGTCCTTCAATATGGATTCGTCAGTAAATGATTACTGGCTAAACGGATATGTTGCTGTTGGTTCTACTGGGACTATTAATTCCAGAGCTTTCACTTTAAATGTCGCCATAAATGCGAATGATGTTTATGCTGACGTCTACGAAAGAAAGCTTATAATAGAAGAACTTGCAGCTGGAACACCGGAGAAAGTAGCTGAGATAAACTTCTATGGTGAAGTTGTTGGCGAGGATGAGCGTTTCAAAGTTATGCTTCAAAACGTTGGCCGACTTTTCACACCAGAGGATGCTAACATATTGAGAAACAGTGACCCGGAAGAGCCAATCCCAAATTACTTAGAGATCAATGAGAAGAGAAAAGAGCTTCTTTTGGAAGGAGATCAGATTTATAACTATATAGGAGCTTATAAAGGTCTTATAAATGCCTTGAAGTTTTTCGAGTATCAGGATCTTAGAATAAAAGAGTATTGGCTAAACCTTACGTATAACTCCGTTGAGACTTTACCCCCGATTGTAAAAACTCAGGCTTATCTGGATCAGTATAGCAATTCCAATGGCGGTGAATATACCCAAAATAATGTTGTCTCTGATATTCTTGACAATGCCAATAAGGGTAAGTACAGACTGGAGCAAACTTATGGACCTGATAGGGATGGATTTTATAGATTGGACGTTTCTTCAGAATCTACTCTAGTTCCTAGTAAAACTTTTAAAAAGACCTCTATGTTCGGTCTTTACTATGATATAAACAAAGTATCTAGTGATGTTGATGAGTTTGGATACCCCGTTGTAAATGATGCATTTCTGTTTACACAGGAGGAAGTTCTTATAAAGCTTTTTGCCCTAAAAGAAAGATTGAAAAAGACTTATCTTCCTCTCAATGCAAAAATAATTGATATTACAGGGGAGGGGGTTTATTTCTGTGTTTACAACACCAAGGCTTGGACTGATACTCTTGCGGTTTCCGATATAACATCCGGTTTTTATTTAGATATAGCAACAAATCCTGACTTTGGGTTTATCGAGGATCTTAGAGCATTTTCAACCAGACCCTCCTCTCTTTCTTTGCAAACCCCGCTAGATTACTTCGATGCTGAAAGTGTTGATGTTTTTGTAATTGGAACGACTGGGGGATCTGGTGGGTCCTTTATATTAGATGGATTAAGCAGCGGAGCTACAGGGTTTAACCCGACCATTGAGTTAGTGTCAGGTAAAACTTACACCTTTAATATATCCAGTTACGAGGGGTCTACTCCTTTGGGCGAATGGGATTTTACTATATCAACAACTAATCCTTCGACACTTCCATTTGTACAAGCCGATCCTCCGGGATTAACAGGTAATGGATCAACTGGATCCTCGCCTCTTGTTTGGAGCATTCCCCCGCAGAATCCTGCTACTGTTTACTATTACTCCAGTATAGGATCTCAGAAGCAATATCTAAAAGGCCAGATTAATATATTATCTCCGGAGGTTTCCGATCTTGGTAATCTTAGTGATCCCCTATCTGGAGGGCAATCCAGATCTTCGGTGGAAAATTCCTCTATGATACAGGCAATATCTGACTTCTATCAGTTAAAAGAAAATGGTGGGATACAAAAATTAGGAGATGGTCTACAGGATCCTCCTAGATTGGATCCTTCTACTGGAAGTACGTATGTTAATCCACTTGGAATGCCGGTCGTTCTAGAATTGCTAACTGATATCTGGACGTGGGAAGAAATGGGCAATAATTGGAGCTCGCTTACCCTTCCGGTAGCTAGAGTGGGCGATATTGTTTTTGTCAGAGAATATCAGATACCGGGCGGAGGGTTAACAGGTGGAGTTTACGGAGAGGTGACTAGCATAGATTATAGCATCGGTGAATATACTATCCAAATATCTAACAGTGCCCTTATTGTTGATGTTGGAGCTGAGTCTATCGTGGCCCCGTATCAGGAGTTTATGATGCTAACCTGGGCTAATCTTGATTTCTCCAATATGATAGAGATCGAGTGGATTATATCTAAGATGCCATCCGATCCAGGACTTCCTTACATGTATGAATTTAGAGGAGATATACTCTCTTATTATAGACTTGCTACCTTTCTGCCTTTTGTTGGAAGATATAAGGTTCAGTGTAACGTCTATGATGCATTTAACGCCAAAACAACGGTAATAAAGAATAATCTAATACAAGTTAGCCCTGCTAATATCGATATAGATGCTTGGACAAGATACAGGCAAGTTGAGTATTACGATTGGGATCAGGTTTATAGACAGTGGGATGATTATGCATCCATATGGGAATATCCTGCGGAGGGTAGCACATACCAGAATGTCGAAAAAGAGATCCCTCGGGAGCTTTTAACCTATGCTTCTTTTGGTAATAATACGGAAGAAGGGCAGAGTATTTATGTTGGTGTAATGAGCGACCCACTTGGTGCTACGGGTTATTTTGCAATATCTCAATCCCAGATTCTTATCTCGTCGGTGACTGTCCCAACTCTATTAACTTTTTCCTATGGTGATCCAATAATAACAACGGTTTCAAATCACAATCTATCGGATGGTGATTCTATTTACATAGTCAACACCGATTCTGTTCTTTATGGTGAATGGGTAGTTAATGTCCTAAGCGCCACTACTTTCTCTATAGAATTGCCAATCACAACAGCTCCTGCACTAACTGGAAGCGAGGCTATAGTCAAGATCTCTAGTTTAGAGGTTTATATAAATGATAGATTGATTGGCTCGTGTACTAACGGTGAAACACTATATCAGACAACAAACTCTATAGTAGCATCTATAAATTCTCTTAGAACTAGCCCTGATTACTACGCTTCTTGCACTGATGCTTCGGGAAGTACAACTTACATTGAGGTTAAAGCACCGGATTCGACAGGATCAGCTTACAATGGGGTTATTCTCTCTGTTGGGGTAACTGGCTACCTTAATCTAGTTGATATTACACCAACGCTAACCGGTGGAACTGGTTCTTTCCCCGTTTATGAATTCTGGAATGAAACATCAGATAGTTATCCGGATCCCAGCCTTAAATACTGGGGAACTAAGAAATTAAATTGGGACACATTTGATTCTATCTGGAAAGATGGCTATGCGCATTCTTGGGAAGACTATTCATATAATAACGAGTGGCTCGGTGGATTTGAATTGCACACTGCTTGTGACGGAGATCATATATTGGTTAGTCTCTCCTCTGACACTTATCCTTTACCCGTTGGTGTAACTTTCGATGCTGCGACAGGTGGCAGATTAACATTCTCGGAGGCAATTTCACAATTAAATGGTTCATCTGATGAATTCGTGGCGAACTTCCACTATAGTGTTTCCCCGCTAGGATTTGAATCCCTAATAGATCCTAAAACAGCTGAGCCATATCTATGCAATACACCGGATCTAATAAACGCAACTGCATCCAGTTTTGTACCCCAGACTTCTCCAGCTCCAGCCCCTCCAGGAAGATAAAACACGGATTCTTTAGATATTAATATATAAAATAATGGCATATACAGGAATTAACTTTTTACAAATCTCTTTAGATAGCAAGGATAGGGTTTGGGTAGTTGGACAGGATCTTCAGATGTTTGATGGTGAGAGCTGGTACTACTATGACTATAACAATTCCGCTGTCCCGTCTAATTATCCATATTTTCTAGATACGAGAACAATCTCCATATCATCGGATGATCGGGTGTGGTGTGGCTGTGCACAGGGAGGGAATCTAGACGATACCGCTATTTTTTATATTGATGCGAATAATCCAAGCGAGGGTAAAAAATGGGAATTTTTGGAAATTGGTAATTTTGATGTTCCCGTTGTTGCCACAAAAATTTATGCCTCTCCCTTTGGTAATGAGATTTTGGCTTATTTTAGCCCACTTGATACGAATGATCTCAATCTTCCTGCTTCTTATCCTCTTGTGTCATATTGGAATTATGTCGATTACCAGAATCAAAATAGCACTTTCGCTTCTTACAACCAATTTGTTGATTTCTTTTATGTTGATTTCAATAGTGATACAAGCGGTGTTTTAATATCAGGAAACAGGGTCTATAAAACAAACAACGGAGGAAGCTCCTGGTCTGCTAAGGTTTCTTTAAGTTTAACCCAGTATCTTGCTCTAGGTGGTAGATTCACTTGCGCCGATAGATTGGTAACTAATTATATAGTTTTCATTAACTCTAACAGCCTTGGATTATCTGGAAACTATGTACTCAGTTCTGACTCTTTGGATACATTTACATGGGGAACAATTTCTTTAGTCAATAGATATGTTAGCTCCGTAGCTTATAGGAGTTTATCCAATATTACAATTCTTACCACGTCTACAGCGAGTGGGGGATCAGTTCAATCCTATAACTCGACAAATGGAGGTACCTCTTTCTCTTCATCTTCCAATATAGCATCTAGCACGGATAGAATTGGTGGAAATTGTAGAGTTTATCCTTCCGATCCAAGTAAAATTATTTTGTTAACCAATGGCTCCTCGTCCGGAAGTATACATACCCTTACTGTTGGTGGATCCTCAGCTCTTGCTTACACAGCGACGGAAAAATTGAATGACATAAGCATGAAGTCGACAAGTTTGATCTTAGTGGTGGGTGACGATGGCGCAATTTATAGAGGAACTGCTCCGACCGTTTATACTAAGATAAATCACGGGTTGACTACAGAAAATCTAAAATCTGTAAGATTTAGTCCCTCCCCTGGATCAAATTCGTGGTGGGTTAGCGGTGAAAATGGAACTTTACTCTATTCATCGGATGATGGATTGACTTGGAAAAAAGCTCTTAGCGTCTTACCATCAGATATTGATCTTAATTGCATAGACATACAATCGAATGACTCTGGATTCTTTGGTGGTAATTCCGGTGCTTTTGGTAAGACCTTCAATTACACCGGGTTTACTGGTGGATATCTATATAAATATGATTTAGGAACGGAGAGATGGTCTGAAGTTGTTTCTGGGTATAGGTGGCCTAAAGTTTTTGACATTAAAGCGAGAGGATACGATGGGATAGGATACAACTACTATCTAGCATCCGATAATGGTGTGATTGAACTACAGGGAGAGGAATCTGATATACTTCCACTTTTAGACAGCGCACAAAATGTGGCCGGGGCTAAT
>Ga0315909_10004852_pt1 | contig 15690 bp, 22 predicted proteins | sample LakEriMetagenome_11_FD_203527 | JGI IMG/M metagenome (GOLD analysis project Ga0315909, IMG submission 203527) | Freshwater fungal communities from buoy surface, Lake Erie, Ohio, United States - Buoy 2 MA125 | ecosystem: Environmental > Aquatic > Freshwater > Lake | place: USA: Lake Erie, Ohio...
GATGTGACGGTATTCCTAGCGGGTAGCGACATTATCTTCCCGCGCCATAGGACTGTGAACCTGCCTAACGACGCGACTAACTTTGGCGATGCCTATAACGCCGTGGTCAAGCGGGCGTTCGAGGAGTTTGACGAAGTTGTGGTCTGTAACGACGATATTGTGTTCAACCCTAGCACCTGGAAGCTACTTGGCGAGGACGTTGCGTTTCTGCGAGACAAAAGCATCCCCCTCGGCTGGGTAGCCGCTAGGAGTGATTATGCCCGAGGATTGCAGAACATTAGGCTAGGGCAGGGAAAAATGGAGTGGTTTAGGTACGAGACCGAGAACCTTATTAACATCACCGATGTTATAGCACCGATTTGCGGTTACATACACAAGGACGCATGGGTAGACTTTCCGCCCCTGAACTGGTACTCGGACGACGTGCAATGCTTGGACATCCAAAAGAAGGGCTTCCAGCACGCCATCAGCAGGGCTTACGTCCACCACGTCGGTTCTCAAACGTGTGGATTTAATGCCAAAGAACTTATACAATCTGCCCAACCTTGGATTAAGGAAAACAGACCGGAGTTATACGACTTATGGTTTCGGAAGACAGACTGAAAAATTGGGCATTTTATTGTGTGTTTGGCCCTCCTCTTGGCCCAGAGGTTCGTACCCGCGCAGCGAGTGCAGAAGGCAATTTTCAATCCGAGGACGTTTTCGACGGGGAAGAACCCCGGCTTGAACCAGACATGGTTGACGGGCAGGAAGTAGAGAACGCGGTTAGGGTTTTACCCGATATAAGTCGCAGGGTTTTGAAGGCAAGGTATATACAGTACCCGTATAACTTGAGCCACAATGTAGCCCAGAGATTACGGATGAGTGCGGATAGGTTAGAGGCAGAATTACACATAGCCAAGAGGAGGCTGTATGACCGATTACAAAGAAATAGTCCAGGGAACAGAGGAATGGTTACAGGCGAGACTGGGGTTTTGCACCGCGAGCAAAGTTAGCGATGCCTTGGCGGGCAAGGACACAGAGACCCGCAAGAACTACCTTTGGCAGCTCGTAGCAGAAAGACTCACCAAGACCCAACAGGCGGGTTTTGCGCCCAACGCGGCCATGATTAGGGGTACGGAACAGGAACCCATTGCTAGAGCCGCATACGAGGCTCACACGGGCGTTTTCGTAGACCAAGTAGGGTTCGTCCCACACCCGACAATACAATGGCTAGGAGCGTCTCCTGACGGCTTGGTGGGGGATGAGGGTCTGGTAGAGATAAAGAACCCAAACACGGCCACGCACCTGCAATACAGGAAGGCGGGCAAGGTTCCGACCAAGTACAAGAACCAGATGATGCTCCAACTAGCCTGTACGGGTAGGAAGTGGTGCGACTTTGTGAGCTTTGACTCCAGACTGCCGGTCAGCAAGATGCTGTTCATCGTGCGGTTTGAGCCGGAGCAAAAGGAGATAGACGAGATGTTGGACAAGATTAAAGCGTTTCTAGCAGAAGTGGAGGCCGAGTGTGACGATTGACGACCTGGCGGTAGAGGCGGGACTGTTTCTCAAGGAGGGGGAGTTGTTGTTTAATTTTCACGAAGACTCAAGAACCCAGTTGCAAAAGTTTGCGGAAATCGTGCGCGAGGAGGAGATGTTGCGGTGCGCGAGGATGGCAGAGGATTGGGGATTTAAGAGCTTGGCTCAGGAGATGAGGGGTTGAGCCAGCAGGTGATGATAGAAGCCCTGTATCAGGAGATTGTGGGGGTTCTGGGCAAGTTTGACGAGGCACTCCCTCTAGCCTCTGTTGTGGGGGTTTTAGAGGTAATCAAGTTTCAGCTTTTGAACAATACGGAGGAAGACGAATGAGAGACGGACTTATAGCTGCACACTTCTACGCGCAGGACGCGGCATGGTTCTTACTATTTATGCTTGGCGTTATTATCTTCGCGGGGTGGACAGAGTGGCGGCGTGGTTAATAGCCGGTATCGGTGTTGTATACCTTGTGGTAGCGGTGCAGTTGCTATTACAGGGTAAGGTGGGTCTTGGCGTGGCTTTCTTAGGTTATAGCCTTGGCAATGTGGGTCTTTATTTAGCAGCCAAATAGGAGAAGTAAATGGAATACGATAATACGAATAGCGGTGTGTTGTTTAAGAACGAGTCGGACAACGAGAAGGCTCCGGCGTACAAGGGCAAGTTAAACGTAAACGGGACTGAGTACCAACTAGCCGCGTGGATTAAAACGGGCAAGTCTGGGCAGAAGTTTATGAGCCTAAAGGTGGAACTGCCGAAACCCAAGGCAGAGCCTAAGCAGCAAGCCTTAGAGGACGACATCCCATTCTGACACAGCAACAACTAAAAGCCCTGTTTGATTACAGGCGCGGACGACTTGTGTGGAAGCCTCGACCCATTGAGGCTTTCGCCAAGTATTCTGCTTACGTCATGTGGAACCGCAGGTACGCAAATAGGGTAGCCGGTCACATAACCCCTCGCGGTTATCGCAAAATCGCTATATTTAAGAAGCCTTACTTTGCCCACAGGATTGTCTGGGCGTACCACTACGGGTACTGGCCGGAGCAGGTTGACCACATAAACTGCAAGTTCGCGGATAACAGGATAGGCAACCTCAGAGAGGCCACGCAGACCGAAAACCGTTGGAACTCCAAACGCAGAATCAAAACCAAGTCAAACGTGAAGGGTGTGTATAAGAGGGGAACAAGGCTTTACGAGGCGCACATAATGGCCAACGGAAAGAGGTACTATTTTGGGAGATTTGTTCGAAAATCTGACGCAGCCAGAGCCGTCACCACCGCAAGAAAAGCGTTGCATAAAACATTTGCTAGGGCTGGTTAATAGAGGAACCTTTACCGCTACCCCAGAGGAGTTCTATCAGATAGTGTTATCGGAGCATGAGGCAAAAATCGAGGGGCTTGCGAGGTATGTTTTGACGCTTCCGACAAAGGAGGCGAGGAGGAAGTGGCTTGACCAGTTTGAGGCCAAGCACAATTTGACCGTAGCCGAGGAGTTACGGGAGAGGATTACTCAGATTCATAGAGAGCGCGTTCGTGCTTCCGGCGCTTAACTAGACCAGGCAACTCCTTACCACCAGCCTTAGTCCACGCCATAAACCCTTCCGCAGCACCCTCGAAGTCGCCACGGTTGTGCTTCATGCGGATGGTTGACCTTTGGAGGTTGCCGAGCCCGACGTTGAAGCTGAAGGAAACCAGAGCGTCAAAGCGGCCTTGAGTAAGTCCACCTGGACAGAGGCGCAGAACTCCTCGCTCGAATGTAGCCAAGTCTGCTGCAAGGATAGCATCGACCTCAGCCATGCTAAGAACTCTGTCCCACTCTGGGGGAAGGGGTATATTTTTGCGTTCATTGAACGGAACCCTTATGTGGTTTGGGTCTATGACGTGGCCAACGCCGCAAGTCCAGAGCAGGGCTGGGCAACGGTAAGGTTTTGTCCTTACCCCTTCGTCCTTCTTGATGCCCTCAATCGCTTCCTTGCTTACCTTCACTTCTTACCCCATTGCCTACTTCCGAACCAGAACGCGATTATTCCTGAGAGTAGTGCCATCTCGTCCTCGGAGAAGATTACGTCCGTGGCGGCTATGAACTTCTCTACGTCCATCTCGCCCAACCCACCGCGAAGCAAGAAGTAGGTCAGACCCATGTTGATTAGCACCAACTCTAGGACGAAGATAAAGGTGACCGCAGGGCGCACGATACCGTTCAGGTTGACGACCCAATTGGAAGCCCTAGCCATGATAGCCTTGTCGTGGTCTAAAGCGGCACTCTGGCGGTCTGCGTCGGTCTGGAGTGCTATCTGGTCTGTCCGAATCTCCTCGACCTTCTGCTGGGCAAGAAAACCGCGTTCTGCAAGGGCTAACTCGCGTTCCGTCTGCATCTGGGCTAACTTCAACTCTTGGGCTTTATCTGCCCTATCTTGGAAGAAGTTTAGGATTTGCGGTAAGCCAGAGGCTAGGAATCCGACAGCGGAAGATATTAGGGATAGCATTACAGGTGTCCTTTGAAGATGTAGTAAGTGGTGACGATAATTAGCGAGGCTATGAAGCACATAACCTTGAGTTCACGGAGTTTCTTTAGGTCACGACCCATCTCGTCGCGCCCGTCCTTGAGTTCCTTAATTTGGCGTTCCTTGATGGACTGAATTTCCTTCCACTCGAACTCTGCCTTTTCCTTGCCGTAGCGTTCTACAAGCTGCTGGAATAGGTCGTCTTCGGCTTCCTTCACTTCCTTGAGTCTTCTCCACTCTGCGAAGGCCGTGAGGATGGTGGTGTCACCCTTTACCACCCGTTGCTTCTTTTGGAACTCTTGCTTGGCTTGGAGTTCTGCGACCCCTAGTTTTTGAATATCTTGGACTACTGATTCAATCTCTTTACCTGCCGCAATCGCGCTTTTTATACCCTGCGCTGCACTTTTTGCCGAGGCTACTAAATCACTCATTTATCCCTATACTTTCTCTCCTCGAAAGTAAGCCACCCCGTTAATGACTTCGCATAGTTCTGGAGGTAATAACATACCATTTTTGAATGTCAGGACACAGAATCCTGAGCACCAGTTCACGGGGTTTTCTTCTGTGTAAACAAACTGGTCGCCACTAGGTTCTGCAAGGGTTCCTGAATCAACTCCGTACCTGCGCCCGTTGTAGTCCACCCAAGGCGTGACCATCAGTTTATGCAGGTGTCCTGTGACGATGCTTCTGCCAGACTTTAAGGCGTTGTTATAGGTCGCGTGTTGCCCGTTGTGCCACCGATGCTTGACTATCAGCGAGTTGTTTATGTCCACCCGCCAGCCTGTGTGCCAGCCTGGGAAGTACGCAAACAAGTCCGAGAACTCTACTAAAGCATCCGCATGGGTAGCAATGTAGTTAAAAAGGCGTGTATCGTGGTTCCCGTAAGTCCAGAACTTAGTAGCGTTCTTAGAAGCGTTTGCAATCTCGTGTAGACGGTCTTGACAGGCTTCTATCTCTTGCTTTGGGGTAGGGGGGTTGGTTCCCATCAGGGCGGCGTGGCGGCTGATTCTAGCCCCGTCAAAGACATCACCGTTCAGGATGATGGTCTTGGGCTTAAATTCTGTCAGCAGGGAAACAAACGCCTTGTGTGCTACGGTTTCCTCGTCAGGCCAGTAGTGGCAGTCGGAGGCTATAAAGACGTGACCGTTGTCTACGGTGTGGGATATAACCCTGCGGTTATCTGGGATGTATGTGTTGGCGATGCTGTGTTGTCTTGCGGCGAACGATGGTAGAGATACGTCCTTTAGTGCCGACCGCCTTCGGTAAACCGTACCTACGTCTATGCCTAGAACCTGTGAGACCTTCTGTGGACTGCCGTATGTCTTAAACGCCGCTATTAGTTCCTCGTCCGACACCTTTTTTAGTGCTACCACGCTTCCTCCCGCTTAGAGTCATTACGTCAATCGGCTCATGGGAGGATGTATCGTACAGACACGCCAGCTTTACTGCTTCTGCCGGAGTTAAGCCTAAGTGCATGGCAGCGATAGCAAAGTTTGCCCCAGTTCCAATTGCCCAAAAGTCGTTCTTTATCTTCGCAGGAATGATGGTACTCTCGTAAATCCAAATGCCATCACTTCTGAGTTCGAGAACGGTCACATCCGTATCCGAGTCTAGGTCAGCCCCAGACTCCAACGAATTGTAGAACTTTAATAGTTTATCCCAATCTCCGCAACCCCCGTAGATGCTTGTCTGCCCCCTACGGAGTTTCTCTACAAGGTAGAAGGAGTCATCACCGCTGACCATCGAGTCTGCGGCAATCTCTCCCGTAGACGCTTTGGCAGCGATGGTGGTCATTTCACCACTAGGCTTAGCAGTAGAACGATTATGCAACCAGCGGAGCCGATTAGGATTTGCTCCAACCGCTTGAGTCTTGCGTTTATCCCAAGATAGCGTTCAGCACAGACAGCTTCGTGGGTGTCTAGTTGGCCCTGAACTTCACCGATTGTCGCCATCTTTATCTTCCTTTGGAACCTGAGACTCTGCCTGCTCCTTTATCTTTACTACTAAAGGCCAAGCACCGCTAGATGTCGGCAACTGTCCCAGCGTTTGCAGGATGCCGTTGACTTCTTCTATTGTAAGTTCAAGTTTGATGTTCATGTTTTATCCGCAGTAGATAACAGCAGGGACGGTGTAAGACCCGTCTGCGTAGGTTGCCGTTGGTGTGATGGATGTTACTTTAGCAATGGTCTTGCTACGGATTACATCGTCATCCTGAACTTTGGCGCATCCGTCACCGTTGGATTCTAAGAGGTCACCAATTTGAACTGTGACACCTGCGGCGATACGCACCACAAACGCACCCAGAGAAGTGACTAGCATATCTTCAACTTCATCCCAGGTTTGGAACACGCCGTAGACTGCTTTATCACCAATCACATCAGAAATCTTGACTTTTGGCAGACGCTCGTTGCCATCGTCAACAACAGTCTTAGTGAACCCATCTTCTTCAAAGGTTGCGCCAATTGGCAGTTGACCTAAATATGAATCACGATTGTTGATTGTTTCTGTCCATGCGTCTTTACCCTCTACTGCCTCGACTGCTGGCTCGATGACATTGCCTTCTTCGTCCAACACGGCCTCTTTGGCCTCAACCGCAGGCACGGCGGGGTGCTCGATCACCTCATCCCACACAACAGACTTCCACTCTGCCATCTCGCCAATGGTGGACATGACTGTGCCACGGGGGATTTCAGGGTTGTAGCCACGACCTTGTTGAAGTTGCGACCAGTGAGCGCCAGAAAATGCGTTGTAAGAAACGGTTGTGCCTGAGACGGAGATGGAGCCTTCTACAGCGTTGGCCTGACGAAACTCAATTAAAGTTCCGTCAGAAGACTGCCTGTTAAGAATTAACGGCTCTAAATTTGTTGCAGTTGTTAGAATCATTCTACCCGAAGTGGCGTATTCCATCCCAGCACTTGTTAAATCTGAGGCTGTTTTTGTAAAAAACACATTACCGCTGGTGTCGATACGGGCTGCTTCAGTTCCACCCGTAAAAAATGCTATCGGGTTAAAGGCATTGTTGTCATTGTTGATGCCGGTAATGCTTGCGTATCCAGATGCTCTTTGAATACGGATGCCTTCTTGCGAAGTCGTGCCGCCTGATAGTTGTATGCTGCCGCCAACAACCGCTAATCGCGAACCAGAAACAGGTGCACTCGTACCAATCCCAACATTACCGATGGAGTCGATACGCATACGCTCTGTTGGTGTGGTGGCTCCGTCTGCTGCAGTTGAAAAAGTTATTCTTGTTGGCAGGTCTCCAGAACCTGGTGTTCCGTCTATAAAACTAGAAATTCTGGCGCACGATGTATAGTTTGTACCATCGGCAGCAGCAAAATCTAATGAACCAAGTTCGTCATTATTTTGAACAACTGTGTTTGTTCCGATGGTTGTTCCACGAGATTTGACTACTAAAAACCTAGCAGGATTAGAATTATTGCTAAATCGTGCCGCAACATAACCAGTAGCGCCAGTTCCAGCAACTTGTTCAGTCCAAGAAGCACCAGCAACATTCAAAGCAGAATCTAACCCAATTAACAATTGCCCACTTGAATTAATCCGCATCGACTCCACACCACCCTCTGCAAATGCAATCGTGTCAGCGGCGGGGGAGAAGATTCCTGTGTTTGTGTCACCAGAGAAGTGGATGGACGGGCTTGCGGAGGTTCCGGCAGAAGCCGCAATGGTCGCGCCACCAGACGCTACAAACGTACCAGCCACCGTCAACGGGTCACTAGAAGCCCCTGTCTGGAACTCCTTTAGGTGAACCATGAGTTCACGGATGGCGTTATTTATCCCAGAAGGTGCACACCCCTCATTGATGTTGATGCTTTCAATGTCGGTGTTGTCCGAGTTGGTCGTTGAGTATTCTGAAATCTTGGTCTTGGGCATTTCTTACTCTCCTAAAAGGCCGGTTTGTGTTCCGGCTGCTGTTCCTACTGCGCCACCTCTTACTGCGGCACTACGTCTTAGCAACTGGTCTAATTGTTGAAGTCTTGTTAGTTCTTGCAACTGGTTTTGGAAGTTTGTTGAAAACAGGGTTGGCGCAAGGGCTTGTGCGGTTGGTTGCCCTGGCCCAGTTAAAGACCGTAGCAAGTAGTCAGTACCGCCACCAATTATGCCCTTTTGCTGAACCAGAGGAATCAACTCGTCCGTTCCCTCAAACTCACGCTGTGCAAGCTGACGACCCATTGTTTGTGAGCCACCAGCCATCTTAACGTCTGTCTGGCGTATGATTTTTTCACGCGCCAAGGAGTTTTGCAGGTCGCCCCAGTTTTTCTCTCCAACAATAATTCTTAATTGGTCGCGTTTTTGAGGATTTGTCCATACCCTGCGAAGTGCGTCTGCGCCGTCTGCGCCCTTGTTTATGTTTTCCTTTACGGAATCAAACACACCCGCCCTAAATGCGTCTTTTTCTGCGTCACTTAAACCGCCAAAAGACCGCTTTAGTTCGTCTGGGGAGAATCGTGTAAAGTTCTGACCGTTTTCTAGCGCGTTCAAAATCTCTGTCTGACCGGCAAAAACTTGTCTTGCTTGCTTGTAGGACTTTGGCCCAACTTGGTCAAGAGCATTGACAAACTCTGTGCGCCGTTCTTTTAGCAACCCAAGTTCTGTGCGGCCAATTCCACTACCAGGTTGTTTGCCAGTAAACAAAACATCGTCTAGACCACGCTTTACATAGTCTAGGGTTCGCAGGTCAAACCCACCAACCCTTTCAATGTCTGCGGCACTTACTGGTAGGTTGACACCCTCTAGCGCGGCAATACGTCTTGCCTTTTGGTAGGCATCCTGAAACTGTGGATACTCCATCAATTCCGTAATCCGCTTGTTTTGTATTACACCGCCCTCTGAGAAGGCTTGGCGATACAACGGTGCAGCTACGGCACTTCTTGTCTTTATAATGTCGTCTGCCAAGTCAAGAGCAGAACCACCAAAGTTTAAAGCACGTTGGAAGTCAGATATAACCCGACCGGCTTGACCTGCGCCACGTTCTTCTACTAACTGACTAGCAACTTGTGCCGCACCAGGATATTTTGATATTGTGTCAGCCAATATACGAGTGTTTTCTCCAGCCGCCTCAACAATAGTTTCTGGCTTGTAACCGCTACTCTGAATGGTCTTGAGCTTTTCCAATACCTGTTTAGGGCTAAGTCCGTCTCTTTGTAAAGCCTGAATCAGCTTCTCGTCGGCGCGTCTTTGGAAAGTCGCTGCTGTGTCCCTACCAATTAACTGTGCGCCACTCTGAGCAACCCTACGCCCCGCCTGACCAGCAATTCTTGACGCTAGTTCACCTGTCGGGCCAAGGGCAACGCCAAGTCCTGCGCCGGTAGCCGCCCCCGCTAGGCGTTCATCTGGCTGTGCGGTTCCTGCACCACTAATAGCACCGCTAACCCCGCCAGTTGCCGCAGCACCACCGTATCCAGTAGCCCTAGCAGATAACCTTGAAGCCAACTGCGGAACCCTAGAGGCTAACTGTGCCGTACCAGCACCGCCAAGAAGCATTGTGGGGATTCCACCGACTACTTCTGCCGCCATAGAACCAAGCGGACTTTGTTCTTCAAACTGCTTCTTAGAACGGGCAATGTCGGCCAAAATGTCCTCGTATCTACCTTCGCCAGCCAAAGACCTTGCTCTTGCCTCAAGCTCGTCTGCAAAACCAAAGGTTAGCCCTTGTAACGCGGCGCGGCCATATCCGTAGTCGGTCTTAGGAGCCTGTGCCTGTTGTAGCGCAAATTGGTACGCCTGTTCCCCAGTTAATTCTTTGTCTGAATCAACCCGAAACTTGCCGACATTCGGAATCTCTACCTCGTATGCGGGCATATATTATCTTCCTATTGGGGTCACGGTTACTCCGGGTGGAAGCCCACCAGCAGCCGAGTTCTTGAATAGTTCTAATGGGTTTTGCAAAGACATCAAACGCGCATCGCCTTCGGCAGGAGTTATTTTCTTGTTTAGAACCTCAGAGGCAATTTCTCCCTCTTTGATTAAGTATTCGTTAATACCTTTTAAGTAGTCAATGATTGCTTTATTACCGCCTGGTTGATTGATAATTCTTGGCAAAGATTTCTTAAACAAATCTAAATCTGCGTCAGACATTGTTCCAGAACCGGGTGGCCGTTGTTGAGGAACCAAGCGGTTAATAATTGCTTCTGCGCTTTGCAGGTCGGTTAGTCCTTTGGTGTTAATACCAAAGTTTCCTGCGGCAAGTTTTAATCCAGCCTCAATACCGCCTGGTGACCTCTCTAATATAGAACCAAGTCTTGTAACGTCCTTTAATGTTCTTCTCGCGTTATCGCCAGATTTTTTAATATCACTAAAATCTTCTGCTTGTTTTTTAGAAGCAGCTTCTGCAAACGGGTCTTTGCCGCCAGCAATTGCTGTTGCTGTTGGTGCGGGAGGTTTTTTAAGCGCAATATAATCTTGTAGGGAGGTTCCTTGTGGAATTAACCCTTTTTTCAGCGCGTCTTCAAATTCACCAATAACGCCAGGCCCAGCTTTAGGAGCAGACAGTTGTGCTATATCTAAAAGACGTTTTGATGTTTCTGGGTCAATATTTGGGTTCATAGCCAGACCAAGTATGTCTTGCTGGCTCATAGGTTGACGCTGACCAATCATTTCGGCGCGTTGTACCGTTGGCCCTGCTTGACCACCTGGCATGGCAAGCGCACCCTGTGGGCTTAACCCAGACATTCTCTCGTATGCCTGTTGCAACGCAGTACGCCCAGACTCTTGTTGGAGTTGCTTCTTACGCATCTCCTGAATCTGTAACCCCTTTAGAGCGTCTGTAATTGTCTTGTCCATCGCGCTCTCATACCCGCCTAAACCCGCTAGACCAATCTGCCCTAACCCCTGCAAGTTTCCTACGGGACGTGCCTGTGGGCCAGACAAAGCTGCCGCCTGTGCTATTGCGCCAAGCAGTCCCCTTGTAAAGGCTTTCTCTTTTGCCGACTCTGGGTTAATACCAAGGAGTCCAAACAGTTCTTCGTTCATAAGTTACCCCAACAAAGTTGTGATGTCTGCCCGACTAGGTCTTTGGGCAAGTAGGTTTAAGTATTGAGAGTAGTCAACCGAACCCTGTGGCATTTGGTTGCGACCAAGCATATTTGGTATTTGTGGCTCATCTTGGCCAAATAAAGTTTTCCCTAAACGCAAAGCGTCTATTGCATCCTTTACGCCAAAACTTGCGGCGGCGGGAGATAGTATTCCCGGTAGAGCGGCTTGGAACGAGCCAGGTATAGCCGTTGCTCCTGCGGTTGAAGCCGCCGTACTTACACCTAACTCAGGTAAAAACGCTTGTAGAGAACCAGGTACGGCTGTTGAAGTAGCACCAAGCGTTGCCGTTGCTCCTAGCGAACCTGTTGTTGGTAAGGTTGCGGTAAGACCGGGTGTTGGGGTCATGCCAGCCGCATAAGTAGCATCAACGATTGGGGCTGCCGTTCCGGCTGTGCCAGCACCTGCGGCTCCAGCGTTGGCTAAGTAAGTACCACCAGCAATTGCGCCGACGGTATACCAACCACCAGGTATTTCCTCGTTTACGAAGTCGTCAATGTCCCTTCCGACCTCACGAACGGCCTCTACGGCTTGATTTACTGGCTTACTTAACTCGTCAATCGTTAAGTCAATACCTGTATTTTTTTCAACCCAACCCATGTTTCCACCTTTGTAGTTTGGTTATGCCTTTGTGCGTCCCTAGACTTTTATCGTCTGAACCAACAACTTCGTCACCGTATCTTAAGTAAACCGACTTCAACCTCTCGTCAGTAAAGTAAGTAATCGCGTACTCTTTGTCCATAATCGCATTAAAGAAGTCTCGTAGGTTTTGCAAGAACTCTTTGATGCTATCTGCGTTAATCGTGTGGTAAAACACCGCAGAATCCGTGACCCTGAATACTATAAAAATTGTGTTTCCGAACCTGTAAAACCTTGCGCCATTCTTGCGGTGTAGTTCTAAAGACTTCTTTGCATCCTCTATCGTGATGCTCTTGTTGTTCCGCTTTATGTCCTTCGCTACTAACTCGCCAATGTTCACGCTGTTACATATTTGCTATCGTCTACGTTGTTGGGGTGAAACTTAGGCAGGTAAATTCTTAGCATTGGCAAGCCAATCTTGAACCCCACATAGCCAAAGCACACCGCTAGGTCTTTCCATGTGGATACCTTCCACAACAACTTTTCTTCCTTGAGCTTCTTGATTGTGTAACTTAGCAAGAACCCAATCACATACTTCTGGTTGACACGGGCAATCTTGCGTAATTCCTTGCGCGACAGCCCTAGGTAGTCCCACAGGTCTAGGGCTAGGGTTTTGTGCCCGAGTTCTTCCTTCGCGTGCCAACAGAACAGTTTGAAGTCTCGACCTTCTCTGGTTCCCCAACGGTCAATGTAAGACCTTGCCATGCAGGAGGCTAGGTGTTCTATGGATACCATAGTCCCTAGCCAGAAAGTCATCCCCGGTCTGCGGTGGATTATCTTGGTGTTCGCAAACTCTTGCTTCTCTGCGTCCTTGAGGTTGTGCCTGTCGTTAAACGACTCATGGGCACTTGCGTGGGACATCTCCTCTTGGACAAACTTAATCATCCGTCTGCGTAAATCTTCGTCCTTTACGCTTGGCAGGTGGTGGTTAATGACTGCGGCAAAGGCTTTCTCCCACGCTGGGAAGATGATGCTAGACGCATTTCCGTAGTGCGTCCACACCGCCGAATTGTCACACCAGTAGGTCAAAGTAATAAACCCCTAAATCATAGGAAGTAGCCGAGCAACCCGCCACCTAGTGCGCCTAACCCTGCTGCCTGTCCTGGCGAGGTAAGGGGAGTACCACCAAATAACGAACCACCAAGGTATCCCAATCCCGCACCTGCTAGACCGCCCATAAACTTGTTCTCAGGTAACTGCGTGGTCTGCTGTCCGTAACTTGCAAGCGGAGTACCGTAGACAGAGGAGAGGTAGGACATAAGGGATTGAATCGGTTGCTGTTGCCCAAACGAGAACCTAGCCATCTGCTCTTGCAGGGGCTGTGCGGCGATTGCTTCCCGCGCTGCACCAACCTGTGCAAGCGTCTGGCTTGGCAGAAACTGCTGTTGGTAGAAGGCTGGGGCGGCTTGGGCTAGTGCTGCCTGACCCATTTGAGCCTGTTGTTGTAGTCCACGCTCGCGAGCGTAGTCCTGACCAACGATGTTGGCAGAAACGTCGCCTAAAGCCCTTCCATACGCCTCAGAAGCCCCACCAAGGGCACGCTCCATTGCGCCTGACCCGTAGCGTCCAGCGCGAGAATAAAGGCTTGCAACGCCTGGTAATACCTGTTCGCTAAATTGTTGTGTAAGTGGGCGTGTAGCGGCGGCAAGCATTGCCTGTTGGTAGGGATTGCCTTGCAAGAATCCACCTGCGGCTGTCTGCCCAATCTGACCTAGGGACGATTGGTAGGCTTGCTGTGCGGCTTGTAGGGTTGGTTGTGCGCCGGTAGCCAGAGCCTCTTGTTGGGCTAGGGCTTGCTCTGTCTGCGCCGATGGGGAGACATAGGTTTGGCCTGGGAAGAACGTGGGCTGTGGCCCAGTCAGAAACAGTTGTTGGGCGCGTTCTAGTCCCTGTGTAAGAAACGGTCTTAGCGCGGGGTCAATCTGCGAGGTTGTGACTTGTTCTGCCATATATCACCTATTATAAAGATTATCCAACCAAAATGTAAGCATAAGTCTTGTTCGCCGTAGCGTTAGAAAAATGCGTAATTGTTGCCTGTCCTGCTTGTTGGGCAGAGACGTAAATGTTTGAGTAAGCCGACGGTGCGACATACTGCATGGTAGCGATGACCGACGGGGTTGCCGGTGTGTCTGGGCTAGTTCTAGTCGGCAACTGCTGAATACTCACCGTTATGTCGTCCGTTGCCCACATGATTTCCATGTAGTCATTGGCGTTCAGTTCTATAAAGAAATTCAAAGCCGCAATCAGGTGTCCGTCTACACCGCCGTGGCTGTTTGGGACTGAGTACCGGCTGTTAGAGCCAGCGATATTCGTCCCGTTTTTGCGAAACCACACATCAATGTCGTGAATCTGACTGTCGGTATTAACGAACTGCGTACTAAATTGCAGGTTATAAATCCCGTAGTTCCGCACGTTCATTCTGGAACTATTAGACAAATACACCCCGTTTGAGTAGTCCGTGGTGTTAAGCGTCATTGGGTACGCCGTGGTCGTATCAGCCGCCACCTGGTCAGTCGTGTCCTGAAACGCACCGTAGGGCGCAGAGTCAGCTTCTGCCGCGTCCGAGAACGGAATCAGGACAATTTTTGTATATACAGAAATACGCTCGTCTACTAGGGTCGTGGTGGTAGCGTTGCCCGTAGCAAGGGTGATAGTCCCCGTGTTGTTGGACTTGCCGTTCATCAGGTTGTTGACCACCTCAGAAATCTCCCGAGGGTTGCCACCTTGGTATGGTAGAACTCTAAACATTACCTAGTACCCGCTTGCTGAATCTCTACATCCACCCCGATGGCAGATGACCAGTTATTGCCCGACGGCTCAAGCCTGACCCTGTGGTAACGCCCGTAGGAACGAATACCCACGCGGTTTTCTGAGTCTGCGGCAGTCACGCTGTTAAAGCCAATTGTCTCGTTTAACTTTAATCTTGAGTCTACGGCTACCGAACCAGACCCGTTGTCCACAATTGGTTTTACAAGTGTAAGCATGGACTGATTTGAGCCTGTCTCGATGTCGTTTGTATCAATCGTGGCTGTCTTTGGCTGACCCGAAAAAGTAATGATTTTTGCGCCTTTTACACCAGCCAATTGTAAGTCACCACCAACAAACAGCCTAGAGTCTAGCGGGGTCATCAGGTCATCAATGCTTGCGCTAAATGAGTCTAGCCCCTCTAGCGTCGTTCCTGGCGTTGAACTAGACGAGATTCTGTTTGCCGTGGTATCTGCGTAAGCCCACCTTTTGGTTGGGGTGTGGTACATCAGCACACGGTAGGTCAGGTCTGTGCAAGGATAGCCCCACATTACTAAGTTTTTGGAGGGTTCAACAGCCGTACTCATTTCGTCAAGAACAGCCGACCTTAGTGTGTTAAAAAAGAACCTGTTTACCTTCTCCGCGCCTATGTTTTCCACCGCCTGCCCGTTGCAAGCATAGAACCCGTCGTCAGACAGAAAGTATGTAATGCCCTGCCATTGGATAACCGAGTTTGCCTCAAAGCACCCAAGGTTTCTGGATATGTTGTCAAACTGGAATATCAAGGGTGTCCCAACGTAGGACATCCGATGGATGCTCCTGTCCATCAGGATGAGACCAAACTCGCCACCCGTAACCCCCTGAACCCTACCGCCGTCAGGGATGTCTTGAAAGTCTGCTTGTGTTGTGGCAGATGCTGCCCAGGTCGTCTCGTTGTTAATCCCAGACCATTGGACTCTACTTGGATAGCCAGACTGAAACCCAGTTACAACAAAGTCCCTAACGGCTGTTACATATCTTACCCTTGGCGCGTCAGAAGATAGGCTTTGGAAGTTACCAGACGTTGTGAGGTCGTAAGCCTGCATTGTGTGCGCGTCGTTTACGGCAATGACCTTGTTGCCAAACTGCGTGAACTTCCACATTGTCGCGCCCGTGTAGGTCGTGGCAGAAATGTCGTCAAGGCTAAAATCGGTTGAGTCGAGTCTAAATAACTTGGTTGTTCCTGAGGCAAATACCCTAGT